>Ga0209582_1000731_pt1 | contig 18194 bp, 9 predicted proteins | sample KloWWTmetKNB5Kit_FD_187176 | JGI IMG/M metagenome (GOLD analysis project Ga0209582, IMG submission 187176) | Active sludge microbial communities from Klosterneuburg, Austria, studying microevolution and ecology of nitrifiers - Klosterneuburg... | ecosystem: Engineered > WWTP > Aerobic digester >...
TCGATGTGCAATTGTCGGACGCCGTGTAGTACGACAAGAATGATGGCACCCGTATTTGACAGGATGCATTGGAATATGCTGTTTCTACCGGTTCCGAAGCGGGACAACTGAGCGTTGGTGCGATATTGTCCTGCGGTGTCAGGGTCACGGTAGGGCTGAATCCCGTCCCGCACCCCGACTGGCTCAGTTCGACACGGTATAGTGTTGGCCCGCTCAGGTTGGTCCAAGTAATGCTAGTGGAATTAGTGCCGGCTTGGCTCCATGAACCTCCGCCATCCGTGGAAACTCCCCAGCGAACAATACTTCCACTGTACCCGCTGATCGACAGTGTCCCGGAGGCAGGGGAGGGGCAAACCGCTCCAGCACCAGTGAAGGTGCCGCCACTGGGGGTTGCACCGACCGTTACGGTGGCGCTTGCTGATGCACTACCCGTGCAAATACCGGTAGGCGCTACACTGTAGTTGTAGTTGCCGGGCAGCATGGTCGACGGATCGTACATACCTCCGACCACTGGACTAGGGCCGGACCATGAGCCACCCGCCTGTGGGCTGCCGCCAAGTTGACCGAAGAGCGCGACTGGCGGGGAGCCGCTACAGATTGAAAGTGTTCCATTCACACCAGCGTTCGGTGCTGCAGTGATTTGAATAACATTCGTCGTCCCGCTGATGCACGCACCGCTACCGACCGTATACGTCACATTGATCGGGCCGGATAGCCCCGCAGGGTTGAACGTGGATCCGGACACCCCAGCACCTGACCAGGTCCCGGACATGTCATTACCATAAGCGTAAAAGACCCCGTCCACATCGAACCCTACGCTCCCTGTTGAGGGGCGTGTGATCCGCACGTAGCGAGCCGGAGACGAGAGTATTACGTTGCTATAGACCGCGGTCGCCGAGCTGGTCGTGACCGTCCCGTTCGCATTCGTGGGTGAGTTGGATGTTGTGCCTGAGGATACCTGTGCAACGGCGCTACCCCCTTGTGATCTCCACAGGACGCCGATATTGGAGCCCGCTGGTACTGTTGTTCCAAGATCCACGGTAACGTAGCCTCCAGAGGAGTTGAAATTCGCATAGAACCCTAGGACGAAGCCAAGGGCACTGCCCGGGTTTGCAACGTTGTTACTGTTTATCACCGCAGTTGCGCCACCGGATGCGGCTGGCGTGAGCAATGAACTGAGATCGAATGTCGGCCCGTTGGAACACATGGGTGCCGGTGGGGACCAGGAGGAGGCATCGATGCCGCCAACACTGGAGATCTGTCCCTTGAAGAGAAATCCGTTCTCACCCGATGAGCCGGTAAGTGATGTCGAACCGCAGGCAATATCGGTCTCGAATGTCCCGCCAAGAATGAAGTTGCCTTGGGCATCCGCATCAATGGCTCTGCCCGCCGCATCGTTCGAGCTGATCAAGGCTTCGCCGGAAACCAATAACCCCGTCGGTCGAAAACTGGCAACAAATGGTTGGACCTTTCCTGTAGCTGACGTCAGGGTAGTGCTCCCAATGGTGATGTCCTCCTTGAAGTTTCCTGTAAGGTGAACGGCTCCACCTTTTCCGATCGCTACACCCGTGCCACCAGTGGTATGATGAGAACCAGTGGAAGTACCTGTTGTGACCCATTGGAACTGTCCGTTCGCTGTATTGATCCGGCCCAGATATAGGAAATCATGTGTGCCGGTGGTAACCGTGCCAACCCCAGGGAACGTGCAAGGGTCGTGTGTGATCCCGGTTATGTAAAGCGCATCGCAACCGGCGCTCAAAGCACTCATTCCATAGCTTCCATCGTCGGATTCGGCCAGGGATGTGGTCCATTGGTGCGCGGCAGAACTCGAGAATGACGAGATCCTAATCTGTTTTTGGGTCGTATTCGTGTGTGTCGTCAGTACCGTTCCCGTCGGTCCATACCATCTGAACTGCGCGTTCTTGGCTCGGAATGCGACATAGACCCGATCGTCGTCCGTGGTCATCGCCAATGGCAATTCGTCATCCCCGCTTCCGCCGGAAATGAGCCATTGTCCGGTACCGGTCAAACCAAAGGCCGCTGCCACCAGGTTGTTCTTTCCGGTCGGTAACGCTGATGCCACAGCACCGAAGGTTGTGGTTATCTGTCCTCTGATCGACCCGAATACGACGGCCCGGTCGAGGTTGACGGAAATTCCAGTAGGAAGATCCGTTCCGCTTCCCCCCAGTTTGGCACGCCAGCGCAATGCGCCAGCTGGAGTGTATGAAGCAATGAACCAGTCCTCGTTCCCGGAACTGATCACGATCCCAGAGCCAAGCCCTGACATACCATGCAGGTCGATCGTTCCTTTGAACCATCCGGTCACGTAAATGTTCCCCGCGGCATCCAAGGCTATTCCGTTGGCATGGCTCTCTCCAGTACCACTTGGGGTAAAAGCCCATTCTCTTACACCATTTCCGTTCAGCTTGATCAGGAATGCGTCCCGGCTTCCGAGAACGTTACCCTGTGTTCCGGTGATCAATTCGTCGCCTTCGGTGTAACCGCAGCTGTAAATAGCGCCGGACGAACTGAAGGTGGCCACGCCGGTCACCTCTTCGTTTGAAGTGCTCGCCAAGCCTCTTCCCCAATTCCAAATGTAGTTCTGGGCATCAAGGGGGTGAGCGGACCAGCAAAGGACCGTAAGCAGAAGAAGTATCGATCGCCGTAGAGTCGTGGGCATCGTTTGGATTGTTGCGTGGAGTGTCCAGTTCCACATTGGGTCAGGGGCTTGAACGGATGTACGGACAATAGGTTTCGACCAAGTCGGTGTCATGCACGAGCAAGTGATCGTTACCTTTTCGCCGATACGCATTCAATGGATGTGAGCGCAGTACAGGTCCCCACCCACGAAACGGCCGAGATCCAAGCCGCAAAGGCCGATCCACGCCGTTTCACACCGCTATACGAGCGGTATCATGCCGATGTGTTCCGTTTCGTTCACCGCCGGGTGCAACGGATGGAGTTGGCTGCGGACCTATCCCAAGAGACCTTTCTGAAGGCTTTATCGGCCCTGCCTCGCTATGAGGACCGCGGAACCCCATTTCGTGCCTGGCTCTATCGCATTGCATTGAACGAATTACGCATGCACTGGCGCAAACGGAAGGAGGTAGTGATCGAAATGAGCTTTGCAGAGGTCCGTGGCTTGGGCGAAGAGATGGGTGCTGACATCGAGGATGAGCGCATGCAAAAACTGGCCTGGGCCTTGGGTCGCCTTCCTTCAAGTAAGGCAAGATTGATCGAATTGCGGTTCATGGACGGACTTAGCTTCGCAGAAATGGGTGTGGTCCTCGAGATCGGTGAAGACGCGGCGAAAATGCGCACACACCGTGTATTGGGCCTGTTGCGCAGCATGATGACAACACGCGGATGAAGCACCGATATCAAATATCAAAGGAGGGTAGGAAGGAATTGACCGATGCCGAGATCACGAAGTACCGTGACCCCAAGAAGCTGCTGTACAACTACCAAAGGGCCAAGCTCCTGCTGCACAAGAAACCGTTGTACAAGGATCCGAAGTCGTTCCTTGTGTTGATCTTGATCGTAGCCTTGGCGATATTCATTGCCGAAGTGGTGGAAAAGGACCGGAGCACAGGAATTGAAGATCGGGAACAACAAGTCCCGTAGCGATCCTATTCGATCCAGTAGGCTATTTTGGGCCTTTGATATCAGCATTCCCATAAAGCCAAGCCAGATGCGTCAGGTCGTAAGTTGTCTCCTCGTCCTATGTTCCACTCTTGTCCTTGCCCATGAAGGCATGTGGCTGCCCACGGTGCTCAAAAGCATTGAAGGTGATATGCAGAGTGCCGGTCTCAAGCTCAGCGCAGAGGATATCTACAGCGTGAACCGTGGTAGCATCAAGGACGCGATCGTGTTGTTCGGTGGGGGGTGTACGGCAGAGGTGATCAGCGGTGATGGCCTGATCCTTACGAACCATCACTGCGGTTTTAGCGCCATCACTGACCATAGTACCTTGGAGCACGACTACCTGAAGCACGGTTATTGGGCGGCCGACAGGCAAGCTGAGCTCCACAATGCCGGTCTCACCGCCACTTTCGTAGTGCGTATGGAGGATGTTACGGACCGCATCCTTCCGCTGTTGGCGGTAGGCCTTTCGGAATCGGACAGGCGCGATGCCATTGGCAAATTGGCTACAGTACTGACGGACGAAGCGGTGGCGGGCACCCATTATGGCGCTGTGGTGCGACCGTTCAACTACGGGAACAGTTACTACTTGATCGTTACCGAGACTTTCCGCGATGTGCGTTTGGTAGGGGCTCCGCCCAGTTCCATTGGAAAGTTCGGCGGCGATACGGACAATTGGATCTGGCCACGGCACAACGCCGATTTCAGCATCTTCCGGATCTACGCGGGCACGGACAACAAACCAGCTGAAGTTGCGGATGGGAATGTGCCGTACAAACCGCGACATGTGCTGCCTATAAGTATGGACGGAGTCAAGGAGGGCGACTTCGCAATGATCTTCGGATTTCCAGGCAACACCCAGAGGTATTTGACCTCGTATGCAGTGGACTACGTGATCAATACCAGCGATCCCATGCGTATTGAGATGCGAACGGCCAGTTTGAACGTGATCGATGCGGCGATGCGTAGCAGTGACAAGACCCGACTGCAGTACGCCGACAAGCAAGCGGGCATCAGCAACGCTTGGAAGAAATGGCAAGGTGAACTACGTGGACTGAAGGAATTACGCACCTTGGACAACAAGCGGGTCTATGAGCAGGAATACCAAGTGGCAGCAACAAAGGCGGGGAAGACAGAATACACGAACGTGCTGCCCGAACTTGAAAAGCTGTACGCTGAGTATGCTCCATACGCACAAGCCCGCGACCTTTTTGTGGAAATGGCCTACAACGGTCCGCAGGTGTTTCGCTATGCCGACAGTTTCAAGGCATTGGCTGAAGGCCACAAGAAGTTGGGAACTGAAGGAAAGCTGAAGGAGGCGGTGGATGAACGATCGAAGGCAAGCGAAGGCTATTTCAAGGACTATGATGTGGAAGTGGACAAAAGGATCTTCAAGGCCTTGTTGCCTATCTACCGCAAACACGTTCCAGTGGAATTGGCTCCTGCCTTTTTGAAAGAGATCGACAACAAGTTCAAAGGCAATGGCGATGCATGGGTGGATGACCTTTACGCCCGAAGTGTATTCGTGGACCGATCGAAACTGAACCAACTTTTGGCCAAGCCGAAGAACGCGAAGAAATTGGCCGTCGACCCACTGTACAAGGTATCACGTGATCTGTTCGACAACTTCTTGGTCAAAGTTCGTCCACAACACGCGGCTCTTGGCGACCGGATCGAACCCGCCATGCGCACCTACGTGAAAGGGATGATGGAACTGTTCCCGGAGAAGAACTACTGGCCCGATGCGAACAGCACACTTCGGCTGTCCTACGGAAAGGTGGAAGGCAGCGAACCACGCGATGCGGTGGAGTATACCGCGCAAACAACATTGGCCGGTGCGATCGCGAAGTACATTCCCGGCGATGCGGAATTCGACCTGCCGCAACGCCTCATCGATCTGTACAACGCGAAGGATTATGGTGAGTACGGGGTGAACGGGACCATGCCGGTCTGTTTCACCAGCAGCCTGCACACAACGGGAGGCAACAGCGGAAGCCCTGTACTGAATGGCAAGGGAGAGCTGATCGGTCTCAATTTCGATCGAAGTTGGGAAAGCACCATGAGCGACATCCAGTTCGATCCCGAGAAATGCCGCAATATCAGTGTGGACATTCGGTACGTGCTCTTTCTCGTGGACAAATATGCAGGGGCAAAGCACTTGATCCAGGAAATGAACTTGGTCCACGATAATTCCCCTACCACCATTCAACTCCCCATACACCGATGAGCGCTTGGCAGGAAAAGGACAACAAACTGTGCCGCGAATTCAAGTTCAAGAACTTCAGCGAGGCCTTTGCGTTCATGTCGCGCGTAGCCTTGGCGGCGGAGAAAATGGACCATCACCCCGAGTGGACCAATGTCTACAATACGGTTGAGATCAAGCTGTCCACCCACGATGCCGGTAACACGGTGACCGACAAAGACCGCAAGCTGGCGGCGGCGATCGATAGGATCATCGGGTAGGAAGGGTGGAATTCAATGCGTTCCACGCTCGAAGACCTATTACCAAATGCAGAAGGACCGCCCAATTGAGCGGTCCTTCAAAGAACTCCAAGTCGGTTAGGACCTAGGATTGATCACTCGGCTTTCGCTCCGTCCGCTCCAGGCACTTTTTCCACGTTCGCTTTGATCCGTAGCGTAGTTTCCTTCGGTTCCGTATTGGCGATCACGGTAACGGTCTTGGTCTGAGCATTCTCCTGTTTGCCGGGCTTGTACACCACTTCGATCTCGCCGGTACCACCTGGAGGGATCGGCGCCTTTGGGTAGTTGGGCACGGTGCAACCGCAGGAACCATTGGCGGTCTCAATGATCATCGGTTCCTTACCGGTATTGGTGAATGTGAAGATCTTCTTGTTCTCGGAATCTTGTTTGATATTCCCGAAATCGTGCTCATACTCCTTGAAGTTGACCGTGGTCTTAGGGGTATTGTCCACCGGCTCGGCTGTTGTTGCCATAGGGTCGAAGGGCTTGTCCGAGAGTGTTTTCGGGTTGCTGGGGTCAACGTTCGCAGCAATGGAGTTCGAGGCCACTACACTGCTGGCATCACTCGCGCTACCACCGCTGAACTGGTGGTACGCCAATGCAACAAGGGCGATCGCGATCACACTGAGCAGGCCGATCTGTACTTTGTCTTTCATTCTGGTACGAAGTGTTTCGAGGGTGTTATTTGAGAGTGCGAATTTAGATGATCCATGCATTCATCCGATACCCATTAACAGAGCATTAACAGGGATGCAACAGGTTGAAGGATGAGGTTCTTCAGGGTTGGACAAAAGTTGCCGACATCAACGCCCATGAGCGAGGTGAACCGTAAACGACTTCCGCTTCACTTCACCATCCCGAATCGTTGGAACGAGCCATCGGTCAGGGCTTCTAAGGCCTTTTGGAAGCTGCGGTCGACCGGATTATCCGCGTTGATCACTTCCCAGTATGCGGAAGTATCCCACAGGTCCCTGGCGATCAGTGCTTTCAGTCGCAAGGAAATGAGTTCTTTCGACCTTGCCAAGCCGTCCGCATCACCCTCAATGCCCTCTTTTCCGGCGTATGTCACAAGTTTGGAGATCAAAGTGACATCGACCGTGAATTGCTTGCGGAAAGCTTCCGGTCCCGAGTAAGCCGCCAGCAGCTTACTGCGCTGTTCATCCACTTGGGCCAATGCGAAGGTGTTGAGTATCCCTTTGCGAACGAGCTGGCCGAAATAGTTCGAACTAAGTGTAGTGTCGATAGGTACGAACACATCGGGCATGATCCCGCCTCCGCCATACACGATCCGCTTGTTCATGGTGAAGAACTTGACGGTATCAGCGTTATGGATACTGTCGGCAAAAGTGAGTTCACCTTTCGCGAGACGATCGATCTTTTCTTGTTGGTAAGCTTCCAGCCCATCCTCGTAGGATTTCTGGATCGAGCGACCGGAGGGTGTATAATAGCGTGAGACGGTCAGCCGCACGGCAGAACCATCCGATAGCATCACGGGTCGTTGTACCAGGCCCTTTCCAAAGCTGCGGCGGCCAACGATCAAACCTCGGTCCCAGTCTTGTATGGCACCGCTCACGATCTCGCTGGCACTCGCGCTACCCTCATCCACTAACACGACCAATCGACCCTTCTCGAACAGTCCCTCCTTGGTAGCATACGTATCGTCGCGTGGTGAGGTACGGCCTTCCGTATAAACCACCAGTTTTCGATCGCCGAGGAATTCATCGGCCATATCTATTGCGGTTCGCAAATAACCACCTCCGTTGCCTTGCAGGTCAAGGATCAGGTCCTTCATGCCCTTGTCCTTCAGCTCCACCAACTTCTCACGGAATTCCTTCATCGTGGTGGCACTGAATCGGCTCACCTTGATGTAGCCCACACCAGGCTCGGCCATATAGGAGGCCTCCACACTGAAGATGGGGATCTTGTCGCGCATGATGGTGAAATCGAGCGGATACTCTTCACCGCGGCGCAGGATGGCCACATCCACCTTGGTGCCCTTTTTGCCGCGCAGGCGTGTCATCACGTCATTGTTCTTGAAGCCCACGCCCGCTACGTTCTCTTTGTCGATCCCGATGATCCGATCACCTGCGCGGATCCCGAGCCGTTCGGAAGGTCCACCGGCAATGGCATCCACCACGTAGATGGTGTCCTTTACGATGTTGAACTGGATGCCGACCCCTTCGAAGTTCCCTTTCAATGGTTCGTTCACTTCCTCAAGATCCTCTTTAGGAATGTAGATAGAATGCGGATCCAATTCCTCCAACATGCGAACGATCGCGGCATCCACCAATTTCTGCTTGTCCACATCATCCACATACATGCGATCGATATGGTACAACAACGAACCGATCTTGCCTGTGGTAGCAGGGTCATCGAACTGTTGGGCCGAAGAACGACCAGAAACAGTGGACAAGGCAATGGATAGAAAAAGGACAAGAGCGGTCGAAGGGATCTTCATGGGCATACTGCAATGGAACGCACGAATAGCGTGCCGGGTTGCTTTACAAGGTGGGAAAGTTCGCAAAAGGTTGTGAATGGGATCCTTGGAAATTACGAACGTCAACGACCGGACATCAAAGAGCCGGGACCTACATGGATGGATCTTGGAGCCCTGACCTGCCTATCTACTGATCGAAAGTCCGGGTCCGTTTCAAAGCGCCCTTCCGGAATTTCTCCTGTCTGGTCTGGTTACCATTTGCGAAGTATTTCCATTTACCGTGCTTCTCGCCTTTCTTGTAATGTCCAATGATGCCTTCCTTCCGGAACGCCCATGGTCCGTCGCGCTTCCCTTGCCGGTACTGGCCTTTCAGGGTAACGGTACCATCCTCCGCATACTCTGTCCAATCACCGTGCAGCGAACCGAAACCATAAACGGCGAATATCAACGGACGGCCATCTGGAAAGAACGCACGGTAGATACCCGAAGGTTGGCCCCGTTTGTAGTCCAGTTCCACGGCCACTTTGGTGGTATCGAATGCGAAATGCCCAATGCGCTTGTACTGCGGGTCCATGCGGACGGGTGCATAATGAACGGCATACGGTTCCACTCCGTCCTGATCAGGAACCCAGAGTGTATCGGGTTGTGCAATGGCGCTGCTGCCAATGACCACCCAACTAACCAGACAAATGATCATTCCGAAGGTACAGCGACAAACGAAGAGTGGAAAAGTTGAAATGGTCCGCATTCAATTTGTGGATCGCTCGCGGGTCACTTCTCCACGCGTTCCACATTGAAACGTGAATGCAGTGCTCTGCCGCGTTGATCGGTCAAAGTTAACCGGTGTGGTCCTTTGGAAAGGTCCACGGTAAGGGTATGTTCGCTGTTGGTCGTGCCTAGGTATTGGCCATCGATGTCCCAATTGATCTGCGCGTTCGCGTGGCGGTGTGCGGCTTGAAGTACCACGCTGGAATGGGTGCCGTCCAATTGGAAGGGGATGAAGAGCTGGGCCCCGTTCTCGGGATAGATCATGTCCATAGGCGTATCATCCGACCCAATGGTCGCTGGCGGCAGTGGTTTGTACCCGACATGCGACTTGGCATAAAAGTATTCCATGGCCGGTGGCAGGCTGAACCAGTTCACGAAGTGTCCGTTGTCGCCCGTCCCGCAGCAGTGCGGGAGCACGCGCAGGTCTTCCGAGGCATTCACAAGAATGCGTTGGTGATAGGGACACGGTGCGGTGCGTGCCGCTTCAGCTATCGTCCACAGGCTATCCACAGGTTCGCAATCGGGACCGGCCCTGAAACCGCTTCGTGCGCAAACGCGCATGCGCACCATGGCATCGTACGGTGGGTCGAAGGCATGTCCTTGCGGAAGGATATCGAACACGGAGAAGAGGATCGGGGCTGCCGCCAATGTCCCGGTAAGTCCAGGTCTTCCTTCGCCATCGGCATTGCCGGTCCACACGCCCACGGCATAGTGGTCCGTTATTCCGATGGCCCAAGCATCGCGATGTCCGAAGCTTGTGCCTGTTTTCCATGCAATGCCTTTGCTGTTCTCGAAGTGTTGCCAACCGGCCTCGCTCTCGGGTCGGTTCAAGGTTTGCAAAGCACGAATCGTGTGGTACACGGAAGCAGGGGACAGGGGAGGAGCGCTTTCGTTCAATGGGGCCATATTGTCCATCGTGGCCACGGGTGCATGTACGGCAGTCCTTGGGTCACCGGGCAACAGTGTTCGGGCTAATGAGGCATACGCACCTGTCAATTCCCACAAGGTGCTTTCGGCCCCGCCAACGATAAGTGAAAGCCCATAATTGTCGGCTGAACGATCCACATGGTGCAAGCCCATGGCGCGCAACAGACGCAAGGTGCGTTCAATGCCATGCTCATGCAAAGCCCGAACGGCGGGCACATTGAGCGAACGGGACAAGGCTTGAGAAGCGGGCACTGCACCATCGAAGTGTTCATCGAAATTGCGCGGTGCGAACCCTTCATAATGGGTTGGCAGATCGGCCACCAATTGATCCGGCATGCGTTCACCGTTTTGGAGCATGTCCGCGTAGAGGAACGGTTTCAGCAAACTGCCAGAACTGCGTCTTGCTTGTACGATGTCCACGGCGCCAGCATGGTCCGCATCGGCTGCAGAAAGGTTGCCGATGTAAGCGAGCACTTCGCCGGTTGGCACGTCCAGAACGAGCAGCGCCGCGTTGTGTACCTCGTTGGCGCGCAGGATGGGAGCGAAGCGATCGGTGATCCGCACAACCTGTTCTTGTAGTCGATCATCCACTGTTGATCGGATGCGTTGGCCAGCATGCCCTTGGAATTGCAACGTGCCCAAGAGGTGTTGGGCTTTCTGTGGAAGTGAATGGGGTTCATCGGGCAGCAGTTCTTCTTTCGCCAAGGACCATGAGGTCGAGTCCAGATCTCCGGAGGCCAACAGACGATCCAAGAGACGATCACGTTTGGCCCGCAGTGCCTGCCTGCCCTTGCCCGGATGCATTTGTGATGGCGCATTCGGCAACACCGCAAGCGTAGCACATTGGGCCCAGCCGAGGTCCTGTGGCCGCATGCCGAACCAGCGCCATGATGCGGCTTCGAGACCAACCACGTTCCCGCCGAAAGGAGCATGGGCAAGGTATTCCGAGAGGATCATTTGTTTGGGATACCTCAATTCCAGTCGAAGTGCCAGCAGCATTTCCTTCACCTTGTTCCACATGGATCGCGACCGCTGACCACCGGACATGCGTGCCAATTGCATGGTGATCGTGCTGCCCCCACTTACCACACGGCCTGCTTCGCGGTTCTGCTTGAAGGCACGGATCAATGATGGAATATGGATGCCCAAATGGGAATTGAAATTCCGGTCCTCGAATTCGAGCAAACAGGTAATGAATCGCTGCGGAACGGTGTCGCCCGGTGGCATGCGCCATTGCCCATCTGGGGCAACATTGGCCGCGAGCAGATCTCCGTTCCGATCCAACAGCACGGTGCTGAAAGGGTCATGGAAAAGCGGATCCATAGGAGACCATTTGGCCCATGCGATCAGGAACACCAAAAAGAACAGTATCCAGCGAAAGCGTTTCAAACGGGTGAGGATCTTGACTTAGGTCATCACTTCACCTCGGATACATACCCTTCACCCTTTACCACTTCAACCCAGCGCCCAACTGATCTTGCATTGATCGTGTTGTCGTACATGGCTTCGCAATGAGTGCCGGGCATGTAGTAGCGGCCGGTGTAGCTGGCATTGAGCATGATGCGGTACGTAACGGTGTTGCCTTGCCACAGATCGAAATACGTGAGCACACGATCATCGCGGATGTCACGATACGTGTAGTAGGAATTGTTCTCGACCTGTTCGGTGCCCTCCATGCGCGCATTGCGGATCTCCCAGCCACTCGGGAAGATCTGCGTAAGCGCAAGGTTCTGGTAGTAGCGCGAGATTCCCGGATGGGTAATGGTGACCACGGCCATGAAATCCGTGCCTTGGGTAAGTCGCGTTGGATCCACTGGAGTTCCATCGGTGAGCTTGTAACTGATGTTCATGCGCATGCCGTTCTCCGCTGCTTTCTCCTGACCTGCGAGCGGTGTTCCGGTGCGGACTAGACGAACATAAAGCAGGTTCTTTCCCGTGTTGTCCACGGCCACTTTTCCCTTTCCGTCCGGTGCGGGAAGGTCTGTGCGTGCGATCGCTTTTTCGCTGAACCGGTCCTGTGTTTTCCCGTTCGCGGTAAGCGCATAGCTCATGCCTTTTCCGAGCGGGTTCTTTTCCGCAAGGCGGGCCACCGCCATCAAACCGAACGCGGTGCTTTGTGTGCTGTACCAATCGTCGGCGCTCAGGTGTTTGGCAATTTGTTGCACCACTAGCGCGGCTTTGGTGGTGTTGCCCATGTTGAGCAAGGCATCGGCGATCAGGGCTTCATCGCGCAGGTCACTTCCATAGGTGAAACCCAATTCGGTGTACGCCGCAACGGAGGTGGAATATCCCTTCACCAGTTCTTCGGCCACATCCTTGCGCCCGATGTAGGCGTATGCGGAAGCGAGCGACCAACGGCTACTTGCGTCCAGGTTCTTCTCTTCGCGCAAACGGTTCATGGAGGCCATGTCCTGCGCACCGGCGATCGCCAAAACGTAGAGGCGGTATGCCTGTGTCAACGTGTGCGCGGCACGGGTCCACTTGTCGTCACGTTCTTGGTTCCATTGTTTGGCTGCGCGTTTTTGGAAGGCGATCCAACTCGCGCGCGTTCCGGGCGGAGCATGGAAACCTTGTCGTTCGGCCTCTACCATGAAGTGCCCCGCATAGATCGAGGTCCAGTTGTCGTAATGGTCGCCGCCGGGCCAGTAGTTGAAGCTGCCATCGGTACGTTGGAATTGAGAGAGGCGACCCAATGCCGCTTCCACGTTGCCACGCATTTCATGGACGGTGCGATCAGGCAATTCCATGACAGCAGCCAAATACAATTGTGGGAATGCCTTCGAGGTTGTCTGCTCCAAACAGCCGTGCGGATAATCGATCAGGTATTTCAACCGTCTGCCCATGTCTACCGGGGGAATGGAGCTGATCTCCAAGTAAGCGCTGTTGGTTCCTGCAACACCCAAAGCCTCCGGTGTGCCGCTCCATTTCTTTCCAGGCTCCAATGCCATCTCCATGGCATCGGTAGCGGGTCGGTTCGGTTGGCGCACTTGCAACTCGATCGCTTCACTTGCGGACTCCCCGGCTCCGGAAACGCTCACCTTCACCTTGGCCACACCGATGGCTTCCTTCACGCGCACTTTGAAGTACACTACTTGATCGCCGATCTTGTTGAATTTGATGGTGCGTTGTACAGGACCTTCGGGGATCAATAGCGCGTTGGGTTCCAGCTTCACCACCACATCCTTCACCTTTGCATCCATGGCGAAAACGGTAACTGGCAGATCAACAAGTTCACCTGGCGCCAGCACGCGCGGCATGGTCGCCAGTACCATCAGTGGTTTGCGAACGGGTACTGTTTTCTCCGCATTACCGTAGGCCTTTCCGCCATCTGCAGCCACCACCATCACGCGTACACTACCCACGTAATTGGCGATCGTGAAACTGTGTTTCGCCTTTTTCCCTTTGGTCACAGTGAACGGCCCCACAAACCGCACAACGGGTTTGAAGCGGTTGGCCTTTGCTCCTTTAACTGGGCCACCATCATCACTGCCACCCAAGGCAAGTAGGCGGGTGAGTTGTTTGCCGAATGCTCCGATCACATCATCATACAGATCCCATGTACGCACCCCCAAGGCTTCGCGTGCATAGAAATGGTTCCACGGATCCGGTGTCTTGAAGCGCGTTAGGTCCAGCAAACCCTCGTCCACGATCGCGAGGGTATAGGTCATCGGTTTTCCAGTGGCTTCGCTGACCACCACTTCGAAGGGCACATCGGTCTTCACTTCGCTGGCCATGGTGATCTGCGGCGCAATGTGTGTTGTGGGATCCTCCACAAGGATCGGGATCACGCCGTAGAGCCGGATGGGCAGGTCGTTCGCGACTGTCGCGTGGGGTTGGATCAGGCTCACTTGGGCATACATGTTCGGTGCCATGTCCGCGGTGATGGGGAAGGAGTAGCGTGTTTCCTTTTCCTCCAGATCCACCCATTCTGTTCTGAGCACGCGGCTGCCGGTCTCCAAGCTGATCAAAGCACGGCCCGTGCCGGAGGAAGGAATGGTTAGGGTTGCTTCATCGCCAACATCGTACTTCTCCTTGTCGGCGTTGAAGCTCAACATGGTGGCTTGTTCCGGATCACCACGACGTGAACGACCTTCGTAACCGGGCCAATCGACATAGGCTTGAACAGCTGTAGAATGGCCACTGCTGGGGTCTGTAATGCGCACCACGAACTGGCCCCACTCAGGCCTATCCACCCGGAAGTCGAGTTTGGCGCGACCTTTTGCATCCGTTACCAGATCCAGTTCCGTGCGCAATTCCACGCTGGGAGAAGAGATGTAGTTCGCGTCGCCGCTCAGGTCGCCATCCCACCACCAGTTGCTCCGCATCTTGTAGATCTGCGCCTTCAGTGTATGGTTTGCGATCGCCTTCCCATTGGCATCAACGGCCACCACAGCGTATTTGTAGGTCGTGTCCGTTACCAGGTTTCCCCAAGCCGATCGTGCTTCGGGTGCAAGCACTCCGGCATACGAAGTGTACGGATAGAAGGCAGTCGTGGTCTGGTCCATGCTCGCATCGCCGCCGGCCTCGAATACGCGCGTGACAACATTCAAATTCACCACGGGAGGTGCATTACGGCCGGGTTCCACGTTCATGCTAAAGGGTGCTTCACCGGCTTCGTTCAATTGTCCATCGAAGGCGACTTGTTCTTCTTCCGGCAGTCTGGTGTGCAGGTCGTTGAAAGAGTATTTCGCGAAATCCTTGAAGTCCGGTGATCCGGTGGACATGGCCACGGTAACGCGTGCATTCAACGAACGCGCAGGCGCACCATGCAGCCAATGCGAACGCAATGTTACTTTTTCAAGGTCCGATCTACTCAGTCGTTGCGGAAGGTCCAGTTCGATCTTCAGTCTATTGGGTTTCACTGTTTCGATGCGGATGCTCTTGTGGAAGGAAGTGCCACCCACGGAAACCTGCGCGCTCCAATAGCCGGTGGGTGCATCCGGGTCGGTAGCACAATGGAAGGCATACACGCCATTAACGGCGGTGTTGCGCATGGTCTTCGTCATCAACCGGCCACGTGGGTCGGTCAGTTCCAGAACCACCGGATGGTTGGCGGGTAATTTCTTTTGCAGGTCTTGTAGAATGAACGTGAGGTAGAGTGAATCACCGGGCCTCCACACGCCGCGTTCACCGTAGATCATGCCCTTCAAGCCTTTGTCAATGGCTTCACCTTGGACATCGAATTCGCTCACGGAAAGGGAGGAGCCATCATCCAATTTCAGGTATCCGCGCTGTTTGCCCTTGCTCGCGAGAAGGAGGAAGGGCTTGTGTTCGGTCGCCTTCAATTTGGCCAGGCCGTTCCTGTCAGTGTTCAGTTCCGCCATGGGCTTATGCTGCAGATCCAGTACTTGCAGCGTTACACCGCTCATGGGTTCCGCAGTGCGCAGATCGCTCACCGCAAGTACCATGGATCCGTCGTTCCCGACCTTGGCCACCAAGCCCAGATCGGAGGCCAGTATGTTGCGCGATACTGAACCGCGCCGAGCGAAGTAGGAGGGGGAACAAGGATCCTCGCGCTCTTGGTAGTCGTACTCTTCGTAGTGATCGTAATCGTCGTAGTACCAGTAGTCCTGGATTTTGTCGTACGCGGCTTGTTCTTCGGCAAGAGAACGTTCGTGTTCCAAAACCTCTGTTCCTTCTTGTGCAGTTCCACAAGGGTAAACGGAGTGCTTTTTGTTGAAGGATAGATCCACGCGGTAGATGGCTCCGGGTTCCGCTTTGAATTGCTCGGCTAGATCCAAGTAGTACCTGTTCCAACGGCCCAGATCAGGACCATCAGCGGTCTTCAGGGAGATGGTCTTGCGCATGACCAAACGCCCCACACGGGCTAGTTCCCGATCACCTTCCAGATCATTCACTTGCAGGAATTGGGCAACATTGGGTTCACTGATCCGGACGATGCGTACATCCACCGCACTAAGGTTCACCGCTTCGAACGGCATAACAAGACCGTCTGAACTGGGCAGTATCACTCCTTTGCCCACCATGCGTACGGCTGGTTTCAATTCTTCGAATTCCAGGTCCACGGCAATGTCCTTGCCCAAGGTCTTGCCATTCACGTTACGTACGCCTGCGGAAACAAAGCCTTGCACGTTGCCGCTTAATCGTTCGGTGGGGTACAGCAAGAGTTTGTTGCCTTCCACGGAAATACGGAGGTCTTCGGAACCTGTGATCCCGACCAGTCCGCTCATATCCTGGCCTGCATCCAGCGGGTCGGAGAATAACAGCGTCGCAAACTGCTCGCCTTCGCTGTTGGTGGTGGCACTGATCAATGTGAGGTCCCCGATCGCCGGTATCTCAAAGGCAAGAGTTCCTTTATCCTCGGAAGCGATCTTTTCTCCGTCCCAACTGAGTTCCAGCACTCCTTTCTGTTCGGTACGTAACACGCTGTCCACGGTAAAGAGGTGGTACTTGCCATTGGGTTCATGTTCCCAGATCAACGATCTGTTCTGGTCGCCTTGGGTTGCTGTGAAGCATGCCTCCAGATCTTGTCCTGTCGCGTCATCTGCAGTTGAAACAGCAACAACAACGCGCTGCCATGTCAGGTCAGAGGACGAGAGGGAGCGCATATCGGTAACCCGTAAATCGACCCCTTGCCTGATCGTGTGAACTTGGAAGGTGAACTCGTGCAATCCTGTCGGCAGTTCGATCAGATCTCCCAGGTCCACGGTCACCGTGTAGGTGGTCTCTTGTTCAAGGCGCTCGTCGGGTTTGAACACCAAGGTCCGGTCGTCGTTCAGCGATACCGTGCCCTTCACCGAGGGATCGAAGTGGAAAAGACCCTGCAGTGCCGTTGTGGAGGAATCGCGCCACCGTTGGTCCGGGGCTATGCGCACGAAGATCGAACCACGTGCGCTGATGTGTCCAGCAGTGAAGGCGGGCACATACGGCGTGAATGCCGCATCCGGTGCGATACGATCCGGTCTTGTGCGACAAGAGGAAACAGCAATTGTTAGCAAGAGAGCGATGCCCAATGGGAGGATGTGGCGTGGCAGCGTGGACATGGGTGGGAAAATGGAATGGAAAGATATCGGCTTGGTTCGGAACGAGCTTGTACGTGACCGTATTGTTGGTTTTAGCACAAGTTGGGAGCAATGCGTGCAACCACGGAACGGAGCCAACAGGAAAAGTGGAGAAGACCGTTCGGGGGATCACTACTTCATCAACTCCTCAGCTTCTTCAGCCGGGATGATGAATCCATTGACCTCGCCGACCACGAACGCATCACCGAAGCCTTGTTTCGCGATGACCAGCTTTGCTTCCTCAGCGCTCTTGCGATCCTTGAACTGGCCGTAGAAATAGCGCGTGGCATCAGCGGAAACGATCGGTTTGATGTCACCCATTTCGATCATCTTGTCCATGTCCTCCATTGGCACATTCCCGACGAAGGTCCCGACCTGTACACGGAAGCGGATCAAGCTGCGGTCGATGGTCCCGGAGGCCTTGTCGTTCAGGTTCTCAGGACCAGTGAGTTTTGCTCCTGCTTCCTTCATACCAATGCGCTTGCCATCACGGAAAGCAACTAGGAACGCACCGTTGAATCCTTTAAGAAGCATTTGCACCTTATGGGCCGCTGCAGGATTTACATCCTTGAAGGACCCGGTGTAATAGCGCGTTAGGCCATCATCGCCTTTGATGATCACTAGATCTTTGATCTCCGAGAAAATGTCCCGTGATAACGGGTAGCGGAACGCGCCCAATTGGACCCGAACGATGGCTTCGCCACTTGTTTCAGGTGCTGAGGTCGGAGGGATGAGCTTCTTGCGGGCTTCATCGGCTTCTGCCGTTACATCAACCAATTTGCCGTTCTCTTCGGCCATCACCACCGGTTGCAGACCAACGCCGCGCAACTCAAGTTCTCGACGCAACGCTTCGGGGATCGCATCATAACTACCTACCACGTAATACGTGGAATCGCCCTGTTCAACGGTGCGTACAT
>Ga0209582_1000732_pt1 | contig 18148 bp, 14 predicted proteins | sample KloWWTmetKNB5Kit_FD_187176 | JGI IMG/M metagenome (GOLD analysis project Ga0209582, IMG submission 187176) | Active sludge microbial communities from Klosterneuburg, Austria, studying microevolution and ecology of nitrifiers - Klosterneuburg... | ecosystem: Engineered > WWTP > Aerobic digester >...
TTGCGCCGGTTGACGTACGCTAAATTGATTAAATACTGTCATCAACACAAGTGCAATTACTAGCCAAATGGCCATATTTTTAATTAGATTATTCAAAATAGCTCCTTGGTTTGCACCTTATAGTCCTCGGTTAATCATTCTAACTCTATTTTTAGAAATATAACAGAATGGCTCATGTTATATGCAATTTTGTTTAAAAACTTAAAACTTCTTAATACATTACGCTTTGAAATACTTTTAGGGGAAGGGTGACTATTTCTTTTTCCCGAGTCCTAATAAATATAATTCATTACTACGGTCACGCGAAGCCTTAGGTTTACGTACCATTACTTTCTTGAATGCGGTACGCATTTGACGCATAAATTGATCAAAATCCCTGCCTTGAAAAACTTTGACCAGAAAACTTCCATCGTAGTTCAGTTGCTCAATTGAGAAAGTTAATGCCAATTCAGCTAAATACATACTTTTGGCTTGGTCACTGACTACGATACCACTTATATTAGGTGACATGTCTGAAATTACAATATCAGGTTGGCAACCATTTAACAGATTATTTAGCTCAATCACAGCACATTCTTCTCTAAAATCATGTCGAATAAATTCAACCCCGGGCAGGGGGGGCATATCTAAGATATCCAATGCAATGACTTTGCCTTTTGCGCCTACAATGTGACTGGCAACTTGAGACCAGCTACCAGGTGCAGCTCCCAGATCGACAACTGTCATGCCTGGTTTCAGTATCTGATCCCGTTCAGAGATTTCTATTAACTTATATGCGGCTCGAGAGCGATAGCCGTCTTTCTTAGATTGTTTGACAAAAAAATCATTAACATGCTCTTTCATCCAAGCTTTGCTGGTTTTGGCCTGTTTCATCAAGTAGAATTATATATTTGAAGAGAATTTATGTTAACACTTACTGTTGCACATCGGCGCGAACTTAAAGCACAAGCACATGCGCTTAATCCAGTAGTGATGATCGGAAAAAGTGGATTGACGATCAGTGTTATTGAAGAATTGGATCGTGGGCTTTTAAGTCATGAATTGATCAAGGTTAAGGTTCAAATTGATGATCGAATTGCTAGAAACGCGCTTTTTGAAGAAATCTGTCAACGTTTGGGAGCTGCACCTGTGCAGCATATTGGTAAAATATTTGTGATCTATCGACCTAAACCAGAAGATGGTGATGAAAAGACTACTCGTATGGCCAACCCCAATAAAAAGAAACGTGAGCCATTTCGTACAAAGCGCAGTTTTCAGAGTTGATATTTAACAATGAAAGTATTTAGATGTACTTGACATCAAGTATTTCGTACTCGCGTATGCCGCCAGGTGCTTGAACTTCAGCAATATCGCCAGAAAATTTACCTATTAATGCGCGTGAGATGGGAGAGCTGATAGAAATTTTTCCATTTTTGATATTAGCCTCATCATCACCTACGATTTGATAAGTAACAGTTTCACCACTTTGTAAATCTTCCAGTTCGACTGTTGCGCCAAATACGCATGCGCCATCTGCATTAATGAGGGCTGGATTAATGATTTGCGCATTGGATAATTTACTTTCCAATTCGGCAATGCGTCCCTCGATGAATCCTTGTCTTTCCTTGGCGGCGTCATATTCAGCATTCTCAGAAAGATCACCATGAGAGCGGGCTTCGGCAATTGCTGCAATGACCGCAGGGCGATGCACAGTTTTCATCTCATGTAATTCCTTGCGCAGTGCTTCCGCTCCTGCTACCGTTAATGGAATTGTACTCATCGTATTTTTTTGCCTTTCATTTTCGTCATGTGGTTCAATAATCGATAAAGATCAATTTGCAATTTCGCGTTCTTTTAGCTGAATATGTAATTTCTGCAAATTATAAGCTTGTAGCTCCCGCCTATTAATTATGCCTACACAGGCAGCCCGTGCACCTGCCAAAGTCGTATAGTAAGTTACTCTTGCTTGCAGTGCTGCATGTCGAATCGAGTATGAATCGCGTATAGCGCTGCGCTGATTTTTAACTGTATTAATTATTAAGCTGATCTCGCCGTTTTTTATCATATCTACTATATGTGGGCGACCTTCTGCAACCTTGTTGATAATGATGACATCAATACCGGCTTCAGTCATCGCGGCGGCAGTACCTCGAGTAGCATAGAGAGTGAAGCCAAGTTCTGCAAGGCTGCGTGCAATTTCGATGGCGTGTAATTTATCAGATTGCCGTACACTGATGAAAATCTTACCGGAGGTGGGCAGACGAACATCAGTTGCCAATTGAGATTTAACAAAAGCCTCAGCAAAAGTAACCCCCATTCCCATCACTTCACCAGTAGATTTCATTTCTGGGCCTAATATTGTATCAACACCGGACAGCTTGATAAAAGGGAATACCGCTTCTTTGACTGAATAATATTCAGGAATGACTTCTTTGGTGATTCCTTGTTCAATCAATGTTTTTCCTGTCATGCAGCGTGCTGAGATTTTTGCTAACTGGAGACCGGTTGCTTTGGAAATGAAAGGTACTGTGCGAGATGCTCTGGGATTGACTTCAAGCACATAGACTATATTGTCCTGAATTGCAAACTGAACATTCATGAGGCCCACGACATTCAATGCGCGCGCCATTTCGGCTGTTTGGCGACGCAATTCATCCAGAATTTCAGGCGATAAGTTAAAGGTTGGTAGAGAACAAGCAGAGTCACCAGAATGCACACCTGCTTGCTCGATATGTTCCATAATGCCGCCAATCAGAACGGTTTCTCCATCATAAATTGCGTCGACATCCACTTCCGTTGCATTGGTGAGGAAATGATCCAACAATACAGGAGAATCATTTGATACCTTGACAGCCTCACGCATATAACGTTCCAGGTCGACACGCTCATGCACGACTTCCATTGCCCGCCCGCCTAACACATAACTGGGTCTGACTACCAATGGATAACCAATTTCCTCTGCAGCAACCAAGGCAGCCTCTGGATTGCGTGCTGTGCGATTAGGTGGCTGCCGCAAACCCAGTTTTTCTAACATCTGTTGGAATCGTTCTCGATCCTCTGCGCAATCAATCATGTCTGGGCTGGTGCCAATGATCGGTACACCATTTGCTTCCAAGTCACGTGCAAGCTTAAGAGGTGTTTGTCCACCATATTGAACAATCACGCCATGCGGTTTTTCTACTGCGACAATTTCCAGTACATCTTCCAGCGTCAACGGTTCAAAATACAAACGATCTGAGGTGTCATAGTCAGTTGAAACCGTTTCAGGGTTACAGTTGACCATGATGGTTTCAAAACCGTCTTCACGCAAAGCCAGCGCTGCGTGAACGCAACAATAATCAAATTCGATGCCTTGTCCGATGCGATTAGGACCGCCACCCAGCACCATGATTTTCTTTTTGTCGGTAGGCTGGGATTCGCATTCGTCTTCGTAAGTGGAGTACATGTAGGCTGTGCTGGTGGCAAATTCAGCTGCGCAGGTATCTACACGCTTATAGACTGGACGTAAGTTGAATTGATGGCGATGGATGCGCACAGCGGTTTGTTCTGTATTAAGCAGCTTCGCTAAGCGTCGATCAGAGAAACCACTGCGTTTAAGTTTGCGTAACGCTTGTTTATCGAGTGTTTCCAGCTTTTGACCAATGAGTACTTGTTCTTGTTTGACCAGATCTTCAATATGTGCTAGGAACCAGATGTCAATATGAGTTAAGGCATGGACTTCATCGATTGATAGATGACAACGAAAGGCATCCGCTATATACCAGATGCGCTCTGGACCAGGGTTTGCCAGCTCAGTTTGAATGGTATCCAGATTATTGGTTTTTTCATCCAATCCATCAACGCCAGTTTCTAGTCCACGCAAGGCCTTTTGTAGTGACTCCTGGAAAGTACGTCCGATCGCCATAACTTCGCCAACCGATTTCATCTGAGTGGTTAGACGATCATTCGTTTGTGGAAATTTTTCAAAAGCAAAGCGAGGAATCTTGGTGACGACGTAATCAATGGCCGGTTCGAAAGATGCGGGCGTTACACCACCGGTAATGTCGTTGCCGAGCTCGTTGAGGGTATAGCCAACGGCCAGTTTGGCGGCAATCTTCGCGATTGGAAAGCCAGTTGCTTTAGATGCCAATGCAGAGGAACGTGATACACGCGGATTCATTTCGATTACCAACATGCGGCCATTTTGGGGATTAATGGCAAACTGCACATTGGAGCCACCCGTTTCCACACCAATTTCACGTAATACTGCAATGGAGGCATTACGCATTAACTGATATTCCTTATCAGTTAATGTTTGGGCAGGAGCTACCGTAATTGAATCGCCGGTATGAACGCCCATTGGATCGAAATTCTCAATGGCGCAAACTATAATGCAGTTATCCTGTTTGTCGCGCACCACTTCCATCTCGAATTCTTTCCAACCAATGACGGATTCTTCAATTAGCAGCTCTTTGGTCGGAGAAGTTTCCAGTCCGCGTTCACAGATATCCAGAAATTCTTCGCGATTGTATGCAATTCCACCACCACTACCACCCATTGTAAAAGAGGGGCGAATAATGACGGGATAACCGACCATCGCTTGAACTTGCAATGCTTCTTCTATGCTGTGCGCTACTGCGGAACGGGCAGAGCCTAATCCAATACGCGTCATGGCTTGTTTGAATTTTTCACGGTCCTCTGCCATGTCGATCGCTTCGCGTGATGCGCCAATAAGCTCGACACCGTATTTTTCCAATACGCCGTGTTTAACCAAATCAAGAGCACAGTTCAGTGCAGTTTGTCCGCCCATAGTCGGCAGTAACGCTTCAGGGCGCTCCATCGCAATGATTTTTTCCAGCATGGTCCAGGTAATGGGTTCAATATATGTCGCATCAGCCATTTCCGGGTCGGTCATGATCGTGGCTGGATTGGAATTGACCAGAATGATGCGATAGCCTTCTTCACGTAAAGCTTTGCAAGCTTGCACACCGGAATAATCGAACTCACAAGCCTGACCAATAATAATAGGGCCAGCGCCGATGATGAGAATGGATTTGATGTCGGTACGTTTAGGCATACTGTTTGACCGGAAAAATTACGGGGTAATTATTAGATTCTTGAATCTGATGTTGTCGCTGTGTAAATTAATTTTTATAACGTTGCATCATGTTAATAAAGCGATCAAATAGATAATCCGCTTCATGTGGTCCTGGACTGGCTTCAGGATGACCCTGAAAACAGAAAGCAGGTTTGTCGCTTAATTCAAATCCCTGCAAGCTGCCATCAAACAATGACACATGGGTGATGCGCGCATTCTCCGGCAACGTGCCTATATCAACCGCAAAGCCATGATTTTGGCTGGTAATGATTACTTTGCCGCTATTGATGTCTTGTACGGGATGATTGGCGCCATGGTGGCCAAACTTCATTTTGATGGTGCGAGCACCTGTAGCTAATCCGAGTAATTGATGTCCCAGGCAAATGCCAAAGATGGGAATATTTTTTTTCAGCAATGCTCGGGTAGCTTCGATTGCATAATCACAAGGTTCTGGATCACCAGGGCCATTGGAAAGGAACACGCCATCGGGTTGAATGGCTAGAATCTCATCGGCTGTAGTCTGTGCAGGAAATACGGTTACTTTGCAATCACGTTGTGCCAGCTTACGCAAGATTGTACGTTTAATACCAAAATCAAATGCGGCTACATGGTATTTTGGATTTTCTCGTGTTGAATAACCCGATTCGAGTGACCACTCACCTTCAGTCCAAGTGTACGATTGCTGGCAACTGACTACCTTGGCAAGGTCCATGCCGGCTAAGCCGGGGAATGCTCTGGCAGTTTGCAGTGCTTTGTCTTCATTAATTTCTCCAGCCATGATGCAGCCGGATTGCGCGCCTTTCTCCCGTAGTATGCGGGTTAGCTTGCGTGTATCAATCTCAGCGATGGCTACTACATTTTGATCCGACAGGAACTCGGATAGTGTCTGGGTTTTGCGGTGACTACTGGCCATCAGCGGAAGGTCACGAATCACTAAACCTGCCGCATACACTTTGTTAATGTTGCCGGATTCAAAATCTTCCAAGTTGGTGCCCGTATTGCCAATATGTGGATAGGTCAAGGTAATGATTTGCTGGCAATAAGACGGATCGGTTAATATTTCCTGATAACCGGTCATTGCCGTGTTGAAAGCGACTTCTCCCGTTCTGATGCCTGCAACGCCAATAGATACGCCATGAAAAATAGTCCCATCAGCAAGTGCGAGGATGGCGTGAGGGCGTTGTGACACAAAGAACTCCTTGGATACTGACTCGATATATATGGAAATAGGGTCAATTAATTTTGCATACCCTAGCTTTTGAGCACTAAATTATACTCGAAAAAGGTTTGTTTTTCTATGAATATGCGTTATGGAAGAGAGTCATTTCATGAATGATCTTTTGCAATTCTGCTTGCGATCCGCTTAATTTATTTTCAATTGATCAATGACTAGCTGACGGATATCCTGCTTTTTGCCTTGATTAATAATAACAAAATTTTTATTGTTGGCATTGAGATAACTCAGTCCCTGCTCTTTTCCGGAAGCCAGAAAGTCGTTTATGGCCAGTTTGTAGGCTTTTTGAGGATCAATCGAAGCATGATTGATATGCCAAGTATTATTAATATATTGAGTGTTTGCTGATTGCAGAAAGCCGCCGGTGCCCGTATTAGCGATTCCTTGATTCAGTATTTTTATCAATAAATGACCTTTTATCGAGGCCAGTTGTACATTACCTCCAAAGGGTAATATACGAATGACATCGTAAACAGTGATATTGCCGACCGGCAGGATATCATCAATACGAATCGAGCCGCTGTTGTAGATAGATAGGTCGGTGTCAGGATAAGCCCGTAGCATACTTTGAGCAATGAGTTGAGTCAGGTTGGTCGAAGTGCTGCGCACGTTGGATGCTAATCCATCCAACGATTCTTTAGTGATGGCAACCACCTGTTCGGGTTGAAAACCCTGCTCGCGGAAAGCATCGAAAGCGATTTTCATCCATTGATCAACGACTGCTTTAACGGTGGTATCTTCAGTTAGGGTATCGTTGATAGGCACAAAAGTGGGCTTGATTTCTGTTTTTCCAGTTTGAAGATGGTAATAAATATCGATCACATAAACTGAGCGTACATTGGCGTCCGCTTTAAGCAATGGAGTGAAATTGCCGCGCCAGTTCTGAAAATTAGTATGTTCATGACCGCCGAGCAGTAATGCAATTTGTGGGTAGGCTTGTAACAACTGAATGTCGTCATCCATAGTTTGGTGAGTCAATGCGATAATAAAATCTGCAGTTTTTGCCAGTTGCCGTACTTGATTGCCAGCCGTTGTCAGTGGATCGGTATAACTGATGTAGTCTGGTTTATTGGTTGTCAGTGTCAGCCCGAAAATACCTATTTTGAATGATTTGCCACTTTTCTTATCGGTGAATGGAATGATGAGATTTTGATGGACATTTGAAAGAGATCGGCCATCTGCATTGAGAACATTGCTGGATATCCAGGTAAATTTAGCTTCCTGCAAGCGTTGCTTGAATTGATTTTCTTTGATATCAAATTCATGATTGCCGAAAGTAGCGTAATTAAGTCCGAAATGATTCATCACATCGACCATTTGTCGCCCAGCTAAACGATCGCCCTGATAGGATGCGGTGCCAACGGCAGAAGGGCTAAAAAGATCCCCGCCTAGTGTAGTAATCGTGTTTGGATTGCGAGTCAGCAACTGATTGCGTAAGGTCGCCACTCGCGCGATCCCTCCTTCCAGACCGCCACTGATTGGTGTGATTTCGTAAATATCGTTGAAATGAACAATCGTCACATGAATTCTATTCTCATCAACACCAGTCGAAGGGAGCGTGCTGCAAGCGGTGATGATGAAAAAAAGACAGATGGTTTGTAACACGAAGAAGTATTTTTTCGCGATGGTTTCCTGCTGCTGTGTTTATAATGGCTTATTTATGTTAACCAGCAATAGAGTGATTGGCAAATAGCCAGTGATTCTAAAAGAGTTTTCCGAAAGTGAGTGGTATTGCTGTTATATGCAGCTAATTCTTAATATAATCGGGTGCTATTAGAATACGTAAGGGGAGTAGTGTCGCTCATCAAGGCTGAAGTATCAGCGTAAACCTCAAAGAAGGATAATCCAGGGTTATGTAATGTTAGGAATGGGAAAATGCTGCAAACCTATTTGCAGACTCAAACCAAGATTGATTTGTTTATAGTTTCTTGTTCCGAATAATACTGACTGATCTAATTCAAATTGAAAAGGGGAATTATCGTGAAACAATATTTTGTGTCGTCTGGAAAACAACTTCTGCTTCTAATTTCAGTAGTAGTGTTTTCTTTCCTTGGAATATCTGCCTGCACGTTAATTCCTGAGACTGAGCCCGATCGTGGTGCGGCAACGGTTAAGCAAGATCAGTTTGGCGATAGTTATACGTCGATCAAATACCTTGAGCAGGGCTGGGATACCGCAGACAGCATGTGGTTCTATAATACCACGCAAGGGTCTAACTTGATGCCGTATGATTTCTTTCTAGCATTGGAAAAAGCAGAGAAATCAGAGCCTTTTCGTTCTTCTGAGAATATGAATGCGTATCGCTACCTGCCGCAGAAAGCGACTTCTGGTAACCCGGATGCTTTGCCAGTCGGCTGGGTCAAAGACACCTACAAAGGAAAAGATTATGTGGGGTTGACTTGTGCGGCTTGCCATACCGGACAAATCAATTATAACGGTGTCGGTATTCGTATTGATGGCGGTCCGGCCAGCGCTGATATGGAAAATATCATGATTGACCTTGCCAAGGCCTTGCGATATACGCGCGAGAATGAAGCGACCCGGGGGCGGTTTGTTAAAAATGTATTGGCGAGCGGACATTACAAATCAGAGGCGGAAGTATTGGCTGATTTGGAAAAATATGAGCAACGCATTACCAGCTACACCATTGTCAATCGTAGCCCGACTCCCTATGGTTTCGCACGACTGGATGCGTTCGGGCGCATTTATAACCGGGTGCTTGAGCATCTTATTAACGAAAAAGAACTCAGAGAGCTGTTGCGTGATCGCAAGATCATGCGCGATGATCAATTATCGGATCAGGATCTCGACAAGATCGTGCAAGATACCGACAAGGTGCTGTCAGGTGAACAGCGCGATCATGTGGTTGAACGCCTGAGTAAAACTCTGACGAAATGGCAGTTAGGCAGATTACGTAAAGAATTGTTTAATCCGGCTGATGCCCCCGTCAGTTATCCGTTCTTATGGGATATTCCGCAGCATGATTATGTGCAATGGAATGGTTTGGCGGCCAATGCCGGATTGGGGCCGGTTGGGCGTAATACGGGCGAAGTCATTGGAGTATTTGGAACATTAGATTGGCAAGAAGCCAAAAGAGCGAATCTGTCCACGCTGATCGGCGGGCAATCTTCGGGCATTACTCAAGTCAGCTTTGCCTCATCGGTGGATGTGCATAATTTGCGCAAAATTGAATCCCACCTGCAAAAATTACAATCACCTGTGTGGCCGCAGGATATCTTGGGATCGATCGATCAGCAACGTGCTTCTCGAGGCGAATCAATATTTAATGAATATTGTGTCAGTTGCCATGCCCGGATTGATCGTGCCGATCCTGATCGTCGTATCATTGCCAATATGTCGAGGGTAAGTGATGTCGGAACCGATCCACGCATGTCCGAGAACAGCATCAATGCGCAGGGATATTCCGGTATTCTGCGGAATCAATACGTGGGTCTTGAAGTTGGCGATATTCTGCTGGACCGTAAAGCACCGGTTGCCGCCTTGCTGACCAAAGCAACACTCAACGTGGTTGCTACCCCGGATCCCGATAAATGGTTCTTTCAGCGATGGACAGACTGGATTGTGGATATCACCAAGGCTTTCTTTCATAATGAAATTAAGTCTTCCATTAAGCAAGGTAACTATGATCCGGACACTACCGCCAGTCCGCTTGCTTCGTTAAATGCTTACAAAGCGCGCTCCTTAAATGGCATCTGGGCGACCGCTCCATATCTGCACAATGGTTCAGTTCCTACATTATATGATTTATTGTTGCCAAAGAAGCGTGAAGGTGATCCCGAAGATGGCGAATATCGCCCTGATCAGTTCCAAGTCGGATCACGTGAATTCGATCCCGCAAAAGTAGGCTTGAAAAGTAGCGGATACAAGGGATCTACCTTTGATACCAGTTTGAAAGGCAACAGTAATGCCGGCCACGAATACGCATCCGGCAAGACCGCGCAGCTAAATGGAAAGGTGCTGAAACCACTCACCAAAGATGAAAAACTGGATTTGCTGGAATATCTTAAGACCCTGTAATCAAGGTAATTTATTTAACGATCCTTATATGCAAAGGAGCAATGCAATGAATACAAGTACAAGCTATCTTGACCAGTATGATGCGGCAGCTGAAGCGGATAAGTTTCCATTGGTTCGTCGGTGGATGGATACAGAGCCGTTACCATTTTTTAAGGAATTGCGTGCTAAGCGACCTATTCTTGTCACGCCAAAGTGTACCTTGGTTACCCGCTTTGACGATGTCAGGGAAATTTTGAATATGCCCAAGGTTTTTACTGTCCAGCCCTATGTTCCTAAGATGGATAATTACCTGATGGCGCATGATGATGATGCGTTGCATACGCGTGAAAAGTCACTCATGCAGTTCATGCTGAGTCGTGATGATATTCCCAGGGTTCGCGACATGGTGGCCGATATTGCCAAAGGAATTCTGAATCAAGCCAATGGCAACATTGAAGTTGTGAATGATTTTTGCCGCATGGTTCCTGCGACACTGGTGCAAAAATATTTTGGGTTAACCGGTGCAAAAAGAAGTGATTTGATCGAATGGTCCTATTGGAATCAATATGATACCTTTCATAACCAGCCTTTTGATATCGTTTCGCCAGAACTATACCAAAAAATTGTAGACCGCCATGCCGAGACATCCAAGAAATTGGGTGACTATATCACCATGCTCATCGGGAAACGATTGTTGGCGGTTAAGCTTGAGAAATTGACATTCTCAACCATCATCAGGTTAGAGGATGATATTGTGACTAGAATGTTGCGTACCAGTTTTGCGAAAGAACTGGACTTTGATATTAAGCGTTTGGGGGTCAATGCGGGTGGATTATTGATTGGCGCGATTGAAACCACTTCGCAGGCCGTTGCTCAAGTGCTGCAATATTTATTTCAGCATAAAGAATGGCTGGTGGCGGCGCAAACGGCGGCTCAGAAGAGCGATCTAACTGAATTTGATGGGATTGTCTGGGAAGCTTTGCGATTTGTTCCGATCACTTCATATTTGTTTCGTACTACGGTCAGTGATTACACGGCAGCGAAAGGTACTAACTATGAAACTGTTTTACGGGCGGGTACTTATGTTTTGCCTGTAACGCTATCGGCAACCTTCGATGAACGTGCTTTTGAATCGCCGGAAGCATTTATTCCGCAACGCAATTGGTATAACTATTTTCATTTTGGTTTTGGTAGTCACGAGTGCCTGGGACGTTACGTTGGAATGGTCATGATTCCGGAAATGGTGCGCCAGGTATTAATAAAGCAAGGAGTTGAGCCAAAGGGTGATATTGATTATAAATCAGGACCTTTCCCGGAATCATATGATCTGGCATGGACCACGCAATAGTCAGTGCTGAATTTGCTGACAGAGTTGGCAGTGCATCGGATTGCGTGCGTGTTAATACAGTTTGTGAACTGGAAAACTTAGAAGTTCAGGTGGATTCGATGATGTGAATAACGAGTGAGTAGTTGGAAAATCAGTGTTCTGTCGCTTAAATTTGCTTGTGATTTTTTGCTAAAGAACACTGATCAGCGTTTAGTAATTCGATTTGTCTTCAGTTGATCTAGCTTTACCGCCTCCTTCTTGATCACCGGAAGGTATTTGATGGAAAGGTTGAATGGTCTTTCCATAAGCCTCAGGATCAGGTGTTTCCGGAGCCGTGGGTTTGCCACCGCATGCAGTTAGAATTAAAACTGCGGTAACTACAAAAAAATGCTTAATTCTCATATCTAGCCTTCTAGTTAATTATTGATTGAAAAGTAAAACCTTCCTGTTATTGCGGTTAACAGATTACCGGGTACCGATAGGTACAATATTGATCTTGATCAAACCAGATTAACCTTGATACTAAAATAGTGTTTAGACTAGCTGTCTACTAATCCTATTTGGCTGAATTTTTTCAGATTAGACTCCTTGTTTTGATTCAATTTTTTTATTTGATGAAGAACTAGCAATGGCTCAGATTCGACTACGTTTTTATCAGTCACTGAATGATTTTATTGCGCCCACTCTGGTTGATGCAGAAATTGTTCATGGACTTGATCGAAAAGCTTCGGTCAAGGATGTGATCGAAGCTTTTAACGTACCGCACACGGAAATTGAGTTGATTCTGGTCAATGGCCTGGCAGTGGACTTTCATTACATTGTGCAGGCTAATGATGTTATCCAGGTTTATCCAGCTTCTGGGAATCCTGAAGTGAAATTACCGTTGCAGCTGCGCCCGGAATCGCCATATCCCCGGTTATTTATAGTCGATGCCAATCTTGGCAAGCTAACGCGTTATTTGAGATTGCTGGGATTCGATTGTTTGTATCGAAATGACTACGATGATGGCACTGTGGCAGCCATTGCCAGTGAGCAACAACGCACAGTGCTCACTCGCGATCGCTCATTACTACAACGAAAAATCATTATGCACGGATATTTTGTGCGGGCAGATGATCCCAAGCTGCAGACTCAAGAAGTTCTGAAAAGATTTGATCTATATTCTTTAATCAATCCATTGACGCGTTGCTCACACTGCAATGGAAAACTGGTGGAAATCGAGAAACAAAAAATCGAGCACTGCTTGCAGCCACTGACAAAACTACACTATGACAGATTTTTAATCTGCTCTGCTTGCGAGCATGTCTACTGGCAAGGAAGTCATTGTGCTCGAGTGATGCGTCTGGTTGGTGAATTTTGTACCAAAACATCATAAGCTTATTGTGTTATTGGGTTTGTCTTGGATTGCGGCGTGCTAAGCGGATTTCATGCGTGCTCAATCTTGGCAGAGATTACTAGCCACGCCAGTGGTTATCAGTGTTTGGCATGCCAATAGTATCGCGCATGTAGTTGAATTTCCCGTGCCTTTACGTCAGAATCGCGCCGAAGCATTTAAGCAATGTCGTGTCAGCCAATTATTAATAAATATGCGGGAATCATTGTGTTTTTTGCGCATCAAATGAAACAGATGAATGGTATGATCGATTTACACTTAGATGGTTATGGTAATGCCGCCGATGAGCGGCATCAGTTTTTTCTCTTTCCCGGAACTCATGGATATTAGTCGCCGCTATGCTGGCGATGTTTTTTCAAACGCAGAGGTCATGAATGTCTTTTAGTATAGCCAATCTGTTGTCACAGCATCGTACGGATAAATTTGATCTGCACGAGCATTATCTGAATGCTCAGATGGTCAGGGTTTTAAAAACGATTGGTTATGATCGGAATTATCAGCGGGCTGTCGGCCAATATTTATATGACGAGAATGATAACGAATATCTCGATTTGCTGAGTGGTTTTGGGGTTTATGCATTTGGCCGCAACCACCCGACGATCATCAATGCCCTGAAAGAGGTATTGTCTCTCGAAATGCCCGATCTGGTGCAACTCGATGTTTCCATACTGAGCGGCTTGCTGGCAAAAGAGATTCTGACTACCACGCCGGATAACCTGGAAAGAGTGTTCTTTTGCAATTCCGGTACGGAGGCGGTTGAGGCCGCGATAAAATTTGCCCGTTATGCCACCAAGCGCAACAGAATTATTTGTTGTGATCACGCTTATCATGGCTTGACGATGGGGGCGCTTTCGCTCAATGGCGAGCAAATTTTCCGCGACGGCTTTGGTCCCCTGCTGCTGGATTGCGGTTCTGTGCCTTTCAATGATCTTGCAGCGCTAGATAAGGCACTATGCAATCGGGATGTGGCAGCTTTCGTGGTTGAGCCGATTCAGGGCAAAGGCGTGAATATCCCAAGTGATGACTACCTTCCTGAAGTCGAACGCTTGTGTAAAAAATACGGCACATTGTTTGTGGCTGATGAAATTCAAACCGGCCTCGGTCGTACTGGGAAATTCTGGGCGATTGAACACTGGAATGTAAAACCTGACATGATTTGTATGGCAAAGGCTTTATCCGGCGGTTTTGTGCCGGTCGGTGCTGTGGCGATGACGCAGCAAATTATGGATAGCGTGTTTAATCGTATGGATCGTGCGGTTGTGCATGGCTCGACATTTTCCAAGAATAATATGGCGATGGCGGCCGGCTTGGCTTGCCTGGAAGTGGTTAGAACCGAGAAACTGGTGGAAAACAGTGCAATCATTGGTGCGGATATCATCAACCGGTTAAATGCGCTGACAGGTCAATTTGAATTCCTGAAAGAAGCGAGAGGCAAGGGATCAATGATCGCGATTGAATTCAAATCACCCAGCAGCTTGTCGTTGAAAGCCGCGTGGGTGATGCTGGAAGCAGCCAATAAAGGATTATTCTGCCAGATGATCACTATTCCGCTGTTCAAGGAACACAGAATACTGACCCAGGTTGCCGGGCATGGCATGAATGTGGTCAAACTGTTACCACCGTTGATACTGACGCAGAAAGACCGGGACCACATCATCAGTGCATTTACTAAAACGATTGCAGATACTCATCAAGTACCGGGCTCTATCTGGGAGCTTGGGAAAAATCTCGCCAGTCACGCATTAAAAGCAAAACAGGCCAAATCATCCTAAGATTTTATGAATGTCAATGCCTCTTCTCTACAATATTGGAGACTGAGTGTTCCAAGGCTGTGAAGTTGAGTTATCTCGACATAACCGCTACAGTGCAATTTTTATGCTGCGATAGGGCCTATGACTACTGAGCACTCCAATGATCTGCATTATCTCTGGTGGTTGGTGTTGGTTTTCGCGATCGGTGGCTTGGTTTACTTGCTAAGCCCCATTTTGACACCGTTTTTGCTGGCTGCAGTGATTGCTTATATTTGTAATCCGATGGTGACTTATTTTGCGGATAAGCAGATTTCACGCACAATCGGGGCTGTACTGGTGATGTTTCTGTTGTTAGGCGTATTTGCAGCCCTGATTTTGATCATGGTGCCTTTGTTTGAGAAAGAGGCCAGCCGTTTGCTGGAAAAAATGCCTGATTACTTGGACATGATCAAGCATCATGTGATTCCTTGGTTAGAAGCAAGATTGAATATCAGTTTGCAGCTCGACATTGCTATGTTTAAACAGGCGGTATCAGAGCACTGGCGGAGCGCCGGTGGCGTGGCTGCCAAGGTGCTGCCGTCTTTGACCAGCGGTGGAATGGCGATCGTGGAGTTTTTGGTCAACTTGCTGCTAGTGCCGGTAGTATTGTTCTATTTATTGCGGGATTGGGATAGCCTGGTTAAGCATGCCGATGAAATGATTCCCCGCTACTGGCATCATCAGGTCTCTATATTGACTCGTGAGACGGACAGGATTTTGGCGGAATTTTTGCGTGGGCAACTATCCGTCATATTGCTGATGAGTATTTGCTATATCACGGGCCTTTGGTTGGTGGGTCTGGAATTTGCACTTCCCATCGGCCTGCTGGCCGGCATTCTGGTATTTGTACCTTACCTTGGGATGATTGTTGGTTTGACGCTCGCGAGTTTTGCCGCATTGATGCAGTTCCAGGGATGGGCCGGTTTGATCCCGGTGTGGATCGTATTTGGCATTGGCCAGTTGCTCGAGGGGATGCTGATAACACCCTGGCTGGTGGGTGATCGCATCGGTTTGCATCCTGTTATGGTCATTTTTGCATTAATGGCCTTTGGTCAATTATTTGGTTTTTTGGGTATCTTGCTCGCGTTGCCGGTCAGCGCCGTGATGCTGGTTTGGTTACGTCATATCCATCAACAATATCTGGAAAGCAATTTATATAATTCATAGTCATCGTTGTTGCCAGGCTTGACCATGATATTGAGCGCTCACAATGAAACAGTTGTTATTAGACATTAAACCGCCTTCATCGCCTACACTGACAAACTTTCTACCGGGGCGCAATACTGAACTGCTGTATCTGCTTGGCAATATTCTGGCGGGGCGGGAAAAAGAGCGGTTCGTATACCTATGGGGCGGTTTGGGGTGTGGCAAGAGTCATTTGCTGCAAGCAATGGTTGCAGGTTATACACAAAATACCGCAAAAGCGGTATATTTCTCCGCCAAACAGAATCCCGATGCCAAGTTTTCTGTGGATCAGGATATTGATTGTGTTGCAGTCGACGACATTCATTGCTTGACGGAATCAGCCCAGTCCGAGTTATTTAATCTTTATAACCAATTGCGTGATGAGACGCAGGCATTCCTGCTCGTGAGTGGTCCCGCTGCTCCAGCCTATCTGGACATGCGCCAGGATTTGGTGACGCGTTTGGGGTGGGGGCTGGTGTATCAGGTGCATGAATTGACCGAAGAAGAAAAAATGCAGGCGATGAAAAGCTATGCGGCGGATTGTGGTTTTGATTTATCCCAGGAGATTTGTCTTTATCTGTTACGACACGGGCGGCGCGATTTGCCATCACTCATGATGACGCTGGATGCGCTGGATCGTTACTCTTTGGCGAATCAACGCCAAATTACCATTCCTTTGTTACGAGAATTATTACAGGTGGCTTCATGAATTTAGCATTATTTGATTTGGATAACACGCTGATCGCTGGCGATAGTGATTTCCAGTGGGCGCAGTTTTTGATTGAAATGAAGGCATTGGATCGTGAATTACACGAATCCAGGAACATGGAATTTTATGAGCAATATAAAGCCGGCACACTGGATATTCATGAGTTTCTCGATTTTCAGTTGAAGCCGTTGGCGCGTCATCCACGGGCCCAGTTGGAGGCGTGGCGGAGAGAGTTTGTGAGTAAAAGGATCATGCCGTTGATTGCACGCGGTACGCGTGAGTTGATTGAAAGACACCAACTGGATGGCGATCTGTGCATCATCATCACGGCAACCAATAGTTTTGTGACGGCGCCTATCGCGCAAGCCTTGGGAATTGATCATCTGATTGCCACCGAGCCGGAAGTCAAGGATGGAGAATTTACCGGTCGGGTATCCGGGGTTCCTTCATTCAGGGAAGGCAAAATTGAACGATTGGAGAAATGGCTGGATGAGCATAATTTGACCTGGTTATCCTTCCTGCGCAGCTGGTTTTATAGTGACTCCCTCAATGATTTGCCTTTGCTCAGCAAAGTGACGCATCCTGTTGCCGTAGATCCGGACCCTACCTTAAGAAGGCACGCGGAAAACAACAACTGGCCCATCATCACTTTGCGCTAACAGCAATTAGGCTCAGTCTTCCCGTCTTAATTGCGGGAACAAAATGACATCCCGAATACTGGGACTATCCGTCAGCAGCATGATTAAGCGATCAATACCGATACCTTCGCCTGCTGTGGGGGGGAGGCCATATTCCAGTGCGCGAATATAATCGGCATCGTAATGCATGGCTTCCGCATCGCCAGCATCCTTCGCTTTCACTTGCTCCTGGAAGCGCGCGGCCTGATCTTCGGGGTCATTGAGCTCTGAAAATCCGTTGGCAATTTCCCGCCCGGCGATATATAGCTCGAAGCGATCGGTGATTTCGGCATTACTGTCATTGCGCCGCGCCAGCGGAGAAACTTCTGCCGGATAATCGATAATGAAAGTGGGTTCAAATAATAAATGCTCGGTAGTCTCATCGAATAAGGAAAGTTGCAAGCCGCCCACACCGTCGCGAGCGTTATAGTGAATCCCCAAGGCTTGTAATTTGCTGATCAGGAAATCACGGTCATTCAATTGCGCATCGGAATATTCCGGATGGAATTTCTGAATGGCCTGAGTGATGGTCAAGCGCATAAATGGCTTGGACAGGTCAATCTCCCGGCCTTGGTAAGTGATCTGGGTGGTTCCCAACACGGTGCTAGCCACATGGGAAAACATTTTTTCTGTGAAATCCATCAGATAGGTATAGTCCTGATAGGCTTCATAGAATTCCACCATAGTGAATTCGGGATTGTGGCGCGTGGAAATGCCTTCGTTGCGGAAATTGCGATTGATTTCAAATACTTTTTCCATG
>Ga0209582_1000733_pt1 | contig 18140 bp, 22 predicted proteins | sample KloWWTmetKNB5Kit_FD_187176 | JGI IMG/M metagenome (GOLD analysis project Ga0209582, IMG submission 187176) | Active sludge microbial communities from Klosterneuburg, Austria, studying microevolution and ecology of nitrifiers - Klosterneuburg... | ecosystem: Engineered > WWTP > Aerobic digester >...
TCGTGGTGCTGCTCACATACGATCGTGGTGGTGGGCACATACGATCGTGGTGTCGGGCACATACGATCGTGGTGGTGCTCACATACGATCGTGGTATCGGGCAAATACGGGCGTTTTGGGTTTCGCCCGTGACCAAAAGGGTATTCAACCGTGTTCGCGGGGGTCAATTTTATAGGTATATTCCATAAATTATACGAATACTCCATAGCATATAGGTTATGGCCATATTCAGCGAACTCTGTGGGGAACTATGCAGTTAAACAGGCTGTGTCAACCAATTTAACCTAAAAACAAACGCCCTCTGACCGAGGGGACACATAGGTCAGAAAAGAACAATGCGTACCAACATCAAACTCGGTTTGTATCTGCTGCTGCCGACAGCCCTGCTAGCCTTGTTGAACCACGTGATCAGCAAGCTCACCGGAAACGCTTTCTTTCCGGCACCCCCTCTCACCTTGCTGCAAATGCAAGCACTAAGCGATGCCTTCGCAAAGTCGATCGATGATTCCATGGGCGGCAGCGTTGAATCACGGACGATCCGTGATGCCAAAGTACTGGAAGTTCGCACTGCATTGATCGCAACCGCCGATTATGTTCGTGCAGAAAGTTATGGGGATGCTACTAAACTGGCCTCGAGCGGTTTCGAGCTCGCCAAGAAGCCAGAGCCGATCAATACGGTAGGCATTCCCGGCAACGTTACGGTCACTGCCACGGATGTTGCCAACGAAGTGCTGGTGCGCTGGGGCAAAGCGGAAGGAGCAAAGATGGGCCGCGTAGAGCGTGCCCTGAGCGATCCGACCTTGGGCACTACCACGTGGGTAACCGTTGGTCAAACCACACGCCAACGCATGGTGGTATCGGGGATGCCATCGTACGAAGCTTGCTGGTTCCGTGTGATCGGTGTAGGCAAGACCTCCGAAGGCCTCCCAAGCGACGTGGCCATGGGCCGTGCCGCATAAGCGCACCGCGCGTTCCCACGAGCGGGGAACAGGAACCTTCTTCTTTGGAAATGAAAAGCCCCGGCCGTTGTGCCGGGGTTTTTCACGTTAAAGACAACCCTTGTACACGGTCTCGCGCACCCCATCCAACGCAGTGCAAGTACAGTACATTAAGTTTTAAACCGTTTCTCATAATTGTCTAGGTATTGTAATATCCGTGCACCAACTTCGTCTTCCACCCGCGCAGTTCAGGTTGCTCCAGGATCGCGCATCGTAAGTAGAATGCCTTTGCTTGTCTATGATCCTGTTGAGCACATACCCCCGCACAACTGCTGCTCCGAATAGGGTGCAACCCGCTACAGGTGTTGTCCCTGTAAGCGAACACAACGCGACACAACCACTAACAAAGAAGCCCCCGGTGCGGAAACACCAGGGGCTTTGGTCGCTCATGTCCCACTTGACCCACGGTAATAGGTAAACGAAACAGAACAGCACAAAGGTAAGATGTCTCCCCCCGCAGGCGGGGGCAGCGTTCACCGCCCTTGGTCGGTCTTATCCAAGCAGGCACGTGGAAAGAGCCTTGGCCACGGACAACCTGTATCACTAGAAGGCGGACCGAAACGATGCCTCCCGGCCAAGTGCCGGAGGCCATACGAACTTGAGTTTTAGATATGAAGCGCCTCATCCCACATGAGCTTTACCAATGCCTTTGGTGGCATGCCCTAGTGCTCGTGTGGTGGGCCGCAACCCTTCCACCTGCCTGTAGCCAGAATTTGGTGCCCAATGCGGGTTTCGAAGAGACGGACTCATGCTTTTTGGGCCTCGGACATTTCCCTCCCGGGGCGGGTCCAAACCACTGGTATAGTGCCTACCTCACATTTGATCACCTGCAAAGTTGTTTACCACATGGTTCCGTGAATGGTTTGCCGTTGAACACATTCACGTACCAGCAACCGTTCGAAGGGAACTCCTGTGTCGGGTTGTTCACCTATGTAGACCTCAGTGGTCAGGAGCAGCGAGAATGGGTCATGGTGCCCTTGGTGGAACCGATGGTGGTAGGGCAGACCTACTACTGCAGCTTCAGGGTCAATGCAGGATTTGGGGGTAATGCGCAGTACCCGACCATTTGGTTGGCCAACAACAATGTGGGCATGCTCTTTACAACCTACGACCGGCGTTGGTTAGCGGGATATCCTTACCCGGCCGCGCTGAACACAGCGCACGTGCTGCACCCGGAAGTGCTTACGGATACCGTTGGTTGGACGTTGGTGAGCGGCAGCTTTGTGGCCGATAGCACCTACCAATACCTGATGATCGGCAACTTCTTCAGCAATGCGCTTACCGATACAATTCACTTTGCACCGGATGGTGATCCTTGGGCATGGTACCCGAGGGGTTATAGCTTGATCGATGCGGTGTGCGTATCGCCCAGCCCACTGGGTTGTGTGCTGGGTCAAGGGGTGGGCGATCTTTCTGGTGCAGGTCCCGCCTTGTTCCCGAACCCGGCCAAAGACCAAGTGGTAGTGGCCGGCAGAAGTGGAGCGCGTTTACAGGTGATGGATGCGCTGGGTCGGGCGGTCTGGCAGGGCAGGGTGGAAAGCGAACGTTGGGTATTGCAGGTAGGCGCATGGGCACGTGGCGCGTATGTATTGCGTATGGAGCAAGCAGGGCGCGTGGAAGTACATAAGTTCGTTTTGGTGGAGTAAGTGCATCGTTCCGGTCCTTTCGGTGAATACTAAAACACGAAAGGTCATGTACACATCAAAGGTTTTCAGGCACCTCGTTTGGGGTGCATTGGTGCTGGGCGTTAGCCAGGCACAGGGTCAAGTGTCTGTGCCAGGTCATCTCCCCCGCTACCGCGGATCTGCGATCCGTGTGTAGACCGATCTAGACACAGCAACATTTCTCATTCTTCATCACACTGGGCCTCATACGCTGCCGCCGATCTGTGATCGGCCATCAGTACCGTAGCTCTGTGAGCAGCAATTACGAGAGCCACGACCAAGAAGACCTGCATTACTTGAACTGTGCCATGGTAGACTGGGTTGATGTGTTCTCGCGGGAGAAGGTGTTGAAATGTTGAAAGAACCACGGATCACATATCCGCGGGAGCAGGTGAGGTAGATGGTTGACCGCGGATCACAGATCCGCGGGAGCAGATGAGCTGATCGGCAACGTCAAGTTGAAGTGAGGACCATCGATCGCGCCTTGCATTTCCCGAGCACGATCGATCCCAACTTGTTGCACCTTTGGCCCATGCGAACGTTCGGTTGGGTCCTGCTCGTGCTCGTCGTTCTTATGACGGTGGCTTCCTTATTGAACAAGCAGCGGTGGTGGGTCCGCATGTTCGATCTGCCACGGGCACAAGGCATCGTGTTGGGAATTGTCGCCATCGTGCTCTTCGGCATTAGCGGGCCACTGCATGGAATGGAGTGGAGCGCTCTTGGCGTTCTGTTCATTTGCTTGGTGTACCAATCCCGCAAGGTATTCCCCTACACACCGCTTTCGCCAGTGATGTCGAAACGCGCGGATCCAAGGTCCAAGGCCGATCGGTTTGCGTTGATCGCGGCCAATGTGCTGGGCCCGAACCGCGATGCAGCCGCCTTCCTGCGGATCGTGGAGCAGCATGACCCTGACCTGGTGTTGACCTTGGAATCCGATGCGTGGTGGGAAGCTGCGTTGGAACCACTGGAGCGCACACGCCCGCATACGATCAAGGTGCCGTTGGACAATTTGTACGGCATGCACCTGTTCTCCCGGTTCCCGCTTACCAACACCGAGGTGCGCTACTTGGTGGAGGACGATGTGCCTTCCATCCGCACCACCATCACCTTGCCCTCCGGTGCCAAGGTGTTGGTGCATGGCCTGCACCCACGGCCGCCAGCACCCGGTGAGAATTCCACGGCGAAAGAGCGCGATGCGGAATTGTTGCTCGTGGCCCGCGAGATCGAAGAGGCACCCTGCACCACCATCGTTGCCGGCGACTTGAACGACGTGGCGTGGTCCACCGCTTCCGATCTCTTCCGCAAGACCAGCGGCCTGCTCGATCCGCGCCGTGGACGTGGATTCTACAACACCTTCCACGCCAAGATCCCGTTCTTCCGTTGGCCGTTGGACCACATCTTCCACAGCACCGACCTCGCGCTGCTGGACCTCATCCGCTTACCCGCATTCGGCTCCGACCACTACCCCATGTACATCGCGTTGGAGTATCGCCCGTTGAAGGACAACGGCGATAACACGGAAGAGCTGGACAGCAAGGAAGAGGTGGAAGTGGATGAAAAGATCGAAGAAGGGAAAGAACACGCGGGCAAGGGCTGATGGCTGGATCGCTTCGGAAGGTTACTACCGCTACTGACTGTTGGGGAGGCCGCACGGATCGCAGATCCGCGGGAGCGTTTTGGAGAATTGATGCTCGTTCCACAGACGAACGGAGCACTTTCACAAAGTCATTCTGCAGCGGTCCTGGACAAGTATTCCCGCGACGCATCGGTGCTCAGAACACTTCACCGAAGTTGAGGTACACCCCGTGCAGGGAACCAGCACCCCAGCCGGGATCGAAGCGCAAGATGATGTTGTTCTCGCTTTCCACCTTGATCCTGAGCCCGGTGCCATAGGTCGGGAATTCCATTTTCCATCACCTGCGCTCGTGCTCTGTTATGCCAATGGGTACTACCGCATCCAAGCAGGGCAGGGAACGTGCCTCGGCACGCGGTACTACTGCAACACCACACCCTTCATCGCGAACTCCGCACGCATGGCGGTGAACAACACGCTGCTCGTGTGGTCCATCTTGGCCAGGTCCACGGCATCCTCCGAATGCTGGTCTGCGGCTTTCTGTGCAACGGGATCATCGGCGTACTTGTAGATCTGCCACGTTCCGTCTTGATATTCCAACGCAGAGAGGTTCTCCACCCAATCGCCGGAATTGAGGTAGAACACGGATCGGCCATCGTTGCTATACACGTGCTTCAATGCAGGTTGGTGAATGTGACCGCAGACCACATAGCGGTAACCGCTCTGCATTGCGATATCGGTCACCGTACCTTCGAAATCATTGATGTGCTTCACGGCACCCTTCACACTGTCCTTGATCCGTTTGGAGAGGGAGATACGCCCGGTACCGAAGCGTTTGCCGAACCAGTTGACCACGGTGTTGATCATGATCAGCAGGTCGTAGCCTTTGCCGCCCAACTTGGCGAGCCATTTGGAATGTTCCATGGTCACATCGAACACGTCGCCGTGGAAGAACCAGGCCGGTTCGCCATGTAGATCGAGCACCAATTTGTTCACCACCTTGAGGCCACCGATGCTGAAGCCCTCGAACTTGCGCAACAACTCGTCGTGGTTACCGGTAATGTAGTAGACCTCCGTGCCTCGGGAAAGCAGTTTGGTGATGTACATGATCACCTTCATGTGCGAAGCGGGGAAGTAGCTTTTGCTGAACTGCCAGATGTCCACGATGTCACCGTTCAGGATCAGCGTGCGCGGTCGAATGGTACGTAGGTAATTCAAGAGTTCTTCGGCGCGGCAGCCATAAGTTCCCAAATGGACATCGGAGATCACGACCAGTTCCACCTCCCGTTTCTCCTTGCTCTGCATGGTCGTATCAATTGATCTATCGGAATGCTGTTTCCGGACAGGGAATCTCTTCCCTATCCGGCTCGCCATCGCCCAACCAACAGCATTTCGTCGTGTTCATTCTGTTGCCGCGTACCGGGCGGGTTCGTTCGTTGCACCCGGTGTGGATCTCTTCGGCAACACCCATTCCCCAACACCGTCCGGGTAGCGCGCACATACCGGTCCGGGCATACCGTCCTTTGTGAAGACCACTTCATCGATCACTGTTCCAACGCCCCCTACTTGATGGTAAAGCACAATGTGTTCACCACTTGCGGCCAGTGCGAAATTGGTATGGATGCCCAAGCTCGTATCGTCCACTTTATCGCACCACACTAACACTGTAGTTCGTGCGGGCACAAGCGTTTCGGGCAATTTGAATTTCTTCGGGTCGTCGGGTCCTGCATCGGAAACGAACCACTCCCCTTCCTTCAACAACAGGTCCTCGCTCCCGGTGTTGTACAATTCGAACCGATCCGCCGGCTCACCGAACTCGCCCAAGGTCATGGTCTTCTCGGCAACCACTTCATTGATCACCAACTTTCCGGTGAAGGGGTCGTTCTCGGCGTAGTGTACAACTGGCTCCGGTCCTTTGGCACATGCTAGGAAAAGCGGAAGTAGCATCATGGCCATGGTCAACTTCATGGCGCAAACGTATCCCCTTCATATTGGCGCAGGATAACCGCAGTGTTATGCTTTCGCTACATGGCGTTGGAGCCTTGATCACGCCCGAAGATGATCTGCAAATGCGCAAAAGATCGCTGTACCTTCGGCGTGTGCGTACACTATTCATGCTTCCGCTGCTCTTCGTGGCCTGTACTTCTGCACCATCGGTAAGCGAAACGAATGTACCAGGACCTTCCGTGACCGAGATGTCCGAAAAGACCGTGGCGATACATCCGATCCATCATTCGGCCATGGCCCTTGTTTGGAACGGCCACACCGTTTTGGTGGATCCACACGACGGCGCCGAACGCTACGCGGCTTACCCAACACCGGAGCTGGTGTTGATCACCGATATCCATGGCGACCACATGGACCCCGCCACCTTGAGCGGGCTTGACCTTTCCAAGGCCAAGATCATTGCGCCGAAAGCCGTAATGGACGAATTGCCGGATGACCTGAAGGCACGTTGCACCGCACTAGCGAACGGCGAACGCGGGGAGCACCTCGGCATCGGCATCGAAGCCATAGCGATGTACAACATGCCCGATCCGAACGATCCACGCCACCCGAAAGGACGCGGCAACGGTTACGTGCTCACCTTCGGGAACGAACGCATCTACATCAGTGGCGATACGGAGGACATTCCCGAGATGCGCGCGCTCACCAACATCGATGTGGCCTTCGTGTGCATGAACCTGCCGTACACCATGACGGTACAACAAGCGGCTAGCGGCGTGCTCGCCTTCCACCCCAAGGTGGTGTACCCGTATCACTATCGTGGCAAGGATGGCCTTAGCGATGTGGCCCTCTTCAAGAAGTTGGTGAACGAAGGCGATCCGAAGATCGACGTGCAGTTGGCGGATTGGTACGCGAAGTGAGTTTGAACTGCGATATGGGGTGCATCGCTCACTGCGACAACGTTTTGCCCGGATCATGTGTCTTCTATTCGATCAAAGACCGCTACGAATGAAAACGATCAGCACGTTGTTCCTGTCCGGAGCCCTTCTGCTCAGTTCATGTAAGAAGGACAACATTCCTGATGTACCACCGGTCAACGAAGGACCGACCGATGTAACAGAGTTCAACCTCGGTGATACCATCGAATTCGGATTGACGGACAATATGGTGATCGACGATGATTCAGTGGTTCTGCAAGTTGCTCTTAATGGGAGCTTGACGCATGACATTGATAGTGACGCAGATGGTACGGTGGATTTTCAGATCAGTATGAACTCCAGTCAATCTTTGGGTGCTGGGCTGCAAGTTTTCACACGTTTAACGCCGATGCATGCGAATGCGCTGGTCCGTAGTTTTGAGCGCATTGATACTACCTTTTTGATCAACGATACCGTAACGATGGATCAAATTAATCGGACGTACTCCTGCAGTCGATCGTCACCTTTTGACAGTGTTGTTTCCACAACGCAAAATGCGATAAAAATTAGTTGGTCCAATACCGGTGATCTACTCACCGTCATGGATGAATTCCATGCAGGTGAAGTCGTGTTCCGTCGAACCAATTCTTCGGCACCCGTCCCGAATTATGAACCTCCGTACACCGTTTATACAACCACCAATCGAAACTGCTTTCTATTGCCCTTGGACCAATTGCTATACCTCGGCCTTGCCATACAGGATAATAATGGGGACGAACGTCTTGGGTGGCTCAAACTCAGTCATAAGTGGAATTCCAAGATCGTGATATACGAAAGTGCGTTGCAGGAGCTTTAGTTCCTTTGGCTTGCCAGGATTTGTTGCGTATACCCCTTTCTTAAATGGAAGTACAGTACAGGGTAGGCCATCGGAACCCGAAGCAACACACCTATCAGACCGGGTCCTGAAACCCATTCTTGTGGTGCGATCCATCACAATACGGTTTGTTCTGCGAAGCACCACACCTGCAGAACGCGGTTACTTTTTCGCGTTTCTCTTCGCGTCCATCGGGGTGTTTCACCACGACATCACCCTTCACCAATAGTGGACCATTGGCCGTGATCTCGCAAACGGTCGACGCTACTTGGAGGGCATCCTCTTTTGCACCTGAATTCATTCTGTAGCTCAAAGCGCCGCTGGGGCACTGATCGATCTGGGCGATGATCTGTTGTGTGGTCGCACCTTCAGGTATGATCCATGGACGTTCGCCCGGTTTGAACACGTCTCCCAGACCCTTCCAACAGTTCTTGCTGTGTATGCACAGTTCGCTCTTCCAAACAATGGTGACTTCGCCGTTGGTATAGGTGTGTTCCTTGCTCATGTAAGTAGGGCTTTCAAATGGATGGGGTTCTCCAAAGTACGATGCACCGGACAGGCTTTGGCGATCTGCACCAAACGTTCCTTTTGTTCGGTTGGCAGATCGGCCGGAAGATCCACAAGGATGGTCATTTCCGTTTCCACCTTGGCACCTTCCTGTGTGCGGTCCATGCTCACCGTGATACCAATGCGCGGCACCACCCACTCTTTGCGGTCCGCATACATCCGCAAGGTGATCGCTGTGCAACTCGCCAAGGCACCGAGCAACAATTCGTGCGGTCGCATGCCTTGGTCGGTGCCGCCGTGGTCCGTAGGTTCATCTGCGATCAACTCCAGCCCGCGGGTAGTGATGCGCGTGGCATAGGGCGCACCTTCCAAGACGGCAGTAACGCTTCGTTCTGTTTTGGCCATGGTGCTAAGGTCGGAAGTAAAAGGCGTACGCAATTGATCGAAATGACCACTACATTGGTCATTCGTTGCGCACTACCGAACTGGCAATTTACCACGATAGCCCCGACCAACCAACCACTCTCCCATGACCCTCGAAGCTAGCGAATTCGATACGCGCATAGCAACACTGGTCCGCGTGAGCAACGAACTGCTCGAGATCCGCTACAAACCCGGAACGGTCTTCATTACTGAAGACGTTGCCGAAGTGCAGTCCATGCGCCGCACCATCATGGGCAGCGCGCCTTATGCCACGCTCACGATCATACCAGAGGACACTGATTTCAGTATGGAAAGTATGCGTACCGACCACGCGGGAGCCGACCGCAGCGAGAGCCAGATCATCGCGACCGCCATCGTTGCGAAGTCCACCTTGATCGAGCGGCTCACCAACGTGTACTTAAACTTCTTCCCGCAGCTCCAGCGCATGCTGGTTACGGACAACGAGGCCGAGGCGCGCGCGTGGATGGAGCAACAGCTGAAGGAGATCGCGAGCACGGGGAGCTAATAGGTTGGTCGATAGGTGCGTGACATTGGAGGGTCTTGAAGACCCAAGCCTGCGGTGTCCGAAATAATATAAAGGGCCCCGTGGAACGTCCACAGGGCCCTAACTGGTCCAACGCTATCTCTTCGACCTAACGTTGGTCAAGTGCTACTCTCCTTTCTGCTTACGGCGTCTGTAGTCCAGTACGAATGGTACTGCCAGTAGTGCCGCAAAAATGATACTGACCACAATGGTCCCTCCATCGATCTCCATCTTCAAGTTCTTGTTCGTTGATACAACCTGTTCTCTTGGCCGCCCCAAATGGCACAGCCTGCTCATCACTAACGGATCCCCGCCAATGACGCTATCTGATCAGTGAACGATCACCAGAAGAAGTGGAAGGGGAAGAGCAATGCGCATCGCCGTAGGTCCAGTAGATGATACCATTGCGCGACGACCATAAGAACAAATGCCGTGACGGCTGCACGGTCGCTCGCCCGGCTCATCAATGCGAACCCGGTAGCACGGTCCTTCACAGGCGAAACTGGTGGTCCGGCAAAGGGCTGTCCAAGGCTTTGCGGCGATGAGGGTTGTTGGAAGAATGCAGATGGAAGGAAGGCTGGATGGCCGAGGTGCGATGATCCAGAACCTTGAAGATCGAGGCCGGAATTCACCGGGTGAGACGCAATACATAGGATCGTGGCCAGCACCACAATACAGAATTGCACAATACGCTTCAAACCGGAGAAGCTTCGAGGTTGACCTTGGAAGATCCGGGCTTTCTTAACCACCAGGCCGCTCTTGCCATCTCCTGTTGAACTTGCGGTCAGCGTGCTCCTGAACGCTGATGCGGAGCGCGTGCGGGGTAATGCGCCTGGTAAGATCCCCTTGCTGAACAGGAGGCAAGGGTGGTGCGACATTGTAGAGAGTTGGGGTTCCATGCGGCAAACCGCAAGAAGTCACAAAGCTAGCGCTGGCTCGATCATGGTGCGCTCCAATGTGATCCCTATTTCAGTGGGACCTAGTTCTTCCTCACACCCGACCATTCCACCGAAGTGCTGATGGCGGAGTTGGAGATAAGCATCTTCTAGGCGGAAAGGGTAACACCGAAGAGTATCGCGAGAGAAATGATCCCCAAGAACACAGCAATATGGGTGATGATGTTTTCGGTTGTTGGGCTGAATGTGCTCATGACAAGCTCCGTTGAGGTTCTATACGCTTAGTCCAACTTCATGCCAGAACGAAACCACCAGAGGAAGAGCGTCATGTTGGGGAATGGGATGGACGATCCGGGTATGACCGGGTGTGGCCGCCCCATTCCGACAAGGCGGCTTAGGGCATGTCTTTTGCCTAAAGGAGAAAGTCAAACCTCCGAAACATGCGCACTACGATCCACTCCCTTGCTTTCGTTTCACTCCTGTTCTCCACTACGGCCGCCGCACAGGACTGGGGCATCGGTTTCCGTTTGGGCGACCCGAGCGGATTGACCGTGAAACGGTATTGGAACAACAAAGCCTTCGAGGTAAGCGTTGGGCGATCCTACCTCTTTACCGGGAACAAATTCTACAATAAGGCATACGAACGCTGGTACGATCGTCGCGACTTCAACTACGACAAGCACGAATTCCTGTCCTATACCCGCTCTGTGCCGGTAGGTGTTCAACTCCATTATCTCGTACAGAACCCTTTTGGTAAGGTGAACGGGTTAAGCTGGTACTACGGGTTCGGCGCACAACTGCGGGTGGTGGGCTACCAGTTCAGCTACCGCTATAAAGTGCCGAACGACAACGACTGGATCTATGTGGAAGACGCTAGGGCCAGTAACGTGGACCTGGCAGCAGATGCCGTGTTGGGCGTTGAATACACCTTCCCCAAGGCACCCGTGTCCCTCTTTGTTGACGGCACGGTATCGATGGAAGTGTTCGATGATCCCTTCTTGTTCTTCTTGCAAGGTGGCACCGGAGTTCGGTTCCGGTTCTAAGGAACGGATCGCTTAGCAAGGTCGGTCAACTTCGACACTATTCAGAGGGTATGTGACGAATGTTGGCAACCACGTCTCCTATCTCGAGGTAAAGCACGGTGGCAAGATCAGCGCTGTCCGTGATCCGGGATCATATCAATAACAAAGCCCCATGATCAATGGGGCTTTGTTATTACCTATAGGTCGACCCGACCAAAGTGCTCCACGGTCGGCGAGTTGCGGTCATGCCCGCAACGAACCTTCCACCCCGCCATCGTCCTTACTCCCAGTTACCATGGCTGCAAGGATCTTGATGCCGGCAAGGATCTTTCCATTCTTCGTGTCCCAATAGTAGCCGTCCTCGGGGGTCACTTTCATCAAGCGTAGGTCCGGATCTTCGGCACCTTCGGGAACCCATGCTTCGGCCCACTTGCTGAAGAGGTCTTTGATGCGTTCGCGGTCATTGGAGAATTCCACTGCACCGTTCACGGAAAGGAACTCCTGATGCGATGGATTGGCGAAGTAGAGATCGGTACGCGGGTCTTTGGCCAATTCCATGTACTTGCTACTGGTGCGTAGCGTAAGGAACCAGAAGTCACCGTTGTCATCCACCTCGGCCACGCTCATGGGACGACTTTTCGCCATGTCGGCTTTCAGGTCGGTCACCATCATACAGATGGATTGATGGTCCACGATCTCTTTGAATTTCTTAACGGCCTCCTTGCCGATCAGTTGTTTTTGGTCGCCCATTGTTCTGTTGGTTTCCGGGTACGGATCCAACACCATGCCACCCGCTATTACGCATACGCAGCACGAGGGGTGCGTGGAGATCCTTGCCCTGAGGGGAAGCGGAACGATGCGCAAGGCCACAGTGGGAACCATGGCACATTGCCAAAGTTCACCGGTCGCGTATGCTTGGAACGGGAAACGAGAATTTGTCCACCACGAAAGCAGAGAGCATAGGAATGGCCAGTTAGCCGCTTTGGCCAGATGTGCGTTGGATCAGATCGGGTTCTTAACGACCACCCAAGCGAAGACCAGCAGGATGACGTAAAGGAAGATCACCAAGGCAAGAGATGATGTACGACGGAGAAAAGAGAACATTTTTACGAGTTGTTTCAACCAGAAGACGCGTGGTTCCTAGTAAAGTTGCCTCTGTGACAGGATAATGATGGGAAAGACCAGCGGTCTCGGGACAATGCAACAGGGCAAGTGGATCGATCAGCCCAATGGGCCTGATAACGTGGCGATAAACACCGATCGCCCCATAAGTTCATGTGCCTTGTAGGAAGCGACCTTTATCGGGACCCGAACTTCGTGTAACCAACCATCCGCACCATGCTCCCAGAACACAAGCACCCGCACAATGCCCGATCGCCCAATGAGAACGTAGGGGAGCCGCAAACCATTTCGCTGCGGGCCGTACTGTTCTTCGCCTTGGTGGCTGTTGGATTGGCGGGCCTGTTACACCATGCCATCTCCGGAAAAGGTGGCTTGCCGGGACTGCGGTCCTCAACAGATCACACCGTTCAGCAGTAGACGGCTTCGTTCACTTTATCTGCACGACTTGATTGATCGTGGCGCAGGCTTGGTCCAATTGCACACTGGTCGATAGCTCCTGCACCTCGCCATTGGCGCGCAGTTCGATCGCACCAAAGCTGGTATCGGGATAGATCCGACAGGCTCGGAAGAAGAGGTTATCATCCGCTTTTGCGATCACTTGGTATTGGCCCGTAACCAGGAACGTATCGGTACCTTCTACCACGCCGAGGATCGTGTCGGTGCGGCCACGCGCTGGACCAGCGGCATATGTAACGATGCAATCGTAACAGCGAGCCTCCAAGCTCACGGTGTATTCCTTCACCTCCTTCTTGCAGCTGCTGATCAACAGCACTAAGGCCACCACGCCTAAGCCAGTCTTGTACATGGGCTGAAAGGTAAAGCGCTCTGATGGAATAACACGCCAGTTCGCCAACGAACTACTTCACTTCGGCACCCGTTGTCTGGCTACCACAGTAGGCCAACCACGCGCCGTATTGCTCCGTCGTCAACACGTTCTTCAGTTCGGAGATAATAGTGGAGCCATCGGCTGCAGAAACTCCATCATTCCGATGCTTTGCACCTGCCGCAATGCATTCCTCCTTGCAGGCTTCTTGGATCCTGCGTGCGCGCTCCATTTGGTCGGTCGTCAACTTGAGGGAACTCCACATGCTGGGGCCCGTACCCAACAAACAGCTTTGCAGGACAGCGGTGCTCTGGGCGGCAGCAGAACGCTGGGCGAATCCATTGCTGCTTAGTGCTACGAGCGTGGTGAACAATACGATAGTCCTGATCATTGTATTGGTCATTTTAGGTTCAGAGCTACCTGCAAGGTACGCTGCTTTGGTGGCTAAGGAAAGTAGCTAGGGCAGAAGTTTCCAACAACGTCGGTAAACACGTGAAGGTTGGCTGTTTCCGCGACCTGCCGCTTAGGAGGTTTTAAGGTTTACCCGGTTAGCACTTGTCAGTTCTGGGGGGTGGGCGACATCTTTTGGCATCCCCTAACTTCGCCAACCATAATCACCACCATGCCCAAATTCCTCAAAGGACTTTTGATCGGTGCCGCAGTACTCGCAGTGCTCGGCTACTTCGGCTTCGGATACATGAAGAGCCAGACCAAAAAGGCAAGCCCGGAGGAGGTGGTCACCTTCCAGGTCGATGGCGCATCGATCACCGTGGATTACAGCCGCCCATCGAAAAAGGAGCGTGTGATCTTCGGCGAACTGGTCCCTTATGGAAAAGTGTGGCGCACAGGGGCCAATGAGGCCACCACCATATCGATCGACAAAGCGATCACCGTGGGCGGGGCAGCATTGGCAGCGGGCACGTACACTTTATGGACGATCCCGCAGATCGATACATGGACAGTGATCTTCAACACTAAAATGTACCCTTGGGGTGTGAATTACGATGGAGAGCCCCAACGCGACCCCACTGCCGATATGGTGAAAGTGGAAGTTCCAGTGGAAAACCTGCCTGGTCCGGTGGAGCAGTTCACCATTGCTGTGGAAGGCGATCCGGCGGCGTTGATCTTGAAATGGGACCAAGTGCAGGTCAGTGTTCCCATCGGGCAATAGACGGGAGCGGCCATGCAATTCACTGCAGAACAGATAGCCGACCTCCTAGAAGGAGAGGTCGATGGTGATCCGCAGGTTCTGGTGAACGACTTGGCCAAGATCGAAGAAGCACGCAGCGGAACGCTCACCTTTCTGGCGAACGCGCGGTACACCGAGTTCATTTACACCACCAAGGCCACGATCGCGATCGTGAACAAGGACTTCGCACCGGCCCGCGCCCTGCCCAGGACCTTGACCCTGATCCGTGTGGCGGATGCGCGCATGGCCTTCACGCATTTGCTGGAGCGCAACCACGAACTGCAATACGAGAAGAAGGGTTTTGAGCAACCCAGCTACGTAAGTCCCAAGGCGCGGTTCGGGAAGGACGTGTACATCGGGGCGTTCAGCTATGTGGGCGACAACGTGCAATTGGGTGATGGCGTGAAGATCTTCCCCAACTGCTACATCGGCGATAACAGCACTATTGGAAAGGGCACTAGGATCCACGCCGGTGTGAAGATCTACCACCAGTCGCAGATCGGTGAGCATTGCGTGATCCACAGCGGCGCGGTGATAGGTGCGGACGGCTTCGGCTTCGTACCCCGTGCCGATGGCAGCTACGAGAAGATGCCGCAAGTGGGCCATGTGATCCTCGAGGACCATGTGGAGATAGGAGCTAACAGTACCGTGGATCGTGCCACTATTGGCTACACGATCATCCGCAGCGGCACCAAACTGGACAACTTGGTGCAGGTGGGCCACAACGCGGACATCGGTCGGCACAACGTGGTGGTTTCGCAAGCAGGCATTGCAGGCAGTACCAAGATCGGCAACCATTGCCAGATCGGCGGTCAAGTAGGCATATCAGGCCATTTGGTCATCGGCGACCGGGTGCTGATCGCGGCACAAAGCGGCATCGGCAGCAACCTGGCCGACGGCGAAAAGGTGCAAGGCAGCCCCGCCTACAAGAAAAGTCTGTACGACCGCAGCTACGTGGTGTACCGCAACCTACCGGCCCTGCAAAAGCGCATCGACGCGTTGGAAAAGGAACTGGCCGCTTTGCGGAAGGGGAAATCCTGAGGCTTCGGACCTTACGCCTCCTCTGTTCAGCCAAAACGGATGCGAATGGGGTGAGTGATCGCGCACATGGCCTGCGGTTATTTAAGTTCATTCCCGTCCATTCACGGTTACTCTGTTCCAAGTACAACTCAGTGACCTGGAGCACATGCACCGGGAACCATCCCAAATTCTACCTTCGCCGGGCTTAGTGCGCGGTGGCACCAACAACACCATCTCGCCGATCCAGTATGAACGACTTCCAGCACACCCTTAAAGGCAGCGCAGTAGTAAAAGGCGTTGGCCTGCACACCGGCGAGCCCTCGACACTGACCTTGCGACCTGCACCTGTGGGCCACGGCTACAAATTCCAACGGACCGATCTCGAAGGCGAACCCATCATTGATGCCGATGCCGACCTGGTAGTGAGCACAGCCCGTGGCACCACCTTGGGCAAGGGCGATGTAACGGTGAACACCACCGAACACGTTCTCTCAGCGCTCTATGCCTTGGGTGTGGACAATTGCCTTTTGCAGGTGAGCGGCCCAGAACTCCCGATCATGGACGGAAGCGCCTTGCCGTTCGTGGAGGCCATTGAGAGAGCCGGCTTGGAGCAGCAGGATGCCCCCCGCAATTGGTACGTATTGAAGGAGCCGATCTACTTCGAGACCGAAGAACGTGGCACCGAGATCCTGGGCGTACCCACCCCCGGTGGCGAATTCCGCTTAACGGTGATGGTGGACTACAACAGTCCTGTGTTGGGCACCCAGCATGCGAGCATGTACAACAGCGGCGAATTCAAGGCGGAGATCGCCCCGTGCCGCACCTTCGTATTCCTTCGGGAATTGGAACAACTCGCCAAGGCTGGCCTGATCAAAGGTGGCGACCTTAACAATGCGATCGTATTGGAAGATCGAGAAGGCACCACGGAAGACCAGCTAAAGGAGTTGGCCAAAGTGATCGGCCGCGAATACCAAAAGGTGGAGATCCGCCGCAATGGAGTGCTGAACACTACCGACCTCAAGTTCTTCAACGAACCGGCACGGCACAAACTGTTGGACATCATCGGTGATCTTGCTCTCGTGGGTCGGCCGATCAAGGGACATATCCTTGCTGCACGTCCGGGCCACTTCGGTAATACCAGCTTTGCCAAGCGCATCAAGGAGCGCATGCGGGACGAAGAGAAGAACCCGGTGAAGTATCTGGACCTGAACAAGCCTCCGTTGTTCGACATCCAGCAGATCGAGAAAATGTTGCCGCACCGTTACCCGTTCCTGTTGGTGGACAAGGTGATGAGCATGGATGACACCACGATCATTGGCGTGAAGAACGTAACAATGAACGAGCCGCAATTTACCGGCCACTTCCCCGGAAACCCAGTGATGCCGGGCGTGTTGCAGGTGGAAGCCATGGCGCAGGTGGGCGGCATTTTTGCATTGAGCCGTGTTCCCGACCCAGAGAACTACACGACCTACTTCTTGAAGATCGATGGCATCAGGTACCGTCGCAAAGTGATCCCGGGCGATACGATCGTCTTCCACTTGGAATTGGCAACTCCGATCCGTCGTGGATTGGTGCACATGCGCGGCAAAGGGTATGTGGGCAATCAACTTGCGGTAGAGGCCGAGATGATGGCGCAGATCGTGAAGGACAAAGCGCCACCGGTGAAGATGGCCAGTGAAGTGGTCACGGAGATCCCCGAACCCAAGGCCACTACAGTGAACCCATGAGCATCTCCAAATTGGCATACGTCCACCCCGATGCCAAATTGGGCAAGGATGTGACCGTGGAACCCTTCGCTTCCGTTTACGCCGATGTCGAAGTAGGCGATGGCTCCTGGATCGGACCGAATGCAGTGTTGATGGACGGTGCACGGATCGGTCGCAATTGCCGGATCTTTCCCGGAGCCGTGATCAGTGCGATCCCACAGGACTTGAAATTCGCTGGTGAAAAGACCACAGCGGAAGTCGGCGACGGCAGCACCATTCGTGAATGCGTGACGATCAACCGTGGCACTGCGGACCGTGAAAAGACGACCGTTGGCAAGGATAGCTTGTTGATGGCCTACGTGCATTTGGCGCACGACTGTTCGGTAGGCAACAACGTGGTGATCGCCAACAGCGTGAACCTTGCGGGCCACGTAACGATCGATGATTGGGCGATCCTGGAAGGGAACGTAGCGGTGCAACAGTTCATCCACATCGGCGCGCACAGCTTTGTTGCCGGTGCCTCGTTGGTGCGCAAGAACGTACCGCCATTTGTGAAAGCCGCGCGTGAACCACTGAGCTACGTAGGCGTGAACGTTGTTGGCTTGCGCCGCCGTGGCTACACCGATGCCGAAGTGGCACGGATCGAAGATGTGTACCGCGAGATCTTCGTGCGCAACAACAACGTGGACCGCGCCGTGCAGAACGTGGAACAACTTTTACCCCGCAGTCCGGAGCGTGGGCAGATCCTGGATTTCATTCGGAACAGTCCGAAAGGGATCATGCGGGGGTTGTCGGAATAGTGTTCCTTGCCGGAATGCATCAGGTTTGAAGGTGCACCCCAGAGATCATCCATGGAGATCCGTTTACAGGACATCGCAAAACACTTCGGTCGGGAGGTGGTGTTCCAAGGGGTTG
>Ga0209582_1000734_pt1 | contig 18130 bp, 18 predicted proteins | sample KloWWTmetKNB5Kit_FD_187176 | JGI IMG/M metagenome (GOLD analysis project Ga0209582, IMG submission 187176) | Active sludge microbial communities from Klosterneuburg, Austria, studying microevolution and ecology of nitrifiers - Klosterneuburg... | ecosystem: Engineered > WWTP > Aerobic digester >...
TGCTTGCCTTGCTGGAAAAAGACGGCATTACACCGCAGCATCCAATGCCCGAAGAGGCATTGCCGCTGTTGCGCCCTGAAATCGGCCAGCCTGCCTGGGAAACCTTGTTCGACTGATGAATCCACCTATATTTAGCTTCTCCCTGCTCGCCCCAAAATACTGGCCCGCTTGGCTTGCCATTGGCCTGCTGTGGCTAATGGCGCAGCTACCATGGGCCATACAGCGTCGCTTGGGTGCTGGATTAGGTTTACTCGCATGGAGACTGGTTTCACAACGACGCAATGACACCCTGATCAATCTGGCCCTGTGTTTTCCAGAGCTTAATGAAAGTGCCCGCGAGACCATGGGCCGCGATACATTTCGCAATGCTGGGATCGGCGTTTTCGAGGCGACCAACGCATGGTTTGGTCATCCGGAATATTATCGAGACCGCATTACGTTTGAAGGACTGGAGCACCTGCGTGCAGCAGAGGCGCGTGGCAAGGGAATTCTTCTGCTTGGAGCCCACTACAGCCTGCTCGATTTAGGAGCGGCAATGGCGTCTCTACACTTTAAGGTTGATACCGTGTATCGGCCACAGAAAAACCTTGTTTTTGAATATGTGATGACGCGACAGCGGCAAACATATCACCTCTGGACCATTCCCTATCGAGACATGCGCCTACTAATCAAAGCACTCAAAAGTAGCCACATTGTCTGGTACACCCCAGATCAAGACTTTGGCCGAAAGCACAGTGTTTTTGCGCCTTTTTTCGGGATTAATGCAGCCACCATCACAACGCCGGCCCGTCTTGCTCAAGTAAATGACTCAGCCGTATTGCTGATTCATTTCTATCGCGAAGGAAATAATGAACGCTACCGCTATCTTATTACGCCGGCGCTGGATAATTACCCGAGTGGTGATGATGTGGCCGATGCTTCGCGCATTAATGCTGAACTCGAAAAGCTGATACGGCGCTCCCCGGAACAATACATGTGGTCGCATCGTCGCTTCAAGACTCGTCCTGAAGGCGAAGCCAAACTGTACGAAGAAAAGAAAAAATGGAAAAATCGTTGATTGTCGTACAGACACTACCTGCTCTGCACTCAGGCGGCGTGGAGCGTGGCACCCTGGAAATTGCTCGAGCACTGGTCGCTGCAGGTCATCGTTCTATCGTTATTTCAAATGGCGGGCGACTCGTTGAGCAATTAGTGCGAGAGGGCAGCGAACACATCACTCTTCCCGTACATCGCAAGTCATTACTGAGTCTTTTTCAGATTAAACCCTTTCGGCAGTTGCTGAAAAATATTCAGCCTGACATCGTGCACGCTCGCTCACGTATCCCCGCCTGGATTGCCTGGTTCGCTTTGCGCGGAATAAGCCCCGCATCAAAACCACACTTTATTACGACAGTACATGGGCTTTACTCAATCAGCCCTTACAGCGCTATCATGACAAAAGGCGAGCGTGTAGTCGCCGTATCTGAGACCGTCCACCAGTACATACTGAATAACTATCCTTCATGCCCGCCAGAAAATATTAATCTGATTTATCGTGGCGTTGATCCTGTTGAGTTTCCTTATGGGTATCAGCCTTCTGCCGAGTGGCAAAAGCAATGGCAGTCTGACTATCCACAGCTAGCAGGCCGAAAAATACTGACGCTGCCTGGACGCATTACTCGGCTGAAAGGGCATGAAGCTTTTGTTGAGCTCATCAACCAACTCAAAAAGGAAGGCCAGAATGTGCATGGCCTGATTGTGGGAGGGGCCGAAGAAAAAAAACGTGCCTACCTTGAGCAACTGAAAAATTTAGTGAGTGATCGAGGGCTTAGTGAGACGATCACCTTCACCGGCTTACGCAGCGACATACAAGACATTCTTGCTATCAGTGATATTGCCTACTCACTCACCACAAAGCCGGAAACCTTTGGCAGAACAACACTGGAGGCCCTTAGCCTAGGTACGCCCGTTATCGGTTGGAATGCAGGCGGTGTTGGCGAAATTCTCCAAGCAGTTTATCCCGAGGGTGCCGTAACTGCCGATGCAATGACCGAACTGCTGCAGCGAACACGGTCTGTTCTGGCTGCTCCTCCGAAAATCAATCCACAGCCAGTCTTCACGCTTGCCCGTATGCAACAAGAAACCCTCTCCCTCTATTCACGCCTAGTCAACAGTCACTAGGCGCTTGGCCTAGCCCTCGCATTCCCCGCTAGGCACCACACCATACCTGTACCAACGGCCACAAAAAATTGGACACTGAACACCCGGAAGTCCACCAGAGCATTCGTCATGAAGCCAACCAGAATACAGGAGCCAAATGCGGTGAAGGCTGGCGCTGCCGATAGTGGGAGCGCCCTTAAAATAATGACAAACCAGACACAGGCTGCACCCATCAAAATGCTCCCGATTGCGCCAACCGAGGTCATCAAGTCCAGAATAAAGTTGTGAGGGGATGGTTGATTGATCCACCCGTCACTGAGGTTGTGAACATAGGTAGAATGCTTCCACACATTGATACCAATTCCAGTCAGGGGGTAATCACGTATCACCTGGATTGCTGCCATCCAGAGGCTCCCGCGGCCGGTCAAAAAACCACCATCGGTTCGTACCATGCCTGACGGCATTCCCCACACCCACAAGGCCCCTATCCCGAGAAGAGACAGTACTACCGCTCCGAGCAGCAGGTGATGCATCTTGAATTGCATCCGCTGTATCACTCCCCAAACAACAACAGCCATTCCTCCTACAAATGCACCACGCCCTCCATTGGCCATCAATATCCACAGCAGGCAACAACCAAAAGCAAGGTAAAACCAGCGGCTGCCTGACTGGTAAAGACCCATGACAGCGCATGTGACAAACAGCAACGCCACCGAAATGCCGTTGCGTGATTCAATGGAGAACAACCCGTCCTTTCTGCTGACATAGCCACCATGCAGTATCTGGCTTATCAGAAATGCAAGAAGTACCACTGCAAAGCCAAGAATTACCGCCAATACCAATCCGCTTCTGCTGGAAAACCATGATTTCTGAACGGCCCACAACAAGCCGTAGAGCAGAAGGAGCGCAGGTATCAACTTGCCAACAGCCTGCAGGGAGCGCGCCATGTCCTGTGAAAACAAGACGCCAACGGCCAGCGTCGCTGCCAACAACAGTCCAACCGGCATCAAACCTTTTGGCAGCCCCGTCACTGCCGACTGAGACCAGAAAGATGTCAGCAACAACAGAAGCAGTGCAACGGCAGTGCCGGAAGGCTCCAAAGGCAATACCAAAAACATTCCCACCAAAACAGAGGAAAACTTTTCCTGAAAGTTCATCTCGGAAAAACGGGGTAACCCCTGCATTAATCTAGTTTTTTCGTTAATCATCAAGATTTTATGTCCTTTACAACACGCAACCCATGCAACTCGGCCTTATCACCATAATCCCTGACCGAGCTCCATGCCTTCCCCTTAATCATGTAATAAGTATAGCGAAGAGGGTGACGGATAAAGAGCCGCCAGATCAGAGATGGATACAGATAAAAAAGTTTGGCAATAGATAGCGCTTTAACTCGTCTGGTCGTGTTACCCGTGGGTTCTTTGTGCTTGCGATACTCAAGGATGACCTCCGGTAAAAACTGGCCGGAAAACCCCTTCGTAAAGAGTCTGATATATAGCTCCCAGTCCTCGCGCAACATGCGAAAACCATCATCATAACCGCCGACAGACAAAAGGGTATCACGGCGAATCAAGGTGGAAGCGCAGATAAAATTAGCACGAACCAGCCTGCGCCCATCAAAGGGCATAGAAGCAAATACCCCCTCCTTTCGCCCAAAATAACGCATTTGCCCGTACACATACGCAACCGCGTCTGGCTGCCCTTGCAATGCTGCCAACATATGCTCAACTGCGGTAGGAACCAGTCGATCATCTGCATCGAGAAACATCACATAAGTGCCCAATGCTATGGACAGCGCATTGTTGCGTGCCACACAAACACCCGAATTGTCCTGCTTTAATATCTGCACCGGGTACCGGGATGCAATCTCCAGGCTGTTATCCGTGGACGAATCATCAATAACAATAATCTCACGATCGGCAAATGTCTGTGCGAGAGCAGACTCAATAGCCTCTGCGATATAAGCGCCATAGTTGTAATTGGTGATGATGATCGACACCAGTGGCTTCATGACCGTATCACCCCGCCATCAGAGTTGCAGAACCGTGCGCAGCACATCTGCGATCACACGATTGGAAAAATAATTTTCATATGTACAGCGAGCCGCTTCAGCAATAATCGGCAGCTCGCTCCTTCGCTCATGCAGGCGCTTCACGGCAGCAATAATACTGGCCGGATCACCTGATTCGGCCCATAACAGGCCAGACTGCTCATTTGCGAGAATGGCTGGTGGATAGGCTGGAGTACGCGCAGTAATGACTGGCCGTGCCAATGCCAGTCCTTGGTAAACTTTATTAGGAATAACCCGGCGCGCTTTATCAGACGTACCGAAGATACCAAGGATGGCATCGGATGTGACCAAGCGCCCCGGCAACTCCTGCAACGGCCCCCATGGCTCAAATACTACTTGAGGCATGGCACTCAGTAACTGCTCGCATTGCTCACGCATGGGGCCATCGCCCAACAGCCGCCAACGCACGGGAGGGCCATCATATTGTTGAATGGCCTGTGCCAGCACATCCACCCCTTGCAACCCGATAAAGGTCCCAAAGAATACCAGTTCCAGCGGTTCATCCACTGGACGCAACGCTAGCGGGTGTGCCTGAAACAGCGACTCCTCCGCCCCCACTGGAATAATAAAAAGGCGTTCACGGGCAACACCATGCATTTCATGGTAATAGTCTGCATGCCCCTGTGTGTCCGCAATCAGCTTGTCCGCCAATAAGAACAGTTTTCGCTCCTGCTCCAGCAATCGACGCCCACGCATAGAGTCTGCATCAAACTTGTGTCGCTCATTGACCTGTTTGTCATACGAACTAATAAGCGGGTCAAAAATGACCGGGATGTCATAACGATGTCCGTACCGTACAGCAGCAGGCAAATCACGCTGTCTAAAACAGGGCACCCATATCACATCCGGTTTCTTTCCTCCCCTTAGAGAATACTCAACATCGGCTAGCATCGACAGGCTTGGCAAAAAGCGACTGACCCTGCAACCGAGCCCCGACATGACGGACTCCACTACGCGATTGCGCGGATAGTCAGGGCCATAATTGCCGTAGCGCCCCCAGAACAACACACTTTTCATTAGCGTTTTCCCGACAGAAGCCGCATTAGCACCCCTGCAATTTCACTCTGCACATCCGGCACCATAACCATTTTATCGGGCAACTCCATCTCCGCCAGATCGGTCAACCCAGAACGCGTCAACAAGCCACGCGCTACATAAGCTGCAAGAGCCGATGCATCATTGGCATTTGGAGCGGCCACACCGGGCGACACTGCAATCACGGGACGCCCTGAATAGATACTTTCCGCCACCATGGTCAGACTGTCTTCTGTTACCACGACAGCAACGGAAGACTGCAGAAACTGGCGCACTACCTTGCGAGGTGAGGTGGACCACCAAGCAGCATCTGCCAATAACTCCGCAGGTATCAATTGCTGTAACAGGTCATCCACATCCGCCCCGGTACGTCGCGATGTCGTCAACAGGAGCCGAGCGTTTTCACGACGAGCAAGCTGCACCAATGAATTTGCAAGTTGTCGCCAATTTTTCTCGGAATAGACATATCCAGCGCCGTCGCCTCCGATCAGAACAGCAATATATTTTTCTGAGCTTGTTACAAGCAATGGTCTTGCAAGCTCTCCCGGCACTGGCGGCAAGGGTAGAACATGGTTATTCGCCACACCCAACGATGTCACCGAAAAGATGCATTGGTAGGACTCTGCCGGATACCCCTTTAGCGTTCCACTGTAGACATTCACCGCGCCAGTTTTTTGAGCCAGCAAAGCATTGGCCAAAAGGGTATTGCCGCCAGAGGACACGATCAGCACTGGGTTTCCGCTTGGCACACTTATTTCATAAATATGAGGCAACCACGAAGATTCATGGCGAATCCAGGGCAACAGTAGTCGACCAAGCCGTTTCCAGAAACCACTGCGCACGCGCAGGTCAATCTGAGTTACCTGTACCGCAACTTGCGAAGCCAATGCATCGACAATGCCCTGACTCTGGCTCAGGTGCCCCGGAGCACCATCACTCAGCACCCAGACCGGCAAGGCACTCATTTCTTTAACCCCCGTTTCCCGCCGCGAACGCGCAGTACAAATGCCAACTGATTATCCTTGCCACTCACCTTGATACGCTTGAGCCGCAGTGGATCAGGACGAGGTTCGCGACAGTCAATGCCATCAACAGTGGTCACTGCCGTTTGATAGCCACACTCACGAGCTAACTGCACATCTTCATCGCCGAAAATACCAAACGGATAAGCAAAACTTAAAACTGGTTGACTACACAACTGCTGCAACTGCTCTCGCGCCGCCTGCAATTCATGCCGCTTCACCTCCACCGATGTAGTCGCCATATTGATATGGGTTAGTGTGTGCGAGGCAATTTCGATACGGCCACTGTTAACTAGCTCCTGCATTTGCACATCCGTTAGCTTGGGCTCGCGCGCTAACTCTCCCGAATCATGATGCGCCTTTTTGTGTGTAGACCAATCACGATTGTGTCGATCCACCACCATATAAATAGTGGCTTTAGCATCATATCTTTCGAGTAAGGGGAGCGCGTTTTCCAGATTATCGGCATAACCATCATCAAAAGTGATCGCTATGCTTTTCTCGGGCAACACGTCCCATTGCTGCCACAACTCACTCATGGTGAAGAAATGCCAGCCATCTTTTTTTAGGAACGCGAGTTGTGCCTCGAAGTGCTTCGGGGAAACACGCAGGCCATTGAACTTTGCGCCCTTTCGACGCGGGGAAACCATGTGATACATCAAAATACGTGGATGCCGATACGGCACTACCGGTCGCCACCATGCATAACGAAGAGAAAACCAGATTAGCCACAGCACCAGCACGAGCAGCAAACCCGTCATCAGACTGTCCCTCGGCGTAATGCCCGTAAAATCAGTGCAGCCACCCGCTGTGCCTCATTGAAAACAGGTGGCTTTCCCAGCGCATGCTGGCCGCTGTACCAGTCGTCAAAGCGGGTCACCACTCCTTCACTGACCAATCGCTGCACACCACGCATCACACGACCCTCTGTCGCCGCCGGCAACTTGAGCAAGCCAACGCAACATCCTGCAGTGAGTGCCTCGTAGACCATAGACACACTGTCCTCGGTCACCCACACACTTTCTGTTACAGCCAATGTGTCAGCAAGCCAACCGGGTGGACAAGAATTCCATGCTTGAAAACGTTTGCCATAACTTTCACGCAGTAGCCTATTGAGTGACTCCGGTGTGCGGCGTGAGTCCGCAATGACCAGCCGAGAGGTTTCTTTCACTGAAGCGGCAATAATGTCGAGTTGCTGGAGGACGGTGTCATTACTCCAGCCCGCATGCTTACTTTCACCTCCCAGAAGCACCAGCACAGAGCCCTCTAGCTTGGCTCCAGCCTGCATGGGATTAAGCACCCCTTTCGTCGTAATAATGCGCGGACCAAGTGGTACATCGTCATGCTCAGGCACGATGGCAAGATCAAACAAAAACTGCGGCAAGCTGGGCTTCATCAGCACTACGGTAAATGCACTGGTTACTCGCTTAGCGGCAATCAGGCCAAAATGCGTGGCATGCCCTGCACCAATCACCAAATGAGGGCGACGCTTCATAAAGCCGCCAGGAAACCGGCGCAAGACAACATCCAGCATACCAATTGGTGTGCTGGTGACATCGATATCGAGAACTTCGCAGGGCACCAGCGCCTGCAGTGCACGCACCAGCCCGAGAGACTGTTGCATATGACCAGGCTTGCCGTCGATCAGGCGCCAGATAACAAGAGGCTCGCTTGTCATTCACTCACCCCAATCGCTCTCTCACCCATCAAAAAGGGAGAGAGCGTGGACGGCTGTCCTGTTGCTGTGAAGGGATAATTAACTGACTTTTGTCAGCCAATTAATATGCTTCGGGTTACGCCCCATCACTGTATCGAAGTACAAGCTCTGGATACGCTCGGTGACCGGACCACGACGACCTGCGCCGATGAGTCGACCGTCCACTTCGCGGATAGGCGTGACTTCAGCAGCGGTGCCGGTAAAGAAAGCTTCATCGGCGATATAAACCTCATCGCGGGTGATGCGCTTTTCTACCACTTTAATACCAAGATCATGGGCCAGCGTGATGGCCGCATTACGGGTGATCCCGTTGAGGCAGGCAGTCACTTCCGGCGTGTACAACACGCCATCTTTTACCAAGAAAATATTCTCGCCTGAACCTTCGGCCACATAGCCTTCCGGATCCAACAGCATCGCCTCGTCGGCTCCGGCAGAAAGGGCTTCCTGCAGTGCCAGCATCGAGTTGATGTAGTTGCCGTTAGCTTTGGCGCGCGTCATGGAGATATTCACATGATGGCGCGTGAAGCTAGAGGTGCGCACCTTGATGCCTACTTCAAGCGCTTCTTTGCCCATATAGGCACCCCAGCTCCAAGCGGCGACAATGACGTGCACCTTGAGGCCGGTAGCGCGCAGGCCCATGGCCTCACTCCCGTAAAATACCATCGGGCGCAGGTAGGCAGAGGGCAGCTTATTCTCACGCACGGCAGCACGCTGCGCTTCGTTGATCTCGTCTTTGCTGAACGGGATCTTCATGTTCATGATGTGCGCAGAATCAAACAGGCGGTTGGTGTGCTCTTGCAGACGGAAAATGGCAGTGCCGCCTTCAGCCTCGTAAGCGCGCACGCCTTCGAAAACACCCATGCCGTAATGCAGGGTATGGGTTAGCACGTGAGTCTTAGCATCACGCCAAGGCACCATTTCACCATCAAACCAGATCACGCCATCGCGATCAGACATCGACATTTTTCATTTCTCCACGCAAGACAATTCACCATGAATCGTCCGCCGCTACACGGCTTATTCATTACTCGCCAATCAGTTCATTCCACCAATGCGTCACGAGGGCGCGTTCCGGCAGGAACTCGTCGTCATTGACACGGGCTTCACGATTGGCAAGCGCGAGACGGTGGCCGCGGGCACGGTATTGCAGATAAGCCTCCCTGAGCCCGGAGGCCGCATCAGACGGGAGAAGGCCTCGGTTGGCGAGACCTTCTAGGATGCGAACATTGTCGGGGTAGCGGGTCAGCTCAGGGGATTCGTGTGCCCACGCCAGTACGGCATATTGCACCATAAATTCGATGTCCACGATACCACCGCGGTCATGCTTGAGGTTGAATCCCGCCCCTCCCTTACCCGGGGCCTCCGATGATAGATGCGAGCGCATCTTGTCCCGCATTTCACGAACTTCTTTGCGCAGCACATCCAGATCACGAGCCCGCGCCAGTACAGTATGGCGTTCCACGTTAAATGCCTCGGCAAGACGAGCATCTCCCGCCACCACCCGGGCTCGCACCAACGCCTGATGCTCCCAAGTCCAGGCCTTTTCATTCTGATACGTGGTAAAGCCCCCTAGCGAGCTGACCAGCATACCCGCATTGCCAGAAGGCCGCAGGCGCATGTCTACGTCATACAGCGATCCGGCCGAGGTTGCTGCGGTCAGGAAGGAGTTTATTTTCTGGGCAAGGCGAGCAAAGAAAGTGGCGTTATCAAGAGCGCGTGCGCCATCCGTTTCACCATCAGGGGCGGCATCATGTATAAAAACCAGATCAAGATCGGAGCTATAGCCCAGTTCTAGCCCACCCAGCTTGCCGTAGCCAATTACCACAAAGTCCGGATTACATGCTGACCCATCCTTTCGTGACGGCACACCGTGGCGCGAGGTCAGGTCCCGCCACGCCAACCACAACACTTCCTCCAGAAGTGCCTCAGCGATCCAGGTGAGATAGTCACTCACCTTCATCAGCGGCATGGTTCCTTTTATGTCTGAGGCCGCCACACGCAGCACATGCCCCTTCTTAAAGATGCGCAAGGCTTCCATCTGCGCCTCTAGGTCATCTTCTGGCAAGCGCAGCAGTGCCTGTCGTAACTCTGCATCCAGCTCCGCTTTGCCCGGTGGCGCAAACAACGTCTGTGCATTCAGCATTTCATCCAGCAGCACGGGAAAACGTGAAATTTGGTCGGCGATCCAGGGGCTGGCAGCACACAGATCTACCAAGCGGCCCAGTGCCGCATGATTCTCTACGAGCAACATCATGTAAGCCGAGCGGCGTAATACCGACTCCACCAAAGGCAGACAGCGCTCCAGTGCGACATCGGGTTCGCCATGCTCCCGGCAACGGGAAATCAGCAACGGCACCAAATGCTCCAAGCGCTCGCGTCCCACTTGCTGCAAACTGCGCACTACACGACCATCGCGCAGGGCAAGCAAGCGTCGCGCTATATTATCTACGTCCTTAAACCCTACCTCCCGCAGCAGCTCCGGCATTTCCTCCTCATTTGATTGCCAGATACGGATACTACTTTCCGAGCCAACATCGCCCGATGCTTCTCTTGCCACTACTACATCACGAAACTGTGTTTCTACATGAGCTCGGTGATAATCCAGCACCAGCAAGAACTCTGTCCAACCGGCATAGCCCAAGCTGCAGGCCAGTCGCTCCTGCTCTAAGGGCTGCGTGGGCAGATTCTGTGTTTGGTGATCATGAAGACACTGAATACGGTGCTCAACCTGACGCAGAAAGAGATATGCATCACGCAACGCCACCGTCACGGCCTCTGGCAGCAAACCCGCTTCGCCCAAAAAAGTCAGCACGGGTAGAAGCTCACGCCGTTGCAGTCGTTTATCGACACCGCCACGAATTAGCTGAAACGCTTGCCCAATAAACTCGGCCTCACGAATCCCCCCGCGCCCAAGTTTCACATTGCTATCCATACCTTTGCGCCGTACCTCGCGCTCGATCATGTCTTTCATTTCCCGCAGCGACTCAAAGGCACCAAAGTCGATATAACGGCGAAAAACAAACGGCCGCAGCATCTTGAGCATGTCGGCACCCTGCTCATGATCCCCAGCACAAATGCGTGCTTTAATCAGCGCATAGCGCTCCCACTCACGCCCATGTTGCTCGTAATAAGTTTCTAGCGAAGTAAACGAACTGGCCAGCGCAGAACCATCCCCCCAGGGGCGCAGGCGCATGTCAACGCGAAAAACAAAACCATCTTCTGTCTGCGCATCCAGCAGGCGGATCACCTTCTGGCCTACGCGAACAAAAAATTCTTGATTGGAAATAACATGTGGCCCGGCTGTTTCACCGGCTTCAGGATAAGTAAAGATGAGGTCAACGTCGGACGACAGGTTCAGCTCCTGCGCACCAAGCTTGCCCATGCCAATCACGCAGAGGCGCTGTGGTTGCCCGCACTCCTCACCGATCGGCTCACCATGCCGTATCACTAACTCGGCATGTGCACGACGCACAGCCAACTCGATGCAGGCATCGGCAAAATCAGATAGTTCACGGGTTAGCTGCTGAACAGAGCACCAGCCATTCACATCACGCCAGATCCAGCGCAACATTTCTCGCTGTCGTTGCTGCCGCAGCCAGCGCATGAACGTCAATTCATCTGCCGAGGCCTCTGGAGCCGCCAGCAACCGCGAATAGTCGGGAACATCCTCGGAGGTTATGGCCTCATCAAGCGCAAGGGCTGATAACGGATCTCGTAAAACAATGGAAAGTGCATAATCACTGGCCAGCCACAGGCGCTGCCATTCGGGGCGCCCGCGCAGACTGACTAGCTGGCCATCCAGACTTGACTCTGCCGCTTCAAGGAGCGCCTTCATGGCCGACGATAGGTTTTCCAGTACTGCCGGAATAATTGCCGTCATGCCACACTCCGCGCCTGATAATTAGCCGTCTATGGTGCGGAAAGCTGGGGCGACGATCAAGGCTTCGTTTTTCGTACCGGTGACTGAACACTGGTTTGCTGCACGGTAAAAGTGGCTGAGGTAGACGTTTGTACCTCACCACGACTATTCACCACGCGCGCCTCAACAATGTGTGAGCCCCGATCAAGCGTGTCATCCAACGGAATGCTACCCCCCGGCCAACGCTTGCCATCCAGTAGCACATTCAGTTGATCCCCTTCTGCAAGCGCAGGATCTACCGACACCGCCACGGGAACCTCTCCCTCACCACGCCGGTATACAGAGTCTGGGGCGGGTGCACTCAGCGTTATCGTATATGGCCCTCCCACTATCCGCTTTGAAGCTGCCTCGGCTTCTTTTTTGGACCTTACTGCCTCTCCCTTCGGGAAGGGCATCGTCATCGTGGGACCAGGATCAATCTTCTCCGCACCCTGTGGTGGCGTGTCAGTGAATACGTGATTCCCGTTTTTATCGACATACCGATAAACCTCCGCCTCTGCCACCAGCACCGGAAGCACCAGACACAGGCCCAAGGCCAGACGAGTAATCTTCATGTTGTTAACTCCCCAATTCATCTTTTCAGCTTAGCGTCTCTCGTGACAACTGACGACCTTCTTGGTGCCGAAATGCAAAAGGGCCCGCATAAGCGGACCCTTTTGTTACAACAGTACAACACCACAAGCATTAACAGGGGCACAAGGCACCCATCAAAAATACCTCAGCAGCTGTAGTACAGATCAAACTCGATCGGGTGAACCATGGTGCTAACCAGACGGGCTTCTTCGGTTTTCAGTTCGATGTAAGCATCCAGCATTTCCTTACCGAACACGCCACCCTTCAGGAGAAACTCGTGATCTGCCTTGAGTGCCGCCAGAGCAACTTCCAGGCTTTCGGCCACGGTTGGTACCAATGCGTCTTCTTCCGGCGGCAAGTCGTACAGGTTCTTGTCAGCCGCTTCACCCGGGTGAATCTTGTTCTGGATACCATCCAGGCCCGCCATCAACAGGGCGGCAAAGCACAGGTATGGATTGGCCACAGGATCCGGGAAACGCGCCTCAATGCGCTTGCCTTTCGGGCTGGACACGTACGGAATACGAATCGAAGCCGAGCGGTTACGGGCAGAGTAGGCCAGTTTGATCGGCGCTTCATAGTGCGGCACCAAACGCTTGTAAGAGTTAGTGGCCGGATTGGTAATGGCGTTCAGAGCGCGAGCGTGCTTGATAATGCCACCCACAAAGAACAGGGCCATTTCGGACAGGCCTGCGTACTGATCACCGGCAAACAAGTTCTTACCGTCTTTGGAAATAGACATGTGCACGTGCATACCGGAACCGTTATCACCCACCATTGGCTTAGGCATAAAGGTCGCGGTCTTACCAAACGCGTGAGCTGTGTTCAGCACCGCGTATTTCAATACCTGCACTTCATCCGCCTTGCGCACTAGCGTATTAAACGTTACGCCAATTTCGCTCTGGCAAGATGCGACTTCATGGTGCTGCACTTCCACACGGCCAGGGCCCATCATGGCTTCAATGGCATTACACATCGCCACACGCAGATCCTGTCCGGAATCAACCGGAGGCACAGGGAAGTAGCCACCTTTCACACGAGGACGATGCCCGGTATTGCCGCCTTCGTAATCGTTATTGGTCGACCACGCTGCTTCTTCGGCAATGATTTCGTGCGACACGCCCGACATGCCGATCTTCCACTTCACTTCGTCAAACACGAAAAACTCAGGCTCTGGGCCAACGTATACGGTATCGCCAATACCCGTAGTCTTCAGATAGGCCTCAGCACGCTTAGCGATGGAGCGTGGATCGCGCTCATAACCCTGCATGGTCATCGGCTCGATAACGTCGCAAGTCACCACAACAGTCGGCTCGTCAAAGAACGGGTCCATGAAAGCGGTTTCGTCGTCCGGCAGCAGGATCATGTCTGACGATTCAATGCCCTTCCATCCCGCGATGGAGGAGCCATCGAACATCTTGCCGTTAACGAAAGTATCTTCGTCCACCGTGCCGGCCGGGAAGGATACATGCTGCTCCTTGCCCCTTGTGTCAGTAAAGCGAAGGTCAACCCACTTCGCTTCATGTGTATTGATCAGACCCAGCGTTTTGTTCGACATGTTCTTCTCCAAGAGAGCGGTAGATTAGTACTAATAGCTTGTTTCGAGGTGGCTGCCTGCTTACGGCGAACAATCTCTAAAACTCAGTGATATCAGTGGTAGCAAGATGCGTACCAGCATTGCCAAACCCTTTAGCCATGCGAATAAAAATGCAGGTGATACTTTTAGCGCCCGTAAAGGCACCATTTTAGATCACAACCGGAAAGACGGCGCACCTAAATGTGTCACTCGCCGACCAAAACTCTAATATGAAACTCTAATTCGTATTTTTCAGCACTTACGACCTGATGACCATGCACCCGACACCAAGCCGGAATATCCTGCATAACCCCAGGGTCCGTCGCGATAACCAGCAGTTCATCGCCCTTTTGCAGTTTTCTCACCGCATTCTGGGTGCGAATCACCGGCAGAGGGCAAAGCAATCGACGCGCATCAATTTGGTGCATTCCCTTTTCTGGCTCAGACATACCAATCCTTCGGCATTTCATTCGCCCGCATCGGCATCACCTTTACGCGTGTCGATACCCCGCCTTTACGAATAATCTCCGCCTCAATCTCCTCGGCATCACGCCCCTGACTGAAGCGCCCGGCAATACGAGCCGCCTGCAGCAAGTCATCTTCATCGGGCTGGCCATCCACCAGCGTCAGCGGTCCGTTATGACTTAGCACGCGGATACAATCAAATTCGTGGCGATAGCCTTCCAGCCAATTGTTTTCGCCCTCTTCACGACCAACGATCAGCTTGTAATGAGGCGCAGGACGCACATGACGCCCTACCTTGAGCAGCATGATGTCATCAAGCTCATAGCGGCGCTCGCCGCGCGCCTTCCACATATCCGCCAATTTGCGCGAGTAGCTTTCATCGGTCAGGAAACAACAGCCCCCTGCTGGCTGAGCCCAGTCGGCAAAACCAAACTGGCGTGCCAGCGCGATCTGTGGCTGTCGGCTACGGCCATGAAATGCATAAAGTTTTTCACGATCTACCCAGCCCTCCCGCTCGGGCAGTGTCGGTGCCAGTCGCTTGGCACACAGCGGCCGCAACAGACGATCATCCGCGCCAGACTCACGGGCAATGATGGGCATGGTGATAGCCCGCTGTGACTTGGGGCGCTGGCCGATCACCTCTCCGGTGATCAGAAAATCAAAGCCATTGGCATCGGCAAAGGCACGGGCCCGATTCACAAAGGCCATCGCCTTATTAACCATGTAAATCTTGCAGTCCAGACAGGGATTCAAGTTGGCGCCGTACCCATGTTTTGGGTTGAGCACCACATCCTTGTATTCCTCGGAGATATCTTCGATGTTGAGACGAATACCCAGCGTCTCAGCTGACCAAAGGGCATTATTACGCTTCTGCTTGCTCTCGTCCTGCTTACGGATGGCGTGGGTGTGACCCTCCACACAGAAGCCCGTGTAGAAGTTGATACCTTCCACCTCAATGCCCTGCTCCTGGACCACACGCACCGCCAACAGGGAATCAAGGCCGCCGGAAAGCAGCGCGAGAGCACGACGTTTGATGGGAGCGACAGACATGAACGGGACACACGAACTAAACAGGACCGGCATTATAGAGCGACCGGGGCAAAATCACATGAACTTCGGCCGCTTTATCCGTCACGCACTGACGGTTAGCATGTAAGCCATTCAACGGAGCACTGCTATGACTCGCTGGCCCCTTATTTTCTGCCTACTGCCTGCCATCCTGATGGCGCAGGAAACGCCTGCCGCCCCATCCTCTCCTCTGGAGGTATCTCTCACGTCGGCATCTGCCGAGCAAGAACAGCCACCTCAGGTAATCGTTCCACGCCAAGTACTGGCCATGGACCGCATCCAGCCCGGCGCTACCGAGGATAAGCTCAAGGCGCTGCTTCCGGACGAGGTACGGGCCATCGTTAATCTCTACTTGGGCGGCAAGATACGTCAGTGGTATTTCCGTCAGGACAGGCCCGGGGCCATCCTGATCCTTGAGGTAGGCAGCATGGAGGAAGCGGAGCGGGTTATTGGCAGCCTGCCTCTTACCCGTAGCGGTCTGCTGGCCTATGATCTGATCCCTATTGGACCTTATGTGCCGCTCGCGACCATGATTCCGCCCGAGCCGTCCAGCAAGCGTAAAAAACGCTGATACTCATGACCATGGATACAACGATGGACTGTATTTTTTGTAAAATTGCGGCACACGATATTCCAGCCCGCATTGCCTTTGAAAACGAGCGGCTTATTGCCTTTCATGACCTGTTCCCTCAGGCACCAACCCATATTCTTATCATCCCGAAAGCACACTACACGACGATGAATGATGTGCCGGCCAACGAGAGCGCCGTGTTCGGGGAAATGATGAGCACCGCCACGCAACTCGCTAAAGAGCTAGGCGTTGAGGAAAGCGGTTATCGGGTGGTGATGAACTGCAACAAGGATGGCGGGCAAAGCGTCTACCATATCCATCTGCATTTATTGGCAGGTCGTCCGCTGGGCTGGCCACCGGGCTGATACAAACTCTTCTGATGAGAAGATAAGGTCGGCACCGAGTATTCACTGTCGTATTATTATTCCAAGCAGGTTCACCATGCGCCGTTATTCGCTGTTTGATCGATTGATTACTGAAGCAGACAAGGCCCTTCGCACCGTGGCACCCGGTGCGATGCAAGGGCACCGGCCGAGCCCAGCTATCCCGCTCAATGAGCAACCGCTTACTGAAGAAGAGCGCCGTCACGTTGCTGGATTGATGCGCATCAATCATACCGGTGAGGTTTGTGCGCAGGCGTTGTATCAGGGCCAAGCGTTGACGGCACGCCTGCCTGATGTGCGTGCAGAAATGGAACATGCCGCCAGCGAAGAAGAAGATCATTTGGCTTGGTGCGCAGAGCGCGTGCATGAACTGGGCTCACACACCAGCCTGCTCAACCCATTATGGTATGCACTGTCATTCGGGGTCGGTGCAGCGGCTGGTGCTGCTGGCGACAAATGGAGCCTTGGATTTGTGGCTGAAACCGAACGTCAGGTCTGTGACCACCTACAAGGTCATTTAGCGGACGTGCCTGTAACCGATGAAAAAACCCATGCGATCTTGCAGCAGATGCATCACGACGAGGCTGAACACATGCAAATGGCGGTTGCCGCAGGTGCCGCCGAATTACCGGCTCCGATAAAACATCTGATGACATTCATGTCGAAAGTCATGACCTCTGCAGTGTACCGAATCTGAACTTTAGACATAAAAAACGGCGCCCTTAGGCGCCGTTTTTTATGTCGGCAAGAATTTAAAGCCAGCCAGATTCCTTCATTTTTTGCACGATGATCTGTACAAATCCTTTTGCATCTTTCTGTGCATTATCCTGCATCAATGTTCTGGTTCGGGCAGTCCATACCGCACTACCTGTCTCCACATCATAGAGCTTCGTTTCAACAATGGCTTTTCGCTCAACAAGAGGCGCCTGATCACGGCGGTTGAGGCCATCCATCGTAATCATCCACGTATCATCCACCCAGCCAACCCGAGTACCCGGATTGCGCGGCGGTGTGAATAAAATCTGATCAGTAGACTCTGTATTAACGGGGGTTTCACTGTAGTCCATCAAACGGGTTACCAAAATGCCGGTAATGCCTTCTGCCTGAACACGCTCAGCAATCACTTCTCGCGTCGGCAACGTGCCATCCGGATACCAGTCCGATGAAAGCACCAGTGCGCGTGAAGGTGCCGCCAGTGCTTTCGCAAAGGCATGCTCCAATGGCAAACGTGACTCGTCTGAAACGTTAATACCGAACACCAATACTTTTTTCATGGTCGCCGCAGAAGGCTTTTCGCTCTGTACCGACTCAACACGGGTAGAGGATGTCATGAGATGACAACCACTCAACGACAACGCCAGCGCCACCAAAAAACCTGCAGCTCGTTTCATTACTTTATCCTTAATCAGCAGCAATTTCGTAATCGTGGGTAATTACCACACCGGCCTGCCCAAGCATGATGGAGGCCGAACAGTATTTATCTGCCGACAGGTCAACCGCTTTCTTTACCTGAGCATCTTTAAGATTATTACCCTTCACAATGAAGTGCACATGCACCTTTGTAAACACCGCTGGCACCCCTTCAGCGCGTTCG
>Ga0209582_1000743_pt1 | contig 17996 bp, 15 predicted proteins | sample KloWWTmetKNB5Kit_FD_187176 | JGI IMG/M metagenome (GOLD analysis project Ga0209582, IMG submission 187176) | Active sludge microbial communities from Klosterneuburg, Austria, studying microevolution and ecology of nitrifiers - Klosterneuburg... | ecosystem: Engineered > WWTP > Aerobic digester >...
ATAGCCCAATGAATTTCCCAGACCGTCCAGCGCGCTGGGTCCCACCTTGTTGTTCATGGCAAAAGCTTCATAGCGGCCCATGAGGATGCAGTTGGTAATGATCAAGCCGACATAAACACCGACCTGTTTGGCCACATCATACACATAGGCCTTGAGGACAATGTCCACCAAGGTTACCAAGCCAGCAGCAATTACCAACTGGGCGATGATCCGGATCCGGCTCGGGATCACGTTGCGCAGTGCACTGATGATCATGTTGCCCAGCACCACCACGGCCAAAACGCTGATGCTCATCACCAGTGCGTTGGACATTTTCACGGTAATGGCAAGTGCCGAACAAATGCCCAAAACCTGCACTGTGATCGGATTATTATCGTTCAGCGGATCGGTGATCAGCTTCCGGTTCTTCTTGCTGAACAGGCCCTCTTTGGGCACTGCAACTGGGGCGCTTGCTGTCTCTGTGCTCATTGGATCTCAAGTGTATCAATGGCCATGGTATCGCTAAGCGAAATGTTGACCACGGGCTCAGGCACCACGGTTTTGGTAACTACCTGTTTGAAATAGACATCGTAGATGGCCAAAGTGCGCATCAACATTTCATCCACGCCTTGGCTGGTAATGGTACCACCGGAAATCCCATCAACACCATGTGGATCCGTGGTCATGCTTCCCCCTTTGTACACTTTGATCCCGGTATAGGTTCCATCCGGTTCGGAGATCGTCTTGCCCGGGAACTGATCGATGAAGATCGGTGTGGCGATCTCCGCACCCAAACCGGGTGTTTCTCCTTTGTGATCAAACGTGCTACCATAGATCGTACGGCCATCGACTTTATCAATTGCGACGTAGCCCCAGACAGGACCCCAGAGACCAGTACCGATCATAGGAACGACCATGAGGTCGTGACCCTCCACGTTCGCCAAATAAACGGGGTACTGCATATCCTCTGCTTTCACAACATTGGCCTTCCAATCCTTGTACTGCTTCAGCACATCCATATCGAAAGCCGGACTGGCCTCGGACTTGCCACTGGCCTTATCACGGTTCGAACCATCGACTACAACACCGTTCGCATCCAATAACAATGATCCGGAAATCGACTCCGTGAATTTGGCAGGGGCATCATCCCGGGCCACTTTCACGTTCATCGCGGCCAAGATGTTCTGCATCTTTTCGCGGCGCACATTCTCGTCATACGCTGGTTTCAAAGCCAAGAATGCCACTGCTAAGGTGGTACCGACCACGCACACCAAAATGATGGCGAAGATGAAGGTGAACGAATTGCTGTTCTTGTCGAATGCCATGTTACCTCGGCGTTACGCTGCTACCAGCGCGGTTCGTTTCAGGCGGCGCTTGATGTTGGCTTGCACCACATAATGATCGATCAAAGGGGCCATCACGTTCATGAACAGGATGGCGAGCATCATACCTTCCGGATAGGCAGGGTTGACAACGCGGATCAATATGGCCATAACCCCGATGAGAAAACCATAGATCCATTTCCCGGTGTTCGTTTGCGATGCCGTCACCGGATCAGTGGCCATAAAGACCAAGCCGAAAAAGAAGCTGCCCAGCATGAGCTGATGCAACATGGGGATCTGCATGTATTCGTTCCCTAAACCAGGGCCTACCGCGTTGAAAATGGCACTCATGGCCAACCCACCAAGGAACACGCTGAGCATGATCCGCCAGCTACCGATACCAGTGATCAATAGGACCAACGCACCGATCAAACAAGCAACGACGCTTGTTTCGCCGATACTACCGGCTTCGATGCCCCAAAAGCTGTCCATCATCGAGGTGACCTTGTCCACTTGTCCAGCGGCAGCATATCCCAAGGAAGTTGCACCACTGAAACCATCCACAACTTGTTGGCCCTCTTCCAAGCCGGTGTTCACCCAAACCTTATCCCCGCTCATCATGGTCGGGTAGGCGAAGAAGAGGAACGCACGTGCTGTAAGGGCCACGTTCAAAATGTTCATTCCTGTTCCCCCAAAAACCTCCTTGCCGATGATCACAGCGAACGCGGCACCAACGGCTACCATCCAAAGAGGCGTATCCACAGGCATTACCAGAGGGATGAGCATACCGCTGACCAAATATCCTTCTTGGATCGGGTGGCCTTTGATCGTTGTAAAGAGGAACTCGATCCCCAAACCAACACCATAGCTTACAACTACGATCGGAAGCACTTTAATGGCGCCGAAGATGAATTTGTCCCAGAACCCATCACCCATACCGAGGAATTCGCCCAAGGCCAAGTAATGTTGGTGCCCCACATTCCACATGCCGAATAGCAGGCATGGGATCATCGCGGTGATCACGATGCTCATGGTCCGCTTCAGGTCTATGCTGTCGCGGAGATGAGCACCCTTCACCGTGGCGTGGCCGGGTGTAAAGAGAAATGTCTCCAGGCCATCGAAGACGAAATGCAGTTTCCCCAGCTTGCCGTCCTTGGCGAAGGTCGGTGCAATGGAGTCCACCAGTTTGCGCAGTGCTTTCACAGGAGTGGTCTTAAGTGGTTTCCTTCTTCAGGGTATCGAGGCCTTCGCGCACGATGCTCTGTGAATTTATTTTGCTTGTACACACGAACTCACAAAGGGCGAAATCCTCAGGTACCACTTCGTATAGTCCGAGTTTTTCCATTTGGTCGATATCGTTGGCCAATATGGACTTGATCAATTGCACAGGGTAGATATCGAATGGGAATACCTTCTCGTATTGGCCCGTCATTACGAACGAACGTGGTTCACCATTCTGGTTGGTATCCAGCGCGTATTTCTTGCTGGGCATCAGCCAAGTAGGGAAGCTGCGGTTCGCACTGAACTTATCGAAACCGGGAGAAGCCCAGCCATCGGTAATGAAGAACTTGGGCTCGTCACCTTCGGGGAGAAGGGTGATCTGCGTATGGTAGAATCCGAGCGAGCCATCCTGCCCGATCCGGTCACCGGTCAAGGCGTTACCACTTACAACACGGGTATGAGGGTCTACAGGTCCGATGAGGTCCTTCACGGGTGTTCCGATCAGTGTGCGCAAATACTTGGGGTTCTTGGCTTCGCTGCCGGTAATTGCCACCACACGAGTAGCATCGTACTTACCAGTAAGGAATAGGCGGCCAATGATCAACACATCCTGCACGCCAGCCACCCAAACTTGTTCACCCTTGCTGATAGGGTCCAAATGGTGGATCTGAACACCCACATTACCAGCAGGATGGGGTCCATCTACAGTTTGGCGCACCACATTCTTGGCATCAAGAAATTCGCGGGCAGCGGTCTTTGAGTTGACCACGATGTTCACTTTCCCCTTGGTGAGCTTGGAAAGAGCGTTCAGTCCGGTTTGGAACTCGTTACCATGGTTATGCACAATGTAGTCCAAGTCCGGTGCCAGAGGATTGGTATCAAAGCAGGAAACGAAGATGGACTTGGGTTCCTTCGCAGGATCGGCGACCAGATCGAACGGACGTTGGCGTATTACGGGCCAAACGCCACTCTTCAGCAACTTCTGAACCACTGTTTCGCGGTTCATGGTGCTGGGATCGCCAGCCCCAAAGTCCTCATAAGCGATGGAAGCATCGGCAACCACGCGAACCTCAAGCACCTTCCGCTTGTCTCCACGAACAACGTCCTCCACTACCCCACTTACTGGACTAGTGAAGAGGATACGCTCGTTGTACTTGTCCCCAAAAAGCGGATCACCGGCTTTCACTTTGGCACCTTGTTTGACAAGCACCTTGGGTATAAGCCCGTGGAAATCGGTCGGTTTGATCGCGATGACCTTCGCGGGATCCGCTTGCACGAGCACCTTCTCTGCTTCACCTTTCAGGCGAATGTCGAGGCCCTTGCGGATCCGAATGGACGTGGACATGATCAACGATGGATACCGGTTCTTTCGGCGGGCCAAATGTAGCTATCTTTCGCAACGCCAAGTTCCACTGAAGATCATTTTACGACCTCTGCTTTTGCACCACCAATTTTCACTGATCGGTAAACGCTGGTGCCTGCTCCCGATCATGACCCTGGCCCTCTTTCCAACAGGGAGTTGCAGGGGCAATGGGTCCTTGGTTACTCGCCCACCTGCTGGCCTTGTCACGCAGACCGAGTTGCGATACGAGGATCATACATACAGCGCCACGGTGCACACGGTCCAGTTCTTCAAGAACGGCTTTGAATTGGCCCCACCGATCACTGACCTAGCGACCCAGGAACCCTTGGTCTTGCGCTTCGATGACCTTCAACCGTATACCGAGAACCTTTCCTATACCGTGGTGCATTGCAGCGCAACCTGGCAACCGACCGAGCTTATGGCTGGCCAATACCTGACCGGTGCATTCAACGACTACATTCCTGCGGGCCGCCAGAGCTACAACACCCTTCAGCCTTTCATACACTATGAATTGGAAGTGCCCAATGAGCAAATGCAGATCACCAGATCGGGCAATTACTTGTTGAAGGTCTATCGGAACAGTGATCCTGAGGACCTTGTGATCACCCGTAGGTTCATGGTCGTGGAACAAGCCTTGCAAATAGATGCCACCGTCGTTACCCCCAGAGGCGTCGACCAGCGCGATGTTGCCCAGCAGGTTGACCTGACCATTCGCTACCCTGCGCTAAACGTACAGGACCCGTTCAGCGATATCCATGTAACGATGTTACAGAACATGCGCTGGGATGATGCTCGAACGGAATTTCGCCCGAAGTTCGTTCGTGATAGGGAATTGGTGTACGATCAACCCGACCAAGGCCTGTTCCAAGCGGGCAACGAGTATCGCAATTTCGATCTGAAGAACATTCGCTATGCCGGGCGGAATGTGGCCCGGATAGACCCCGGACCGGGTCAAGGTGTCTATGAGGCCTACATCTTGCCCGAGGTGAAACGGAACATCCGAGTGTACACCAATCAGCAGGACATCAATGGCAAATTCCTCCCTAAGGACGATTTTGTGGATGGAGACCCGTTGGGCACCGATTACGTGAACGTCCACTTCAACCTGCCCATGGAGCAACCGATGGGTCAGGACATCTATGTGTATGGCGGTCTCTTCGACAACCAATGCAATGCGGCGAACAAAATGATCTACAGCATTGAAGAAGGCGGTTACGTCCTCACGACCTTACTGAAACAAGGTTTCTACGATTTCACATACGCCACGCAGGCCAGAGGGACCACGGCAGCCGACCTCACTGTGATCGAAGGCTCGCACTACCAGACGGAGAACGACTATCTGATCCTGGTCTACTTGACCGACCACCAGCAGCGCTACGACCGATTGGTGGGTACCCGGTTCGTGAACTCCATTCGGCGTTGAAGGATCAAGAATTCCGTTGTTGATCGAAGTGATGGACTCCGGTCCAATTACCGGATCAGTAGCACGTTATGCTACGGAGTTGGAACACCGACCTTTGCACCACTGATCCTGCCCAATGCCGAATTGCCTTCGTTTTCTGGTCGTACTCGCATGCACGTCATGGTGGACTAGCGTTAGCTCAGGCCAGATCCCGACCAAATGCCTGGAGATCGAGAGCGTTTTGGTCGATGCATGTAATGAGGCCTGCTCCGGTGCCAATGAAGGGGAGAATGAAATGTTCCGCTTCATTGTTGGCCCGTCCCCGATCCAGCTTGGAACGCTGATCGCGCAGTGGACCACCCAAAATGCCTTTTTAGGATGGGTGCAGGATGCCACCACCGCCAACATTACAGCGCAGTTGAATGCCACCATAACCAATTGCGGATATTTGATCGAACCACCGGATGGGGAAATTCCGGCTGGGAAACGGGTGCTCGGCATAACGAGCACCAACGTTTGCATAGCAGGCAACTCCTTCGCCCAACTCGCTGATACGCTCTATGTGATCTATCAGGAACCGGGTAACACCTTCGGTCATTTCAAGAACACCAGCAGCATTGGTCCGCTGAGCAACACCCCGACCAGTGGACCCAGTTACCGCACCTTCATTCTGCGCATAACAACCCCCTCCTGCGCCGACACGGCCACCTACAACATTTCTCAGCTTGTGAACACCTATGGGACCTACGGAGGCAGTTACCCAGAAAATGATGGGTCAACGATCTTGCTTTCTTGGCCGGGTGCACCGCAAATAAGCTACGCCAACTTTGGCTGCCAAGCACCGATCATTCCGCTTGCCGCAACGGTCATTTCACAGATCGACCCGGTGCCATGTGGTAGCTCGGTTCAACTTGAAGGGGTGACCACGGGCAATGTCGTCGCCTCGTACTGGAGCGGTGGCAATGGTACTTTCGATGATCCCAGCGGCAACTCGACCACTTACACACTAGGCGCTAACGAAACCATAGAGGTGGTCTTGCAATTCTGCGCGGTGAGCGCATGCGGCGACACGGTTTGTACATGGTCCCAGTTCGAAGTACTTGGCGTGCCAACTGTATCGATATCGGCAAATGGGCCAACCACCTTCTGCCAAGGAAATACCTTAACACTTAACGCGAGCGGAGGTACCAGCTACCTATGGAGCACTGGGGAACAGACTCCGGCGATCCCGGTTGATGACAGCGGAACGTATACCGTTACCGCAACGAATTCGTGTGGTCAAGCAAACGCAAGTATTGATGTGGAAGTAACACCCAGCCCAACAGTAACCGTCGATGGACCCGATTCAGCCTGCGCGGAGGAACCGATCCAGCTTTTTGCCACAGGCGGAACATCCTATTCGTGGAGCACAGGCGATGTAACGGATACGATCACGGCTGTGGGTCCGGGCCAGTATTCCGTAACGGCGATCACCACATGTGGCCCGGTGATCCTTACCATTGAAGTACATGCGGGCGAAGCATTCCAGCCTACGTTCTCCTCAGTAGGAACAGATGGTTGCGCACCCTTATGTACCCTGTTAGAAGCAGATGACCTTGGCTTGGTTTCTTACAACTGGGCGTTCGGCGATGGGGCAAGCGCGATGGGACCTAGTGTAACACATTGTTTCCCTGCCGGGGATCATGATGTGAGCTTGACCGTTTCTTCCTTGAACGGTGACCCCCGGTGCCCCGGTTCGATCTCGGAATTTGCGTTCGTGCATTCGTGGCCAATACCTGTTGCTCGTTTCAGCATGGACCCACCGGGTGTAACGATCGATGCGCCCACGATCAGATTCATCAACGAGAGTTCCGGTTCAGTGGCATGGCAATGGCATTTCGGCGACCCGGGTGATAGTACCTCGTTCTTTCGCGATCCTGTTTTCTCTTATGACGCGGTGGATTGTTACAATGTTCTTCTGGTCGCGGAGAATTCCGTAGGCTGCACTGATACTACCGTTTCCCAGCTCTGCGTAGAGGACGAATACGGACTTTGGGTGCCTAACGCCTTCACCCCGAACAACGACGGGATCAACGACATCTTTTTCGCCACGAGCACCGTCCGGGATCCAGTTATTTTCGAATTGAACATTTTCGATCGTTGGGGCGCGGTGATCTTCACTTCCAGTTCGTTGGAAGCAGGTTGGGATGGGTCCGGAACCATGGACGGGGTGTACGCATGGAAGACGAGGATCAAGGATACTTCGGGCAAAATGCACGAGGAGATCGGACATCTGGTGCTGTTACGTTGAATAACAGCGCAAGACCACTGCCGTTCGAAACAAGGCAGAAACCCAATTACCACGGGGATTTCCGACGGATAACTCAAGTTAACGACACGGTGTTGTTGATCCATGGAAGTTGCTAAATGTGGGCAGCAAAGCGATCAGTAGGATCTTCGGCACCCGATCTAGAGAACCATGGCCGACGCTGCAACTACCCTGTTACTTGAGAGACTTCGTGCCATTGCCTCACGCAAACAGCGCTTCAGCTACGACGTGCGCGGCAATTCCTACGTTACCTCGGACCTGATCGCGGCCTACAACGTACCCGTTGGCAAAGAAGGTCTGCCGGACTTGGAAAAGGTGCTGGAGCATGCCTTGGACAATGATGCCATCGTAAGTGGTTACCGCAATGAAGACGGAAAGATCATCTACACCAGTTGCCGGCTTTTCACCGATGCCCCGAACGCATTGAATTTCGCGAAAGCGCAAGGGCAGAGCAGTGTTTATAACTGGAATCGTTGGGCAGAGGTGTTGGTTGAGGGAGTAGAAGTACCCAACTCCATATCGACCGAACGTCCTACCTAGGTTTAGTCTGCGAAAAGCTGTGTTCAAATGCGTTCATAGCGTTTTGATCCAGGTAGCCTATTCAACTTGAGCATCTTCATTGCTGGACTCTTGTTATTCACGCAGGTTCTCTATCGAGACTTCCATAGTTCCGCACAAACCACGACCTTTGCGCCCGTTTTCGCACGACCATGAAGAAGATCATCGATAGCCGCAAGTTGTTGGGGGCAGAACCCAAGACCGACCTGAAGGAATTGGGACTGCTCTACAAAGCATTGATGAAATCGCATCATCCGGATCGCTTTCAGGATGAGACTGAACGGCATCAGGCAGAGGAAACCAGCAAACACATCATCGATGCCTACCACTTTCTTGTGGCCATACATCCCGATACCCACGCGCTGAACAAGGAAGACTACGACAGGTTGACGGCCACACAGGCGATCACGGACTTCCACTACAAGGCGCAAACATTGCACGCCACCTTTGCGGATGGTAGTGTTTATGAGTACTACAGCGTTCCGCAAAAGGTATACAACAAGTTCGTGAACAACGACGGCAACCTTCGTTTCGCACGTCGGCACATCCTGCACAGCTTCACCTACCGCAGGATCAAGAAAGCGGCACAAGGCTAATTGCTTCTGACGCCGTTCTGGGATCCGTCCTTGAGGTTCCTACTTTCGGATCACCCGGCCCAACCTTCGTAGCCACTACTATGCACTCCGAGGACCTTCATTCTACGCACATGGGAGGTCAAGGCCGCAAATAAGGTGGGGATCTGATTGTACGGAACGCCGAATTCCTGCGCTGTACGCTGGACGATGGGAGCGATCGTTTTGTAATGCACGTGGCACACGTTGGGGAACAAGTGGTGTTCGATCTGGTAGTTAAGGCCGCCTGTGAACCAGGTAAGTAGGCGATTCTCTTTGGCAAAATTGGCCGTTGTGAGCATTTCGTGGACTGCCCAATCGTTGGCTATTACGCCATGTTCATCCGGTATGGGTTGGCGGGTCTCTTCCACGATGTGCGCCAACTGGAACACCGTACCCAGGATCACACTGGCGACGAAATGTTCAACGAAAAAGCCGATGAGCACTTGCCACCACGTGAACGAACTGAGCAAGAGAGGTAGACCGAGGAAAACAGAAACGTAGATCACCTTCAAAACCACCAGCTTCACCATTTCCCGTTTAGGATCGGCTTTCAAAGCCTTGGTACTGCCGTTGCGGTTGAACCGCGATAACGTAGCAAAATCCTTCACCAATTTGGTAAGGGTAAGGAAGCCATAAAAGAAGAACGCGTGGAAGTGTTGGAACCGATTCACCCGCTTCAATGGCGCATGCTCGCTGAAACGCAACAAGCCCCTTGACATGAGGTCACTGTCCATCGTATCGACATTGGTGTGCGTGTGGTGTTCACCGTTGTGCTGGATCCGCCAAGTAAGCACGCTGCTTCCCATCAGGTACATTGTACCGCCCATCAGTTCGTTGATCCATGTGTGCTTGGATGCTGAGCCATGGGCACCGTCATGCATGACACACATTCCCAATCCAGCCATTCCAAAACCAACTGTTACAGCGCAGGCCAAGCCCCACCAAGGCGACATGGGCAAAGTGATCACCAAAATGAAAGGGACCAAGTAGAGCGCCAGCATGATCAGGGACTTCACAACCATGCGCGCGTCCCCTGTTGTAGGCAATTGCTTTTCCTTGAAGTAGGCCAGCACATTGCGGCGCACGGCTGAAGCGAAATCGCGTTGTGCGGCATGTGCAGCCACATAGCGGATCCGAGGGATAGCGGTCATCGAGCCCAAAGCTAGGCATGCCGGTTGAGATTGTGAATTCATTGTGCGCTAAGCAGTATGAGGGCCACTGCAGACCCCGATGGTCCGATCCGACTTCTTGGGACGTATATGACCCAAACGTCCAGAGGAACATCGTTCGTAGTATTGGCATGGAAGATGGATCAACAATGAAGAAGTAATCCCAACTTTGTACCATGGGCACAACGGTTTCACATGCGATAAAGATCGAGGTCCGAAGTCGGTTCGAGGCTGCCCATAGTGACATTCGCGCTGGTCACTATTTCTTCAGCTATCGCATCACGATCCACAACATGGGGCGTGATACAGTGCAATTGCAGCGCAGACGGTGGCTGATCCACGATAGTTTGGCACCAACGCGAGAAGTGGAGGGGCCGGGCGTTGTCGGGGAAACACCCACCCTGGAGCCTGGGCAGGAATTTACGTACAGCAGTGCATGTGATCTCCAAAGCGCTTTCGGACGCATGGACGGGACCTACCTTATGCAGCGGGTTTCCGATGGTCTCAAGTTCGAAGTGGATGTGCCGGCCATTGAGTTGACCTATCCGTTCGCGGCGAACTGAGTTCCACGTTCCCTTTGTTAACGCACGTTGACATTCTCAACCATCCGGCATCTAGGTACTGTCGTAAATTTGCGCACTGATGGTGAATAAGGCGATAGCATCGAACAGAACCAAAAAGGTGCGTGCATTAAGCGCGTTCCATGGGTCTTTTGCGCTATTGATGGCCTTGTGTTTGGTATTTGCTCCTCTACTGATGTATTCCAAAGAGGTCCGGACGTTTTGTGCGGAACATGGCAACATGCCAGTCCCCATGGCGGAAGAAGAAGAGGTACACCATTTCCATCCGTGTCAAACGGATAGCCCATCAGGGCATGCCAACTACCCGGAACCCAGGGATCGCAAAGGCCCTCGTTCCGAGCAGCATCCCGATCCTAGTGATCACGGGGATGTGCCGCATTTGCCCCCGTGGGGAATGCACTAACTAGCCCACTGCGGCTTTTCGTTTCAAGCACTGTGGTCCCTAGGACCCTTTAGGCCGTGCTCGAAGGATATTTTCTACCGACTGCATTCAACCCATTTCATGAAACAAAACGAACTGCTTTCCCATTGGCGAAAGGATCTTCCGGCATCCTTCGTCGTTTTCTTGGTGGCCCTTCCCTTGTGCCTTGGCATCGCACTGGCCTCCGGGGCTCCGCTCATAGCCGGTGTGATCGCCGGAGCGGTCGGCGGTATAGTGGTAGGTCTTGTAAGCGGCTCTTCGTTGGGCGTCAGCGGCCCCGCTGCAGGATTAACTGCGATCGTTCTAACGGGCATCGCCGAGTTGGGGTCGTTCGAATTATTCCTCACAGCAACTGTTCTGTCCGGCATTCTCCAGATCGTACTGGGCCTTATGCGCGCTGGCATCATCGCGTACTACTTCCCGAACACGGTGATCAAGGGTATGCTCTCCGGCATCGGTATCATCATAGTACTGAAACAGATCCCGCATGGCTTAGGCTATGATCAGGACTACTTGGGTGATGAGGACTTCATTCAGCCTGACCAACACAACACATTGAGCGAATTGATGTACATGATCGATGGGATCAGCGTTGGCGCCATTCTGGTGACCTTGGCAGGGTTGGCCATCATGCTCCTTTGGCAAACGAGGCGGATACAAGAATTCAAAGTGCTGAGCATGATCCCGGGCCCACTGCTTGCCGTGGTCTCCGGCATTGTGTTGTCCCAACTTTTCAGTGGGCATGAATTGCTCGCGATCAACGCAGGCCATTATGTGGAATTACCTGATATGACAGGAGCAAGCATCCTCACATTCCCTGACATAGCGGGACTTTTGGACCCACGCGTTTGGAAACTGGCATTGGTCATTGCGATAGTCGCAAGTCTGGAAACATTGTTATGTACCGAAGCCACCGACAAGTTGGACCCGCAAAAGCGAGTAACCCCGACCAATCGCGAACTCCACGCTCAGGGCATTGGCAATATCGTAAGTGGAATGCTTGGGGGCATTCCGGTAACACAGGTGATCGTTCGCAGTTCTGCCAACATACAAGCAGGCGGCCGAACGAAATTATCCACGGTCCTCCATGGTGCGTTGATCGTGATATCCGTGCTCCTTATACCCGGTTTGCTCCGCATGATCCCGTTGGCAAGCTTGGCGGCAATACTCCTACTGGTCGGTTACAAGCTCATTAAACCGGCTCTCTTCAAGCAATATTGGCAAGCCGGCGCGATGCAATTCCTACCCTTCTTCATTACCGTGCTGGGCGTGGCCTTTACCGATCTGCTTACCGGGGTCGGTCTTGGTTTGGCCGTTGCGATCGGGCATATCCTTTGGAAGAACTACAAGGTGCCGTTCCATTACGATCCTGAATATTACAAACCAGGGATGCCAGTTCACATTGAGCTAAGTGAAGACGTCACGTTCTTGAACAAGGCCGCTATAAAACGCACCCTGGCCGAACTTCCGGACAACACGAAGTTGGTTTTGGATGCCAGTCGTAACGTCGCGCTGCACCCGGATGTGGAGGAGATCATTACGGAGTTCTGTGAATTCTCGATCGAACGCGGGATAACCTGCGAATTGATCGGATTTGACAACGACCGGACCATCGCGAATGTAGATAAGGGTATTACGAAGTTGGAAGACCAAGGAAAGAAGGGAAGGAACAATAACTCTACAACGAACAAGAAGACATGGGATCCTACAACCGCCTCTTGAAGAACAACATCGCTTGGGCTGCGAATACAGTGGCTCGCGACCCTGAATTCTTCACCCGACTGAGCGAGATACAGTCACCGGAATTCCTTTGGATCGGTTGCAGTGACAGTCGGGTGCCTGCGAACGAGATCACGGGGACGGACCCTGGGGAGATATTCGTGCACCGGAACATTGCGAACATGGTGGTGCATACGGACCTGAACCTGTTGAGCGTTCTGCAATATGCAGTGGAAATGCTTCACGTGAAGCACATCATCGTATGCGGGCATTACGGCTGCGGTGGTGTGAAAGCGGCCATGTCGAATGACTCATTGGGCATCATCAACAAATGGTTGAGGAACATCAAAGATGTCCGGCGGCTGCATCGCGATGAGCTTGATGCGCTCCCGGACGAGAACAAGCGTTTCGATCGCTTGGTGGAGCTGAATGTTACCGAGCAGGTAATGGACCTGTCCAAGACCAGCATTGTCCAGCGTGCATGGAAAGAACGTGGCGGCCCAGACCTGCATGGTTGGGTCTACAGCTTGGCCGATGGGATCATCCACCCGACCTGTGAGATCAAAGCAGGTGCAGAGATCGACCCGATCTATCGGTTCGACGGTCTTTAGTAGCGGTTGTCGGATGGTCGCCTAGGGACAGGCGGCCATCTGCAACACTGTCTTCTGTTTCTCGACTTTGTAATTCGCTAGGCAGGTGAAAATGAACACCCCTAAAAGAGTGCTGTTACCTTTGCGCGCCCGCATTCAAGGGAAAAGAACACTAACATGAGCAACGCCGTATTCAATCCCCCTGCCCCAACTAACGAACCCGTAAAGAGCTATGCACCCGGCAGCCCCGAGCGCACTGCCCTGCAGGCCGAATACGACAGGCGGATAAAGGCGACCATTGATGCACCCATGTGGATCGGTGGTAAGGAGATAGTGACCAAGGACAAGCGGAAGATGAGCCCACCGCACAAGCATGGACATAGCTTGGGCATGGCCCATTTTGGCGATGCCAAAACGGTAAAAAGCGCCATTGATGCGGCACTGAAAGCGAAAAAGAATTGGGAGGAAATGCCCTTTGAACATCGCGCAGCAATCTTCTTGAAAGCCGCCGACCTGCTTGCAGGACCGTACCGAGCGCAGATCAATGCGGCCACCATGTTGGCCCAGGGCAAGAACTGCTACCAGGCCGAGATAGACGCAGCTTGCGAATTGATCGACTTTTTACGTTTCAACGTGAGCTATGCCCAAAAGATCTACCGCGATCAACCCGTGAGCTCGCCGGGCGTATGGAACAGGCTCGAATACCGTGCATTGGAAGGTTTTGTCTTCGCACTAACCCCCTTCAACTTCACTGCCATTGCGGGCAACTTACCGAGCAGCTGCGCTTTGATGGGCAACACAGTGGTCTGGAAGTGCGCCGATACCCAAGCTTACAGCGCACAAGTGCTCATGGAAGTGTTCATGGCCGCTGGGCTACCCGACGGTGTGATCAACCTTGTCCATGTGTCAGGATCGGTTGCTGGCGAGGTCATCTTCAAGCACAAGGACTTTGCAGGGATCCATTTCACAGGTAGCACCGGTGTGTTCCGGCAGATCTGGCAAACGATCGGGAACAACCTTCCGATCTATCGGAGCTACCCGCGCATCGTAGGGGAAACAGGTGGCAAGGATTTCGTGATCGCTCACCCTACTGCGGATCCCAAAGTGGTGGCCACCGCACTCTCACGAGGTGCCTTCGAATTCCAAGGACAGAAATGCAGTGCGGCCAGCAGGGCGTATATCCCAGAGAACATTTGGCCACTGGTGAAGAAGGAACTGCTTGCCGATATGGCCGAAATGAAAATGGGGGATCCGCGCGATTTCAAGAATTTCATTGGGGCAGTGATCGATGAGAAGTCATTTGATAAGATCACCAAGTACATTGATGCGTTGAAAAAGGACAAGAAGAATGTCCAGGTCATTGCAGGCGGTAAATACGACAAGACCAAAGGTTACTTCATCGAACCAACGGTAGCTGTTACGAAAGACCCGAAGAGCGTAACGATGTGTGAAGAGATATTCGGACCGGTGCTCACCATCTACGTTTACAGCACGAACCGATGGATGGACACCTTGAAACTGGTGGATTCCACCGGAGAATATGCATTGACCGGTGCGGTCATAAGCAATGACCGGGAGAGCATCGTTCAAGCCACCAACGTATTGCGCCACAGTGCCGGCAACTTCTACATCAACGACAAACCGACGGGTGCTGTGGTCGGACAGCAACCGTTCGGAGGTGCGCGTGGCAGTGGGACCAACGATAAAGCAGGGAGCTATTTGAACTTGATCCGGTGGACGAGTGCCCGCACGATCAAGGAGACCTTGGTTCCGCCAACGGAGCATGGTTATCCGTTCCTCGGTTGAGCGGTTTCTTGGATACTGGACAGGATACGAACAAAACGACGCGCAGGCCGTAAAACGCCCGTTGGGAACACCAAATTCCCGCGTCGTTTACCGTGCAGTTCAAACCCACCCGTACCAAGCACAAGGTCCTCTTGGCCGTCTATGCCACGCTGGTGCTGCTTTGCACGGTGGTGATCATTGTTGCGCACTTGGGTGAAAGCCGTTCCCAACAGAAGCAGTCCGCCCAGCGTTTGGGCACTATCGTGAGCACTGTTTCCGAACAGTTGAATAGTGCGAACGTCCAGTCCCTATTGGAGCGCTATCGCAGCCCTGGATTGGTGATCAAGAACACCCAAGATGCCTGGTATTATGTGTTGCATGAACGGTTGAGCAAGGCCACTACACGCAACGAACTAGCATCACCATTGGAGATCGTGTACTTCGATAGTTCTTCAGCGCATATGCAGGTGATCGTTACCGCAGCGGAGAAACCCACGTTCCGGGCATCGTGGCAGGGAGATCCAACTTGGCTCAAGAACCAATACGGAGGATCCGGATCCGGTAAGATGGGCGCGAATGGATCAATGGAATTGGTGGCCTACGAACCCATGCTCGACAGTGAAGGTCGCACCGTGGCCATGTTGATCGCAAGGGCACCCGCCGATCTCGCAACTACCGCTGCCTTGCCAACACTCTTCCGCAACATCGGTGCTGCAGTTGTTCTGTTCGGTATCGCCGGGTTCCTGCTGTTCCGCTATGTGGGAAGGTGGTTACAGGATGAGGAACACACCCATGAACGGTTGCAGGAACGACATGATCACATAACGGACAGTATCGCGTACGCCGGGAAGATCCAACGCGCTCTTGTACCCTCTGCGTTGCTTTATGATGAACTGTTCGACGATTCGTTCATAATTGACCGGCCAAAGGACGTTGTAAGCGGCGATTTCCATTGGGTCCATAGGATCGACGCCGAAACTTGTTACGTCGCTGCAGCCGATTGCACGGGCCACGGCCTACCCGGGGCCATGATCGCGGCCATCGGTTGTTCCTTGCTGAATGAGATCGTTCCACTGCATGCGGACAAGGATCCCGCAACGATCCTCGGAATACTTCATCAACGCATGGTAGCGGCGTTACACCAGCAGGGGAAACAACGAGGAGCAGGTGATGGCATGGATGTGGCCCTTTGCCGTGTGGACCGTAAGCACAACGAACTACTTTTTGCCGGCGCATACAGGCCGCTCTACTGGTCGCACCAAGGCCAATTGAGCGTGATCAACGGGGACCGCAGACCGATCGGTGGGGGACACCATGGCGAAGAACGCAAGTTCACAAGCCACCGGCTTGCCTTTACCCGAGGTGATCGCATTTATCTTTTCAGCGATGGTTATGTGGACCAATTCGGAGGTCCGGACAAGGAACGCTTCATGACGACCCGGTTGTGTTCGATGATACAGGAGCACCAGCACTTGCCGCTTAAGGAACAAGCTGTCGTATTCGACCGCACTTTCCTCGAGTGGAAAGGGACCGCTGAACAACTGGACGATGTGTCCATGTTGGGCTTGGCCGTTTGAACCCGAGCGTGATATATCCCCATACTTCTATCTTTGGGCGGAACGGCTGTACCAACGGCCTACAATTGTTCGCATGGCAACGAAAGCAGAGCTCATTACGCGGCTCGAGGAAACCATGGCCAATGAAGATGTGGAAGTCGCATCCGAGGCCATAGAAGGGATCAAGGAACAGTACGAGGCCTTGGTCGCTGCATCGCAAGACGAGAACAGTGTTGACGGCACCGTTGAGGATACCCCTTTAGAGGATGGGGCGACCACAACGCAGGCCGGAACGACACCGGTCCCGATAGAGTCAGCCCCTCTTGTGGATGAGGATGACAAGCGCTTCAAGCAACTGCTCGATGCATTCAATCAGCGGGTGAACGACATCCGACGGAAGAAGGCGAAAGAGGAGGCGGACAACCTGAAAGCGAAGCACGCGATCATGGAAGAGCTGAAATCCTTGATCGCCGGTGAGGAGAACATCGGCACGGCCTTTCAGCGTTTCACAGAGTTGCAGGAGACCTGGAAGCAAATAGGTCAAGTACCGCAACAGGCATACCGCGATCTACAGAACGACTACTCACATCTGCGTGACGAGTTCTTCTACCATATCCGGATCTACAAGGAACTGCGCGACCACGACCTGCGCAAGAACACCGCACTTAAGCAAGCGCTCATAAGCGATGTGGAGAGCTTGTCCCAAAAGGACAGCATCAAGGAATTGGAGCATGGTGTGAAGGAATACCAGGAAAAGTGGCACCAGGTAGGCCCCGTTGTGAAAGAAGAATGGGAGGCTTTGCGCGACCGCTTCTCCACCGCTACCCGCGTGATCTACGACAAGATACACGAGCACTACAAGGCTCGCCGGTCTGAGCATGAAACCAACCTGCAAGCGAAGCAAGCGCTGTTGGAAAAGGTGACCACCCTGACCGGTGAAATGGTCGCCAACAACGCCAAGGAGTGGAAAGTGCTTACTGATCAGGTCTTGGAGATCCAGAATGCATGGAAAGCCATCGGATTCGCAACCAAGAAGGACAACGAGCGCATTTGGAAGGAATTCCGAAATGCATGCAACGTGTTCTTCGATGCCAAGAAGGCCCATTTCGACACCTTGCGCGACCAATACAAGGAAGTGCGCGACCGCAAACAAGCGTTATTGGACGAGGCCATCAAGCTGAAAGACAGCACGGAATGGCGGAACACCGCTGATCGTTTGAAGCGACTGCAGCAACAGTGGAAAGAAGCCGGGAGCGCCGGACCTCGCGACGAGAACAAACTGTGGAACAGGTTCCGTGAAGCATGCGATGCTTTCTTCTTAGCGCGCAAGACCACATTTGAGAAGCAAGATGCCGAGCAGGACGAGAACGCCAAATTGAAGGAGGCCATGATCGAGGAGATCGAAGGC
>Ga0209582_1000744_pt1 | contig 17975 bp, 6 predicted proteins | sample KloWWTmetKNB5Kit_FD_187176 | JGI IMG/M metagenome (GOLD analysis project Ga0209582, IMG submission 187176) | Active sludge microbial communities from Klosterneuburg, Austria, studying microevolution and ecology of nitrifiers - Klosterneuburg... | ecosystem: Engineered > WWTP > Aerobic digester >...
GGCATGGCGCCGTGCCTGTTACGGTGTACACATAATCCCCCGCGGTCATTGTCGATGGGTCGAAGGATCCACTTGCCAGTGCACTGGGTCCACTCCACGTTCCGCCTGCATCGGGTGTTCCACCGAGTTGGGTGAAGAGATCCGCTGCTGCATCCGTGGTGCAAAGTGTGATCGCACCATCAGTTCCGGGATCTGGTGGCGTGTTGATCGTAACGGTTACAGTTGCCGTTTCATCCGGACAAGGTGCAGTGCCTGCAACCGTGTAGATGTACGCGCCAGCAAGCATCGTCGCCGGATCGATCATTCCACCAGCAACAGCACTCGGCCCGCTCCATGTACCACCTGCATCCGGTGTACCACCAAGTTCTGCGAAGAGCGAAGAGGCCGCATCGGTGCTGCAAAGCGTGATGCTACCATCGGTCCCTGCATCAGGTGGCGTGTTCACCGTTACAGTAACCGTTGCCGTTTCATCTGGGCATGGCGCCGTGCCTGTTACGGTGTACACATAATCCCCCGCGGTCATTGTCGATGGGTCGAAGGATCCACTTGCCAGTGCACTGGGTCCACTCCACGTTCCGCCTGCATCGGGTGTTCCACCGAGAAGTGCAAAAAGAACTTCTGGTCCACTAGAGGAACAAACCGTGATGGATGCATCTGTTCCCGCGTTCGACAAAGGACTCACTGTAACTGTTACTTCAGAAGTCGCGGTTGAACTGCCGCATGCACCGACCTGGGTTACCGAGTATATGTAACTTCCTGAAGGGTCGACTCCGGGTACAAAACTCCCTGAATGCGGACCTGCAGATGGGTCTTCCCATGTTCCACCAGCGACAGGTGTTCCACCGAGTTGAGCGAAAAGATCGATGGCTGCGGCATCTTCACAAACCGTGATCATTCCGTCCGTGCCCGGGTCGACGGGGTCGTCCACTGTGATCGTCATACAATCCGTGGAGGTGCATAGCGGGTGCCCAACTTGTGTAACGGTTACACAATACTCCGTAGTGCTGCCCACGGTGGCGACCGGGTTGGCGATGTTCGGGTTTGATAAGCCTGTTGTTGGTGACCAACTATAAGTGAATCCGGATGGTGGACATACCGCTGGTCCTGACCAAGGGTTGCCGGTTATGGGTCCGGCGGGGGAAGAATAAACAGCCGTCCCTGCACTGTTCCGTAAGATGAAGGATTGTTCACCATTCCATAAACCTGCCGCATTATAATTCAAGATGATCGTTGCGCCGTTGGTGACCGGTATATTGAACGTAGCAGTGGTTCCAGCCGCGAGGAAGAAGGTGCTGGGAACGCCATTCACCGTTACCGTTACCTGTGAAGGAACTGACCATCCATCACCGAACGAATCGTTCAAGATCAATTGATATGTACAACTGCCCGGGAAACCGCCAGAGACAACACTGGCCCCCAGCTGCACGGGAGTGCCGCACGTTGCGTCATCAGGACCAGCTGTTATTACAGCTGGTGGGATCGCAGTAATGCTCAAGGTGGTGTCGTAGGTACAACCGAAATTATCGGTGACCGTGTAGGTATATGGGAATGTTCCCGCCGCGGGTGGGGTAGTGCATATTCCTTGGCAATCGGGTGTGGTTGAAGTAATGTTAGGACCAGCAAAGCTGCTGCTATCGCAGTCGGTTCCATAAACAGGAGTGAATTCAACAAGGTCAGGAAAAAGGGCAGGGTTGAACTCGATATTCCAATCACAAACAAAGCCGTTGTCCGATGCCCATAGATCGCAGATCTGTAATTGCCAGATGCCATTCAATTGCGAACCGACCAAGCCATTCAAATTGTTCAAACTTTCATAAGTTCCCGAAGGAAGCGTTGTAGCGGCATTGTCCACCCATGTGCCATTGGTCGCAGAGGGACTGAAACAATACTGCCAACATGTTCCTTGCGCATTCGGTTGTGCATCATTGTCCACTGGAACACCCAAGAAAGTCGCACCCCCACCTTGTTGGTGCATGGTCACTGTTTGCCCAGTGGGGCTGATGATGTTCACCACGAGATCACCGATGAACGAATGCTCCATGTTGATGCAGATGGAGAGCAAGTCATTCACATTGTTCAGGGTTTGGCCAGGGTCGAACTGGGTGTATGTCAATTCCGCATTGAAACAAGATCCAACTTCATCCGCAAGGAAGACACCTCCTCCCAGATCCCCGGATGGCAATTCGTTAAAAGTGACCGCATTAACGACAGCATCCAAACAGAGTACTTCACCAACGCATCCCAATAGATCACCGTCTGTGCCTTGGAATGTTGGCTCTGTTCCAACGAGTACTTCAAGGTCCACCCGGTTGGTACTTGCACAACCGTTATTGTCGACCAGGTACAGTTGCGCCACATAATACCCCGGCGCCCCATAACTGTGGGAAGCCACCACAGGGGCGTTGTTCTGGAATGTTCCATCTCCCCATTCCCAACGCCGTGTTGCGATCGCAAAACCAGGAGCTGCGTATGATGCAGTTGAATTGAATGTGACCGCCTCCCCAATGCACACCATGGCGGGTGCAGCTTCGCTCATAACTGCGGCGGCCGTAGGTCGTTGGCAAGGTGTGTAACAGGAAATACTTGCCGCAAATACACCTGTGCCAGCGGAGTTCGAACTGAATACGATGGTTAGGCAACCCGAGCTGTTCAAAGGTGATGCATTCACCACGTAACCTTGGAGCGCGTTGCCGGTATAGTTCCCCAAGGTCGGAGCAGCGGTACTGTTGCCATCATAGATCGTCATTTGGTCGATCGGGGCCGGACCCGTGCCATCCAAATTGAACGTCAAGAAGTTAAGTGAGATCGCGTCGTTCGGGTTATCCGGACAAATGGTATAGGTGATGTTCTCGTTGTTCGAATATCCGACTGCGCCTTCACCACCACTGTCCAAAAGTGCACCAACACATGTGTTCACTGAACCATTGAAGATGGGGAAGGCTTGGCCCATCGCAAATTGGGACAAGCACATGACCGAGATGAGACAAATACACCCAAGTGGAAGCAACGATTTTCTCCGGAGTAGGGCCGGTACGGTACGGGAGGCATCCGCGAACGCCTTGCTCTCTGAACCCATGCAGGGACGGTAGTTGTTTCCTTATGTACTGACGCTGAGCGGATGAAATTAGTTGCCAATTCGACACTTGCAAGACCCGGATGCTGGATTTTGGACGAATACCCAAAATTCACGCATGAATGCACGATCCAAGCCATAAGAATACAATGAACTATTGCTTGGGGATAACAATTAGCCTCTAGTTGATCAGCCAAGTAGCGAACGTTCGTTGCGTTATCCCATTCACTGCCACAAAGTGCGTTGCGCCTACAAATTGACCATAGCGAAAAATGACGGAATTGCTGAGGAATGGAGACCCTTCCGCCTTCACCCAAGAAGAGATCGTAACTGGACAAGACTACCTGACCAGCGTAACGTGCCCCATGATGATACGCTTCTGAAGAGTACGCTTACTGCGCAGCTTCAACCGGTAGTTGTAAACCCCTTGTGGGAGTCCGGACCCGTCCCAGCCGATGTTCCGGTCCGTAGTTAAGAATACAGCATGCCCCCAACGATCGAAGATCCGAAGGTCGAACTCCTTCGGATCGACGTCGTTGCCTTCGATCAAGAAGAGTTCATTGATCCCATCCCCATCCGGGGAGAACGCGTTGGGGGCGTAAACCAGAAATTCATCCTCAACCTCAACGTTGATCAGGATGCTGTCAGCACAGCCCAATTCATTTTCAACGCGCAGCTGGACCGGATAAAAGCGCCCTTGGTCATTGGGGAAGGTGATCAACGTGTCCGGTCCGTTCCATGTTCCAAAGTCGAAAAAGTCCCATTCATAACTCACTTCATTCGGTGTAGCACCTTCCTGAAATAGCCCGGTCGGTTCGAAGATCGTAAGTGGTACAGGCTCCCAAGTGAAGTCGGCAACAGGCACCGATATCACGTCCACCATGCCGAATAGTGTGGTGTCCGTAACGCAGCCGTTAGGCCAAAGCACCGTGGTGTTCACCGAATAGTTGCCACCGATCGCATACAGGTGACTGATCAGATCGCCACCGTCAGCAGTGATCACGCCGTCGCCGAAGGACCAATCGATCTCTGCTCCGTTCGTTGTGTCCAGAAAAGTGAAATTGACGAGAAAGGGTGCACAGCCGAACGTTGTATCTGCCGTAACTTCAAATGGAGGGGTTTGCAATACCGTGATCAAATTGCATAGCGTCTCCGTTGGCGTTTCGCAGCCATCGCTTACGGTTACGCAAAGTGTCGCATCCATGATCAATGAATCAGTGATCAAAGGGACATCGGGTGCGCCATTGTTCCAAAGGAAATGGAAGTCCCCATCACCACCGCTCGTGTTGTCCATGTCCACCGTGAAGGGGATCCCGTTGCAGATCTCTGTAGGAGTAAAGAGTGTTGCACTAATTGGGTCAAGAACGGTTATCGAGAATGGGAAGGGGGCCAAGTTGCATCCGTTCGCATCAGTGGCCACGATGGAATAATTCACACTGGAAGTAGGGGACAGAACATGTGGACCAGTTCCGATAAGCGTCGGAGTCCATGTGAGTTGGACAGGCAACGTGCCTCCGTTCGCGGATGCCGATACGACGGCCTGCCCGGTCAAGCAGATCGTTGTGTCCTGTGGGGTCGACGTCCATGCTAACAACGTTGGTTCAGTGATCGTGAAGATCAATGTGTCCGTGCAGTTGACACCGGGCGCGGATTCCGCGATCACTACAGTGAAATTTCCGGGCCCGGTGATCAAGGTGTCTCCGATACTTTCCATGGTGGAGCGGATGACGTTTTGGGCCTGGTCCAGCCACGTGTAATTCCAATTCACACCAATACCCGTGGTCGATACGATCGCCGTCCCATCGGATTGGCCGAAGCAGACAACGTTCGTGGTTGCAATGGTGCTTGTCATTTCGGATTCCACGATAACCGTCGCCTGACCGGTCGCGCTACATCCCGCCGCATCCAGGACCGACACCGTGTAGGTACCGGCCGTAAGTCCGGTGTATGTCCCATTGTTCGTCTGTGGTGATGCACCGTTCAGGCGGAAGATCGAGAAGCCTTGAGCATTCGTGGTCATTCCTATTACCGACCCGGTCGCCGATCCGCCACATCCGGTTGCGGTGGCGGTCACGTCCAAGATCAATTCAGGCGGGAGCGAGAAGGCGATGGAAGTGCCAACTTGGCTCGGATTTCCGCATAGGTCGATCACAACTCCGGACATGGTCAGGGTGAATGGCCCGGTGCCAACCAACGCAGGAGACACTGTTGCCACAAAGTTGTTCGATTGCTCGCCACCTGCCAGACAATCTGCACTGGTTATCCCGGTGATCGTATAAGTGCTACCTGGACCGCTCAGTGTAATGTCGGTCGGCTGAACGCTGGTGCACAGCACTTGCTCACTGAAAGCGAATGCGATCTCCGTTCGTGGGCATTGGACGTCGACCGTGCTGGACAACGAAGGCGGCGTGCCGTCGAATATGCTTGCAGTGCTGCCGGGGACCTGAGTATTGAGCGAATATCCGAACGGCGACTGCGACCAGTTGCTCACATAGAGCACATAGGTTTGGCCGGTTTGTACAGAAATGCAAGGTTCGTTCTGTCCTCCTGTAAGTCCATTCGCACCGGTAACCCCAGGCAATCCGGAGAAATTGCAGGCCACCTCCAAAGATGCGTTCGTGGCGATATCGGCACAGTCGGCATTGGTCAAATTGAAAACAGCCCAATCATAGTCGTTCCCTATGTTGTTCGGAATAATGGAGAAACAGAATTGGCCGCTGTTCTGTACCGTGAAGGTATACCATTGTCCATCCACCTCTCCTCCGCCTAGGCAGGACAACCCTGAGTCTATTTCATCTGGAAGGTCACCTTCTCCGGGTGGACTATTGGCTTCGTTATAGACACCTTGGCAGACCGGAATAGCGGAGAAGCAATCTCCGGTATTCTGGGCTATTGAAGCATGCCAAGAAACGAGAACAATGAGCGTGGGAAGTAGGGACCGCAAATACCGAACGAGGCCGGCCGTACTTATCCCGGACACATCGTTCATCCCAGCGCTGTCCAGTCCATTACCGTTGTTCACCTTAGAAGAGCCTGTATCATCCGAAGGCAAAGTAACGCAGGCTCAGGAAGATCACTTGATCAGTGTTACGTGACCAACCAGTTCCTTCCGTGCTTGGGTTTCCTGGATCGTATACAGAATGCGGTATGCGTAGACATCGGTCTTCAGGACCGCTCCTCCGTTCTCGAAACTGCCCAACCACGGTTTGTATGGATCTGTTGTATTGTAGACGACCTGACCCCAACGGTCGAACACCAGCATCTCAAACTCAGTGATCGTCGGTATGTTCATGCTCATCCCCCATGCATCGTTCTTTCCATCTCCATCTGGCGTAAAGCTGTTGGGGATGTACGTAACGAGCACGTCGTCGATCACGATGTTATGGCAGATCGTGTCCGGGCAATCGTTGTAGTTGTATGCCTCCAAACAAACTTCATAGGTGCCGGGAAACTTGTTGGTGAATGTCCACTCCGTGTTCACATCGGTCGTGGAATGCTGGTCGGCAACGTTCCACGCATACCTATCTGCATTCGCGCTCTGGTTCACGAATGTTATGGTCGGTGCGTTGATGGTGGCCGGGTTCGGTCCCCAACCGAATTCTGCGATCACCGGTGGTGGCCCCATTACTTCAATGAACCCGGATCCGATGCAACCGATGGCGTTCTTTATCCGCACCAAATGGATGCCTTCACAGGCATCTGGCATAGTGCTTCCCGTGCTCCAGGTCGCTCCATCATCGAAGCTATAGTCAACGGCCTCGACGTCATAGATCTCTACTTGTCCATCACAGTCGCCTGAGCAAGTAACAGGTTGATAGGCCAAGGAATCGATCCTCAAAAGCACAGGTTCGGTGATCGTGATCGTGGTGGTGTCCCTGCAATCATTGTCATCACTTACCACTAACGCATATTCACCGGCACACAGATCAACTATCGAGTCCAATGCGATGCCTGAGACACCGGTGCTCCAGAAGTAATTGAGGTCGGCAATAGCGTTGCCCCCGGTCACAGCCATGTGCACTGCACCATCGCAGTAGCCATAGCACAACGCGTTCGTCAATGTTGGCGTGAAGACGTAGGGATCCGTAAAGGTCATCTCAACGCTATCCACCGTATTGCAAAAAGCACCGTCGTTCTCTCTCCAGTAGAACATGTGTGTTCCGCCCCCACCGATCGGCATGGTTACCGTGGTCTGGGCAGACATTAGATCTCCAAAAACAGCTCCGGTCGGTCCGTCCCATTGGCCTACACCGGTATTGCCTGGTGTAGCCGATAACGGATTCGTGAGGTCGCATGAGGTCAAAGGCAGGCCAGCGTCAGGGATCCCGCAACACGTTGGGTCCGTGGCCGGTATCATGGTAATGTCCAATTGGGAGCTGGCCACACACCCAGCAGCACTGATGATCGTGTAGGTATAAATATCCGTGACACCATTGATCGGTTCAAAAGCGTTCGGTACGATCGTACCATCCGTCAAGGTCCAAATTCCTCCTGCATCGGGTGTGCCGCCCAAGGAATCGGTCAACATGAAATTCGGATCGCTGGCACACATGATCAAAACATCGCTGATGCCAGCGTCTATAGAGGGGTCTGGGCTTACCAATACACTGTCCATGACAGCACATTCCGGATGTCCGTTCGGGTAGGCGCTCAGGTAGTACCAAGTTGGTTCTGTTACGTAAACCAGTGATGTCGCGCTGTTCGGCGTGGTCAGGCCGGTGGTTGGGGTCCATTCAAAGGTGAACGGTGTAGTGCCACCACCACAAACCACCACTCCTGTATACGAAACCCCGGATGAAGGGCCGTTTGGTGATTCGAACACCGCTGTTCCAGCATCATTGATCAGGTCGAAGGAATTCTCGTTGTTCCATATCGTTCCAGCGGTGAACGTAAGCGTGATCATCGCTCCGGTCGAAACGGAAAGCGGTATCGTCTGTATCGAACCGGTCGCCAATGTGTATGATGAGATCACGCCATCGATATTCACCGAAAGGCTTGCATTTCCATTCCAGCCATCGAAGGCCGTATCGTACAGGACCAGGTCCCAGACACAATTTGTCGGTGGTCCATTGGCCGTGATCTCACCGGCCATCGGCAATGGGTCTGAACATAGGGTGATCGCTGGTCCCGCATCAAGTTCAACTTGCAAAGGCACGGTCACAGTTATCGTGGTGTCATAGGTGCACCCGAAATTATCTGTCACGCTGAACACATAATCATAGTCCCCCGGTCCGGTCGGCGTGGCTGTGCCTGACAAGGGGTTAGTTGGGTCAGTGACAAGAAAAGGGCCGGTCCAGAAGGCCGAATCCGGGTCAGTGGTGTCAAGGACAGGAGTGAACTGGGTAACATCTGGAATAATAGCCGGGTTGAACTCGATGTTCCAACCGCACAGGAAGCCATTATCGGCCCCCCAAAGATCGAGTGACGTATAGGTCCAAGTACCGTTCAAAGGGCAGCCCAATAAGTTGGAGAAAGGCTGGATGCTGTTGTACGTGCCGGGGATCAATGCATTGCCCTGACTGCTAGGCATTGTATTCGGCGTTGCACCGAACTGTGAATTATCCACCCACGTTCCTTGGGTGGCGGTAGGGCTCCAGCAGTAGTTCCAACAGACGCCCGGTACAGGGTTCGCATTGCCGTCGGTATCATTGGCATCACCCAAGAATGTACCACCCCCACCTTGTTGATGGAAGACGATCGTATTGCCGTTCGGGCAAGCCAGCGAGAGCACGAGATCACCCATGAAGGAATGCTCCATGTTCACACAGATCTCGATGATATCGCTCAAATTGGTAACGGTTTGTCCCGGGTCGAATTGGGTGAATACGAGACTGGAGTTGTAGGGTACCCCCAATGAATCCGGCAGGTATACACCATCTCCGAAGGTAGCCTCAGGGATCCCGGTCCAAGTCACAGGGCTTACCACCGCGTCAAGGTTCACCGTTGCACCCAAACATGATTCAATGCTCTCGACAGTTCCAAGAAAGGAGGGTGTAGTACTTACCAGGACCTGCAGGTCGACCACGTTCGCATTCACACAATCGTTGTCATCCAAGAGGTTGAGTTGTACAATGTATTCTCCGGGCTCTGCAAAGGAGTGCGATGCCGTGGACCCAGTTGCTGTTGTTCCATCGTCGAATACCCATTCGTAATTCGTAATGTTGAAAGTTGGGGCTGCAGTTGAAGCTGTACCATCAAAATCCACCACTTCTCCTACACATACCAAGGCCGGACCTGGTTCGCTCATGCTAGCTGCCGCTAGGGGACGATCACAAGGAGTGAAGCACGTGATCGAGGCCGCAAAGTCACCAGTGCCAGCACCATTGGAGATGAATTGGACCGTGAGGCATCCAGATGGATTGAACGTAGTTGCAGCAGCCACGCCACCCTGAGGCGGAGCGTTGTATTCACCCAAGTACGTACCGGCCGTGCTGTTCCCATCCCAGATCCGAATGCGGTCCAAATTATTGTTCGGGCCGGAACTGTTCAGGTTCCAAACTGACCACGTGAGGAAAATACCATCACCTGGTTGGTCAGGACAAATGACAACAGTATAATTCTCGTTGTCTCCATAGGATCCCGATGGACCGCCACTATCGTGCATAACCCCGGTGCACGCTGTAATGGTGCCATCCGAAATACTGTATTGTTGAGCCGAAGCTCCCATGCTAAGGAGGACAACGCTAAGAAAGGAAATGAATCGGGGGGTAGTTCGTTCCACCATGGTAGGTCTTACAGGCGTGCGGGATATGGAATTGAATGATATAACCAGATCCCTACGTTGTTGTTCTTGTGACATGCGAGTGCTCCCAATGGTTGCCTATGTGCAAAAATAAGGAACCCGGATCTGGTCCGGGTCCTTGTATGCTTGATCAATTGGGGACCTAACGCACCAGATCAACGGTCCCATTATAAGTTCCGCCCAACTTGTCCCCATCCTTCATCTCTACCATCCAAACATAATCCCCTGATGCACATTGATCTCCTTTGTTGGTGACCTTGCCATTCCAAGGACGCTCAGGATCCGTGGTGTCATAAACCAGTACACCGGAATTGGAATCGAATACGGAAAAATGGAACTTGACACCCAAGCTCTTCAATGCTTCAGGGATGAACGTGTCCTCCACGCCATCACTATTTGGAGAGAATGTTTTTGGCGCCAACAGGTTATAGTCCGAATCAATGCGTACTGTCTTTTCGGTTCGGTCAACACACCCTTTGGGATTGGTCACCGTGAGCGCCACGTGGTAAACCCCGGCCTTTTTGTACACGTGATCAGGGTGCGCAACATTGGAGGTGCTTCCATCCCCGAAGTCCCATGTATAGCTCTGTCCACGGATACTACGGTTCTCAAAATGGACCGAGGGCACCGTGTTATCGTATTCCTGCTTCAATAGGTTGAACGTGGCTTCCGGTGCTTCATGGATCAAGATCTTGTCCGCTGCTGGTTTGTTGTGGATGCTACCACCACCCGGGGTGCTGTGCGAAAGCATGACCTCAAAACTGCCCGGCTTGGAGAAAGCATGGCTGGGTGCAGGTTTATTGGAAAAGCTGCCATCTCCGAAATTCCATAGGTAGATGCCTTCTTCAGGAATGTTCTGCACAGCGAATTCAACCAAGGTGCCCGGGCAACCTTCAGAGATGCTGGCATGCACGATCGGCATATTGTTAGGCGCTGGAACGATCGATCCGGCATTGGTGCGAGCGTCCGGTAACGATGCAGTGGATGCGGGGGTCGAAGAAGACGTCTTTACTTCACGAGTGCTGACGGTGCTTCCAGAGGAAATTGGGGATACCTCGCTCTGTGTATTGGCGAAATTCACTGTTTCCACGGCTGATGTGCCTGAATTTTCAGTCGTTGGAACTTCCGCGATCACTTGTTCCTGGGGGAACAGGGCCTTCGTAGGTGCACCCATTCCTGAGAGCATGGGTTCGGGTGCCATCAGCATCACAAAGCTGCTCACCGCGGCCAAACTACCTCCGAACAACAGGGCATACAGTCCGGAACGAACAACCCGTCCACTTCCGTTCTTCTGCTGAAGCGACCGCTGCAACTGGGCCCAATCCGCCGAGTTGTAGGGCACCTCATAGGATTCAAGCGAATCCTTGATCGTGCGTTCAAATCTGTTCATGCCATTCATGTTGCAAAACCATTAATGGAGCTGGTGCCCCGTGGTGAGCATCTTTCTAAGATTGTGTTTCGCTTTGGCCAAATTGCTCTTCGAGGTACCCACATTGATCCCGAGCATTTCCGCGATCTCTTTGTGCGTGAGTTCCTCAAATACATACAAGTTGAACACCGTTCGATAGGCCGGTGTTAGTTTCTGCATGGCATTAATGATGTCCGCCGGTTTCAGGTCAAGTTGGTCATCCGTGTCCTCTTCCGCACGAATGTCCTCAGCGTCGGCATCCACGAAATCCTCAATGCTCCGTTCTTCACCCAAGAGCAAGTATGAATTCTTACTACGCCGAAAATGGTCGATCGCGGTGTTCACCATGATCCTACGGATCCAACCCTCAAATGATCCGTCCTGGTTGAATTTGTCAATGCCCTTGAATACCTTGATGAAGCCGTCTTGGAGGATGTCCTTTGCTTGGTCGGTATTCTTCGTGTAACGTAGGCAAACGGCCATCATTTTACCGTAGAAAACCTCATAGACCCGCTCTTGCGCTCGTGGGTCCTCTTTCAAGCAACCTTCGATCAGCGAAGTATATGCCTGTTCCGGACTTTCCATCTTGATCCACGTAGGGACCAGACGAAGCGTTCTCCTTTCGGTTGCCGAAGGATCTGGAATAGGATGTGCCATCTGGGCTGGTAAGGTAGCCATCTGCAACCAAAAGACGAGGACTTGTTCAAAAGGATGCCTGTGAAAGCGGAAAATTTTGTTGAGGACGGCTGAGAAGAAAGGTTGGGACATATGGATGAGGGTTGCACGAATTCAACTCTCAACTTTCAAACGACTTCAACCCACAACCCTTTTCCCACCATTGTTCACCTTCCACCCCGAGGGATCGTACTACTTTCGTGCCCGCTAGGGGTCCAGTCCATAGGGACCGCCCATTTATTCAACCGATCAACCTGGAACAAACACAATGAAAGTCACCGTGGTAGGGGCCGGCAACGTGGGTGCAACTTGCGCCGATGCCGTGGCCCGTTGGGAACTCGCCAACGAAGTAGTGCTGTTGGATATCAAGGAAGGCTTCGCCGAAGGCAAGGCCCTGGATATTTGGCAGACCGCACCGATCAACCTGTTCGATAGCCGCGTAGTGGGTAGTACGAACGATTACACCAAGACCGCAAACAGCGATGTGGTTGTGATCACGAGCGGTCTTCCGCGGAAGCCGGGCATGAGCCGGGATGATCTTATTGCCACCAACGCCGCTATTGTAAAGAGCGTAACGGAGAATGTGGTCAAGCATAGTCCGAATTGCATCATCATCGTGGTGAGCAACCCGCTTGATGTAATGACCTATTGCGCTTTCGTGAACAGCAAGTTCCCTGCGAATCGGGTGATCGGCATGGCCGGGATCCTGGACACCGCCCGGTACCGCGCATTCCTTGCTACCGAACTGGGAATAAGCCCAAAGGACATACAAGCCGTGCTCATGGGTGGGCATGGTGATACCATGGTGCCCTTGCCTCGCTATACTACAGTTGGTGGGATCCCGGTAACGGAACTTATCGCCAAGGACAGGCTGGATGCCATCGTGGAACGCACCAAGAAAGGTGGAGGCGAGATCGTGAACCTTTTGGGAACCAGTGCATGGTATGCCCCGGGCACGGCAGCCGCTCAAATGGTAGAAGCCATCGTACGCGATCAGAAACGCATTTTCCCTTGCTGCGTTTGGTTGCAAGGTGAATATGGGTTGAAGGATATCTACATGGGTGCGCCCGTGGTTCTCGGCCGCAAAGGCGTGGAGCGCATCATAGAGCTGAATTTGAACAAGGAAGAATTGGCACTCTGTGCAGAAAGTGGCAAGGCCGTCAAAGAGGTGATGGAGGTGTTGGACAAAATGTCCGTTACTGCTTGATCACTCCGTTATACCCGAACAAGAACGGCGCCTCTGGGCGCCGTTCTTGTTCGGTGCCCAGATGGGCCGGTCAATGCGATATCACCAGCCGAACGGCCTTGGTCATTGTTTTTCCTTCGCCGCGTATGGTGTAGAGTCCATTTGGGAGGCCATTCAGGTCTGCAAGCGTACTTGAACCTGTTATTGGAAATTCCTTCACTCGTTGGCCAATGCTGTTTCGCACCACCCACTGACCACCGATCGGCCCTGTGCCCGAAGTTGTGAGTTGAACCGTGCCATTGCTGGGGTTGGGATAAACCATCGGCGCGGCGGTCTCTATGCCCAAAGCAGTGACACCCGAAATGAGGTCGCTCCGCCAAAAGGATAGTCCGCCACGGGCATTCCCGAAGACGAGGTCCAATTCTCCGTCGCCCGTAAAGTCATATAGGCAGAGGCCCACTTTACCACCTTCGTCCAGCCCCATAAAGTCCGAGGTTTCCAAGGTCCAAGGACCATCCAAGTTGCCTTCGATGTCGGTATAGTGCCAAAGCGTCCCTCGCTCGGAGCCTATCAGTATTTCTCGTTCTCCTTGGGCATTGCGATAAATGAACGGCACCGAATATCCCTGCGTATAGAGATCGTTGGTACGCAAGAACCCCAATGAATCCGTGACAAGCGTCCACTCCGGGGTAGTGCTACTTCCCGTGTTACGGTAATAGTTCAAGTTCCCGTTCTGCTCTCCAGCGATCAGGTCGGTGCGGCCGTCCTCATCCAGATCCGTGAATTGCGGTGTCACCAATCTCCCCATATCGATCACCGATCCGCCTGCATCCGTAACATTCGCCATGGCCAGGGTGAAGCCGGCCACGTTGCCAGAAGGTACATTCCGATAGAAATGCAGGTGTCCAAGAAGGTCGGCCACGTACATATCCTGATCACCGTCCCCATCAATATCGGCGAAAGCTGGGTACATGGCCTCGCCAATACCACTCGTACGTAAGCCCATATAATCATCCGTGATCATGTTGAACGTAGGGGCCGTTGTCGTGCCAGTGTTCTCCAATAAGGCCAAGGAACCGATCTTGTTTATGGGGTCCGCCGGATCGTAATAGCCGGCGTTGGCGACAATAAGGTCCATTAGTCCATCGCCATTATGGTCGAAGGGAACAGGGTAAGCCCCTTCTCCAAAGTCCAGCATGCGGTCTTGGAACAGGTCGTTTTGTTGGAATTCGAAAATGGGTGCTGCATCGGTTCCGCTATTATGATAGAACCACATGCCCTCAAAGTTCTGTGCCAAGGAGCGCGAATTCGGGCTGACCAATAGATCGCGTTTCCCATCCTTGTCAATATCCAAATGGAATGCTGCCGGGAAGATCGGTAGGTCCAGTGTTTGATCGTAGTTCGGAAATTGATCGTCCACCATGACCATCAATGAATTGTCCACGGTGCCGCCATTGGTGAGTGCGACAAGATTGTTGAAGGAAATGTCCCCTAGTAGAAGATCCATGACCCCATCGCCGGTCAGGTCCAGCGGGGTTACGGTACTGCCGGAGTGGGCCCGTTCACCATCCTCTTCGTCCTCGGACCCTCGGGCTCCACCGGGTTCGCCGGTCACCTCTGGGAACGGGACTTGAGTAGGGCACACGACGTTCAAGGTAATGTCGTTCGTGGAAGCATTCTCTGAAAAACGACCAAAGCAAGCATTGCGTAGTTCGAAGGTGAGACTATCACATGATCCATAGGTCTCAAGGCTCAGGTTCTTGTAATATTGAACAAAAGAGCCGAGTTGGCTGAAGGTGATCACGTCGAGGTCCCCATCACCATCCACGTCCGCGAAGCCAGGAAGGTCTTCGGAGGAGACATACAGATTCGTGATCTGCGATGAACCATCGGTGAAGACATAGTTGCAATTCACACGAAAGGTGAGTTGTTCGAATTGGAGACCGTCCGCTGGGGTGGATGTATTCTTGTAAACCGAGAACCCTGCCTGTGAGTAACTGAAGATGTCCGCTTTGCCGTCGCAGTTGTAGTCGCGCAGCAACGTCCAATCGTGTAGTTCCCGAAAAGGCCAAACATCATCGAATTCTCGGGTGTGACGGTAGCCGGCTGTGCCAGAACCTCCAGTTGCCAACAACGTGGTGATCACATTGCCATCTCGGTCAAACAGGAAAATATCGTCGAGCCCGTCCTGATCCAGATCGATCATGCTTGCTTGACTGAAGTTGATCCCGCCCGCCCAAGGCAAAGCCAATGCGACCCCATTACGTTCTACCGGAATAGTGCCATCAAAGTAGAGTTGGGCGCGGACGACACTGATGGAAAGGATCGCGAGCAAGCTGATCAGCGTGCGTTGGGTGATAATGTGCATGGTACGGCAAAGATAGAAGGTGTATTCAGCAATACCTGCCATTCCTCATACCATGATCAAGATCCAATTGTTCGCATTCCGTTGGAAATTGACGTCCATGTCCATCGACGCTCCAAAGTGCCGGTATTGCGGGTGGGGTACGTACAGTTCCACCCCGATCATCATTCTAGAGCCTTAGGCAAACGCGCATTCCACATCCTTGTCAGTGACGCATGCCCAACAACGCTATATTTGCCGCCTCTTTGAGAAAAATAAACACCTTCGGTCATGCAGAATAGAGGCGCGCTTTGGATCTTCACCATCCTGTTAGCGCTGGCGTGTGCGTATCAGCTCTCGTTTTCGTTGTTCACTTCCCGCTTGGAGAAGAAAGCCCATGAAGTCGCCCTTCAGCAAGCCGATTCGACTCTTGCAGTGCCCGGTAACGAGCAAGAGGACCCCGAGGAATTGCGTATCGAATTCGAGAATCGCTACCTACGGGCCAACAGCGAACAACGTGTTTATCCCGTTTTGGGCTACACGTATGCGGAATGCAAGGAAAAGGAGATCAACCTTGGACTTGACTTGAAGGGTGGTATGGCAGTGACCTTGGAAGTGAGCATTCCCGAGTTGATCGTGAACCTGAGCGAGAACAACCAGGATCCTGCATTCCAGACGGCGATCGCGAATGCTCGTGAACGTCAAAAAAGCAGTGATTCCGATTTCATCACTCTGTTCGATGAGGAATACACGAAAGTGCCCGATCACGGGCCACTTTCCGCCATCTTCTATAGCCCTGAGCGGAAGGACATGTTCAATAGGGAAGGCTCAGATGCTGAGTACATAGCCGCCCTTCGGAACGAGGCTGAAGCTGCATTGAACAATACAGAGAAGATCCTACGTACCCGTATCGATAAATTCGGTGTTGCCCAGCCGAGTATCCAGAAGCAACAATTCAGTGGCCGTATCCAAGTGGAGCTTCCCGGTGTTAAGGACAAAGAGCGTGTGCGCAAAGTGTTGCAGAGCACAGCGAACTTGGAATTCTGGGAAACCTATGAGAATGCGGATGTTTATCCTGCATTGGAAGCAGCGAACACGCTGTTGAAAGGAGGGGTGGATACCACCGCTATTGAGAAGACTGAGAAGTCGGAATTCGGTCGGATCCTGGAGAGTGGATATGAGATCAAAGGAGCCTCAGACGGTGTTGAAAGTGGCGTGATCAAATTTCTGGACAGCAAAGCAGCAGTTGATAAGACCACCTGGTTCAATTTCGACCGTGTGAACTTCGTTACCGGAAGTGCCGAGGTCGATCAGGCCAATTCTGATGCACAGTTGAACAACTTGGTGGAGATCCTTAAGGCCTATCCGTTGGTAAAATTGAAGATCGGTGGATATACCGACAGTACGGGGAACGAAGCTTCCAACATGAAACTCTCGCAACAGCGCGCCGAAGCGGTTGTAGGGGCATTGGTCGGAAAAGGGATCTCCGCAGATCGCTTGGAGGCTGAAGGGTATGGAAGTCAGAACCCGGTAGCCAGCAACACCACTGAAGAAGGACGCGCACTGAACCGTCGTATGGCCTTGCGCGTCACCGATACCGGTGCAGAGCAAGTGGCCGAGGTTCCCGATAGTTTGAAGACCGACACTACCGCAACGGACACGTTGGATACCGCCAACCAGACCCCAGAGGAATTCGCGAAAGAGAACCCGCTGTTCGCTGTGCTGAATCCATCCTTGGTGCAAACAGGGAATGGCTTCAACTTGGCGAAGGGTTCCGTAGTTGGAACAGCTCGTTTGGCGGATACTGCCCAAGTGAACCGTTTGCTGAACAGGCCGGAGGTGATCGCTTCAATGCCAAATGACCTGAAGTTGCTCTGGGGTGCAAAGCCGGATGTTCGTGAAATGCAAAGCGGCGAGTCCGCAGCATTCATTAACCTTTTTGCTTTGAAAGTACCCCGTGGTGGCAAGCCGAAGTTGGATGGAAGTTCCATCATCAACGCATCACAGGATTTCGACATGAAGGGTGATGTGGAGGTGATCATGCAGATGGATGCCGAAGGCGCCCAGACCTGGAAAGTGATGACCGGCGACAACGTTGGAAAAGCCGTGGCCATCGTTATGGACAATTTGGTCTACAGTGCTCCGATCGTCCAAAGCGAGATCTCCGGTGGCCGTTCCAGCATCAGCTTGGGCAACGAGAACCTGAACAAGCAGATCCAAGAAGCCGATGACTTGGCGAACATCCTGAAGGCTGGTGCGTTGCCAGCTCCTGCACGGATCATCGATGAGACTATCGTAGGTCCATCTTTGGGTGGTGAGAACATCAAATGGGGAATGATCTCCTTCGCAGTGGCGCTCATATTGGTGCTGTTGTATATGATCCTGTACTACGCCAATGCAGGCTGGATCGCTGATATGGCGTTGCTGGTGAACCTCTTCGTCCTGATAGGTTCCTTAGCGTCATTGCAAGCCGCCCTTACGTTGCCTGGTATTGCGGGTATTGTGCTCACCATGGGTATGGCAGTGGATGCCAACGTGCTCATCTAC
>Ga0209582_1000746_pt1 | contig 17860 bp, 18 predicted proteins | sample KloWWTmetKNB5Kit_FD_187176 | JGI IMG/M metagenome (GOLD analysis project Ga0209582, IMG submission 187176) | Active sludge microbial communities from Klosterneuburg, Austria, studying microevolution and ecology of nitrifiers - Klosterneuburg... | ecosystem: Engineered > WWTP > Aerobic digester >...
CTTCCCTGAAACCTGCAGTCACTTCATCAAAGTAGGGTTTATTGCCGCCGCCATCGGGAAAGTTTTCAGGTGATGTGGACGGATTGGTGACCAGCCATTTTCCATTCGGATGCGGTACTAAAAAGTCCATAAAGAATTGTACAGCGCCTTCAAGTAGCGGGTAAGCATCTTTCAAAAATTCTTTATCCCTTGTGTATTGATAATGCTCCCACAAATGTGTGCAGAGCCAGGCACCGCCCACGGTGAAGGTTCCCCAGGTAGGACCATCCATGGGTGCCGCCACTCTCCAGATATCTGTATTCTGATGAAGTACCCAACCTCTTGCACCATAATGTTCTTTTGCCACCTGTGAACCCTGATCGGTTAATTCTTTAATCATTCTTACTAATGGTTCGGCACATTCAGAAAGATTGCCGCTTTCCACCGGCCAGTAATTCATTTCCGTATTGATGTTGGTGGTGTATTTAGAATCCCACGAAGGATTCATATTATCATTCCAGATACCCTGCAGGTTGGCGGGTTCTGTTCCCGGTCTTGAAGAACCAATCAGGAGATAACGGCCATACTGATAACTCAGTGCAGCCATGGAAGGATCGGGCTCGGTCTGAATTTTATTAACTCTTTCCGGCGTTGGTAAAAAAGAATTAGCAGTATTGGGCAGTTGCAGTTTTACCCTGTTAAAATATTGCTTATGATCCGCTACAGCTGATGCTGCAATTGCATTGAATGATTTGCCTTCAATACCCCTGAAATAATTATCCACCCGCCGGTGCTGGTCGGCGCTTACATCTTTATAGTTTACAAAATTGGTAGCGGCTGCAAAATACAAAGTCACTGCATTGGCGTTTTCAATTACCAGGTCAACTCCATCCGTTTTCATTGTGCCCCCTTCCGGCACCGCTTTTATTCTAGCCTCATATCTCATTTTTCCTGCTACTCCCAAATAGTCTGTTGACTTTCCGGTAAGTACTAATCCATCATTGCCATAAGGGTCCATCTGGAAATAATCTGTGCCGTAGTTGGAATGTGCCTGGTTTCTTTCACCACGAAGGTTGGCGGTAAAAGAAATACTGTTGGGCTTATCAGCAGTAATGCGTACTACAATTACCTGGTCGGGTGCGGAAGCAAATACTTGCCGTTGATAAGTAACACCATTAGCGGAATAAGTAACACCAGCAACCCCATCTTCAAGATTCAGCCATCTTTTATAATTGGCGATGCTGTCCTGGTTTTTAAAAAACAAATGAAGATTGGCAAGGCTCTGGTATTTCATTTGTTCAACCGGGTAGCCCATTAAATTTCTTCCGAATAAATTATGGGCAGCTAAATATTTTTCTTCAAATACTAATTTTTGAATTTTGGGCAATACTTTATAGCCGCCTTTCACCACCGTAGAATAAGGACCACCCGACCAATACGTTTCTTCATTTAATTGAATGCGTTCTTCGCCGTTTTTTCCAAAGACCATGGCGCCAAGGCGGCCATTACCCACAGGAAGGGCTTCGTCCCATTTTTTTGCCGGCCCGGTATACCATAAAAGGGTGGAAGGATTAAAAAATTTGCCATCAATTTCATCAGGTATCATCCGCTGCTGCGACCAACCAGGGATGAATGATAATAAAGGGATGATCAGCAATGATAATCTGTGACATTTCATAAGCAGTCAGCAATTAATGTAAGCGGTTTTAAAAATAGTATCTGCAAAGGGCGGGTTCGTGATTAAATATAAAGCTTTTGTCACTATTGCTTCTTAGCGTAATGCAGGAAAATAATCAATCAATAAAGAAGAAAATATTCCCGCTATTTCATTTTGAGTAATGAGTAGCTAAAGCCTTTTGTATGTAAGAGTTTCCGAATCAACATTTCTGGTTTTGTTTTGCTGCTTCGTATCTGCCACATGTTATAGCTTCTTGTTTTTTTATTAAGCATCCCGATTTATTTTGGGAAAGATTCCGGGTCAAGCCCGGAATGACAGCCGGAACTACATTACGTAGGGGCCTCGATGACAGCCGGAATGACATCTCGTTGGACCGGGATGATATTACTATAAAAGCTCTGGTTTGGTATCATGCATTCCGATTTACATCGGGACAGGCTATCGGCCATAGAATTAAGTTACTAAGGGAAAGATTCCGGGTCAAGCCCGGAATGACATCATGTGAGCTATCCAACTAATCTCCACCGTTGTACCCAAAATGAAGTAAATTACAGGTGGCTCATTGCTAATCCCGGGCCGGCTCCCGTTGGGGAGGCTTCTTATGAAGCATTTTATATCATATTGTTTCTTTCTCTTCCTGCTCCCCGCTTTTGTTGCCGCACAAACCGTGGTTTCAATAAAAGTAGAGGGTGCTATCAACCCGGTCACCGCTTCTTTTATTCATGATGGCATACAAAAAGCAGCCGCTCAAAAAGCAGAATGCCTGCTTATTCATCTTAATACTCCCGGTGGTTTGCTGAAATCAACCCGCCTCATCGTCAGCGATATACTGGAATCGCCTGTGCCGGTCATTGTATATGTGTCGCCAGCCGGGGCACAGTCGGGCTCAGCCGGTGTATTCATTACCCTGGCAGCGCATATTGCCGCCATGGCGCCGGGTACCAATATCGGGGCTGCCCACCCGGTAAGCCTGCAGGGACCGATGGACAGCATCATGGGCGAAAAAGTAACCAATGATGCAGCAGCCTTTATCCGTTCCATCGCCGAAAAAAGAAAACGCAATATGGAATGGGCCGAAAATTCTGTCCGCAAAAGTTTTGCTTATTCAGAAACCGAAGCCCTCGACTATGAAGCCATTGATCTCATTGCCACCAATGTGCCCGACCTGCTGAACCAGTTGGAGGGCAAGATCATTTCCCTGCAGCAGGGCACGGTAACCCTGCATACCAAAGCAGCGAAGGTGGAAGTATACAGCATGAATTTCTTCCAGCAATTCCTGCATATCATCAGCGATCCCAGCATCGCTTATATCCTGTTGTTGCTGGGTTTGTTTGGTATCCTGTTAGAATTCTTCAATCCCGGCGCCATTGTTCCCGGTGTGGTGGGAGGCATCAGTCTTATACTTGCATATTATGCCATGCATACTTTACCCATCAACTTTGCCGGGCTGGCCCTCATCCTTTTTGCATTGATACTTTTTTTACTGGAAATAAAAATTGTCAGTCATGGTGTACTGGCCATCGGCGGCGTTGTTTCCTTACTGTTAGGTTCCCTGATGCTGATAAAGCCGGGCTCGGCCCTGGAGCTGGCTGCTATTTCCCGACCTGTTATTATCGCTGCCACTGCGGTGGCTTCCCTGTTGTTCTTATTCATCATCGGGGCGGGCATTAAAGCACAACGCCATAAAGTGGTTACCGGACTGGAAGCATTAATTGGCGATACTGGTGAAGTGATCACTATACTATCACCCACCGGCACGGTACAGGTACAGGGAGAAATATGGAATGCGGAATCCATGGCCGGTACGATCAACCCCGGAGAAAAAGTACGGATCAAAGAAATGAAGAACCTGAAACTATATGTAGAACCCATTGCTCACACTTAAAAAAATTTTATGCAACAATTTCCTTACCTGGTAGCCGGTATCATCTTTTTTATACTGATCATTTTGGCCAGTGCCATCCGTATTCTGCGGGAATACGAAAGGGGTGTTATTTTCCGGCTGGGCCGCCTCATTGGTAATGGTGGCGTGAAAGGTCCGGGCCTCATCCTCTTGATTCCCTTTATCGACAGGATGGTAAAAGTAAGCCTGCGTACGGTGGTACTGGATGTGCCGCCGCAGGATGTGATCACACAGGACAATGTATCCATTAAAGTAAATGCAGTGGTTTATTTCCGGGTGATGGAACCGCAGAAAGCAGTGGTACAGGTAGAGAATTTTCTCGCTGCCACTTCGCAGATCTCACAAACTACGTTGCGGAGTGTGCTGGGACAATCAGAACTGGACGACCTGTTGTCACAACGGGATAAGATCAATCACAAGCTGCAGCAGATCATTGATACCAATACAGAACCGTGGGGCGTAAAAGTGTCTAACGTAGAAGTGAAACAGATAGACCTGCCGCAGGAAATGCAACGGGCCATGGCCAAACAAGCGGAAGCAGAACGGGAACGCCGTAGTAAAGTGATCGCTGCCGAAGGAGAATTCCAGGCATCACAACGATTGGCCGATGCCGCCAAGATATTGGGTGAGCAACCCAGTGCTTTAACGCTGCGCTACCTGCAGACCTTACGGGAAATAGCAACCGAAAACAATTCCACTACTATTTTCCCGGTTCCCATTGATCTGCTGAAACCTTTTTTGAACAGCGGAGGAAAAAAACTGGAATCATAGATAATTTTTTATTGCAGTAATAGAAATGAAATTCCCGAAGTCTGTCAGCCTGAGCTTGTCGAAGGCGATTGGTTTGATTGCCAATGTTTCGATAAACTCAACATGACAATCAAACCCATTTTTTGTGTCAGCCTGAGCTTGCCGAAGGCCAGTTTATACAACACACTTCATCATCATTTTTTTATTAAAAACTTGCGGCAACAACTGTTAATTGGCCAAAAATAAAAAGGTTACTGGTTGTTCTATGTAGTAAGTACATAGTGATGAGTGGAGTATTAACGTTCTGTTTGTAAACAGTGGTTCTTCGTTTGCATCCTATCCATTATTATTCATTTAAAACAATTCATTATGAAAAGAATCTTTACTCTGTTTATTGCACTGGGACTTATCACCGCCGTCCAGGCACAAAACGGCCGCGGTGATAACCGTGATGGCCGTCAACGGGATCAGCAAACAGAAAGACAATTTGATCAGCGGGATTTTGATAACGGGTACAGTAATGACCAGTATGACAGGGATGTCCGCTATGTAAAAACAAATCCTGGTATGCAACGTAAGATAGCCAAACAGGTGTACGCTATCAACCGGGAATATGATTTCAAAATTGATCGGGTAAAAAACAATTTCTTCCTGAGCCGTTGGGAGAAACAAAGGCAGGTACGTTTTTTACAGGAGCAACGTCAGCGGGAGATCAGGATGGTGTATGCCCGTTTTCACAAGAATAAGAACAGGCATGATGACCGTTATGATCGCTATTAAAACAATCTAACTACAGTCATAAATAGGCTGTCTCAAAAGCCCAATCAGTGTCATATTGAGCATAGCCGAAATACGACACTGATTGGTAAACAAATTTGTATGCATTTCGATATCCCGATAGCTATCGGGACAATGTGACAAATTTGTTTGCTTTTGAGACAGCTTCTTTTTTATACGCCTGCTCACCACGCAAACAAAAGAGACACTGGCGTCTTCCTGCATACACTATATAATTAAATAACGTTTCTCTCCAACGCAATAAACTGCCGGTAAAGTGCCGTGGTTACAGGTCCGGGCCGGCCATTACCAATATTGCTATCATTGATTTTTAGTACCGGCAATATCTTTTTACTGGTGCTGGTAAGAAATACTTCGGAGGCAGAAAATAATTCAGCAATGGAAATATCTCTTTCTTCCACCTGTATGCTGGTTGCCGCCAATGCAAGTACATTTTTACGGGTGATGCCCCTGAGCATATTACGGGCAGGTGTTACCAGTTTATTTTCTTTTGTTACAATAAACACATTGCAACGGGGAAACTCCGTGATACTTTCTTTGTTGTGATACAACACATCATCTGCTCTTTTCTCTTTTAATAAAGGCTGCAGCAACAACGCCATTATATAATTGATGCTTTTGATATGCGGCAGTTCCCGCTGGTGTTCGTAAGTGAGCACCAATAAACCTTTTTCAAAATCATCCGGGGTGGCCGTCTTCACAGGATTGCAGGTAATAACCAGGTTGGGTGATGCAATACTATAACTATCGGCAGCATAACCACCGGTGAGCAGTAAACGAATGCCTGCTTCTGCTAATGATGACCGGTGCAGTAGCTCCTGCACAATATGTTTCAGTTCTTCCCTGCTTTTATTCATTGGCAGGTGCATGGCAGCCGCAGATGCATAAAAGCGGTCGAGATGATCATCGATGAACAACGGTACCCCATTTACCGTTCTGAAAAAATCAAAAATGGCATAGCCCCGTTGCATGGAAAGATCAGACACCTGCAGCTGCGCCTGGTCATTGTTCAGAAATTGATCGTTAAGATAAACAGCCATATTAATCAGTACTGCGTTTATATTTTAATAATATCTCCTTTAGTTTATCGGGCGGCAATGCTTCCACTATTCTTCCGTTCTTTCCTTTCATCGTTGCTGCTGCCAGCAGTGAATTGATGATGGCTTCTTCCGTGGCTTCTATCGCCGCCATGAAGAGTGGTGACATCGCATCATTTGCTACAATAGTTTGTGTTAGCTTTTCCCTTCCGTCAGAAGGAATTCGAAGGGTACTATCTGTAGAAAAAGCAATGACATAATCACCGCTGCCATTACTGGCAATACCACCTGTGCGGGCCAGTCCCATAAATGCTCTTTTGGCCAGGCGTTCAAGGTTGCGGGCATCCAGCGGTGCATCGGTAGCCACTACGATCAAACAACTGCCATCCGGTGTTTCATTCAGCTGATCACGGAGATAATATTTTTTCAGTTCTTCTCCCACCGGCACACCATCTACCGTCAACACTCCGCCAAAATTTGTCTGCACTAATACACCGACAGTGTAGCCACCCAGTTTTTTGGGTAATACTCTTGAAGCCGTTCCGATCCCTCCTTTGAAACCAAAACAAACCGTTCCTGTTCCGGCACCCACATTACCTTCCGTTAGTTTTCCCGGTGATGCATTATGGATCGCATTCAGCACATCCTGTTCTTTTATATGTCTTCCGCGGATATCGTTCAGGTAACCATCATTGGTTTCTCCCACCACGGCATTCACCGACTGTACATTTTCATTTCCTTTTAGTGATAACGTATAAGAAACAATGGCATTCATTGCCGTGGCCACGCCTAATGTATTGGTGAGAACAATGGGTGATTCGATATTTCCCAATTCTTTTATTTGTGTGGAGCCGGCCAGTTTTCCAAAACCATTACCTGTGTAAACCGCAGCCGGTACTTTCTGCTGAAAAAGATTTCCGCCATGCGGCAGAATGACGGTGACACCGGTTCGGACAGAATCGGCTTTTATTAAAGTAGTATGCCCCACGGTTACACCGCTTACATCCGTGATAGCATTAAGTTTTCCGGGCTGCATCACCCCAATATGGATATTTAAGTCCGCCGCTCTTTTATTGGATTGTGCCGGCAATTGAAAGGAAAGTAACAACAGGATAAGCAATACAGGCAGCCGCATTTTTTTCAGGAAAGATAGGGTTTCTGCTGAAACTGTTTTTATGATCACAGGGGTTTTACAAACTGGCTGAAACCATATTTTTCTGACTTACTGTTGAAGGTATCAGTAATAGCTTCTTCGAGGCTGATATCAAGCAGTGATGCCAGCAGGTCGAGATAAATAGCAATGCCGCCGATCTCTTCTTTAAGCATTTCTTTATTGATGTCTTTGGCAGTATAACTGCTGCCGCCATCCAAACCTCCTTTTTCCACCCGCTGCATCTTCTTGATCATGTTACAAAGTTCTCCCACTTCACCGGCAAGTGCTGTTGTCCAGTAGGTGAGGGGCTGGTTATCGTAACATTTAAATCCTTCCCTGGCCCGTTGTACATTGAGCGGTCTGAATGTGGCAAGATCAAGTTTCATTCTGGTAATTTTAGTGCAGTACTAAAATTACAGGTCTTGTTGTTGTGAAAGGTATAAACCAAGGCAAAAAAATCTCCCGGCTTACGGGCCGGGAGACTCAATCGCTTCACCCGGTGTACTTCTGTAATGAATCCTTTTCATTACGTCCTGTACCCTTGAGCAAATCTATTCTTTAGTTTCTCATGTGTAGAAATAAAAGTAATCGGCAGATCACACTGCCCCTGTTTGCTTCTTGTACAGGTAGTTCACCACGGTGAACATGTTACTGTTTGCAAATGTCCCGTTCTGATCTTCTGACTAACCGGAAGGAAATCCCGGTTCTTCTGATCGGCCGCATTTCATTTGCACCGTGGTAAAATAAGGGCAAAAATCATCACCTATCAATGATTAAATACTGTACTTTCTTTGAGAGTTGTCAGCAGAATTTCATTTAATATGTTATACCTTTATAGATAGTCATTTTTCAAGCATTCGCTGCTACCTGTCAGTCAATAGTGATTACCTATATTCTTTCCTTTCTTATTACCGTTGCTTTTTCCTGCACAATAATTTTGAAATTCATTCCCTTTTAATAAATTACATTTACCAACTATAAAAAAATAAATAATTATGCCTTCTGTAAAAGCCTATGCTGCCCAAAGTGCTACTTCTCCATTGGATCAATGGACCATTGAAAGAAGAGATCCCAAACCACATGATGTACAGATACAAATATTGTATTGTGGTGTTTGTCATAGCGACCTTCACTTTGCCCGCAATGATTGGGGAATGACCGTGTATCCGATTGTCCCCGGTCATGAGATTGTGGGAAAGGTAACAGCAGTGGGTAGCCATGTAAAGAATTTTAAAGTAGGAGACCTGGCCGGTATCGGTTGCCTCGTAGATAGTTGCCGGGAATGTGATAACTGTAAAGAAGGACTGGAACAGTATTGCAACAATGGTTTTGTGGGTACGTATGGCGGTATGGAGAAAGACGGCAGTGGCGCTACCCATGGCGGTTATAGTAAATCCATCCTGGCACATGAAGATTTTGTATTGCATATCTCTGATAAACTTCCGTTAGAAGCTGTGGCGCCATTACTTTGCGCCGGTATTACTACTTACTCCCCATTACGCCACTGGAAAGTGGGCAAAGGAACAAGAGTGGGCATACTGGGCCTGGGTGGTCTTGGCCATATGGCGGTAAAGCTTGCTGCTGCGATGGGAGCAGAAGTAACAATGCTTAGTCATACTGCCTCCAAGGAAGCTGATGCAAAAAGATTAGGTGCCCAAAAGTTTGTTTTGACCAGCAGTGAAGAACAGGTAAAAGGTGTGACCGGGTATTTTGATTTTATTCTCGATACGGTGTCAGCCGATCATGATTATAATTTTTATCTGAGCCTGTTGCGTTCCAGTGGTACGATGGTCTGTGTAGGTGTGCCTTCGGCTCCGGCGGTAGTACCGGCCATGAACCTGATCTTTGGCAGAAAAAGTATTGCGGGTTCATTGATCGGCGGTATTCCGGAAACACAGGAGATGCTGGACTTCTGCGCTGAACATGGTATTGTGAGTGATGTGGAAATAATTGCGATGAGAGATATCAATGAAGCTTATGAACGTATGCTGAAAAGTGATGTGAAGTACCGGTTTGTGATCGATATGTCTACGCTGTAAATATAATTACCTTCTGTTCTGAAAGAACCTATTGCATAAAACCCAATCATTGTCATATTGAGCAAAGCCGAAATATGACAATGATTGGTAAACAAATTTGTCGCATTTCGATAAACTCAATGTGACAAATTTTTTTATTCCTATACCAGGTGGGATAAAAAACCTCCCGGCATGCAAGCCGGGAGGGTCGTTCCAATGATACCATGTCCACGTCCTTATCAGAATTTGATTCCGATACCACCGGTCAGGTTCAGTACGGATATTTTTTGTTTAAATTTTTCTCCCTCATCAAACCATTCGCTGCTACTTGCGGTAAATTCAGGTTTCATATACAGGTAATCAAGATTGGTGAAAATGAACATGTTTTTACCTGTTCCGAATCGCAGATCCAAACCGCCCTGTAATGCGGGTGCAATACTCCAATGTGCTTTTTCCAGTAGTTCACCCTCATAACTTATTTTTGGTGATTTAGTATTGACCACACCACCCATCAACCTGAGGTCAGTCCAGATATTTTTGGCGAGGCCAAATGTCAGCATCGGACCGGCTGTGATGCCATAGAACTGCCAGTTGTCCATAATATCCAGTGTCACCTCTTCGTTCAAACGGCCTTCGAGAACAATATCCATCACTACATTGTGCATATTGTATTTGTTGTAAAAAACAGATGCAGCAATGCCGGCATTGGGATGAAACTGGTAACCGTAATTCAAATCAATGGTAAACCCAGTTTTGGCAAACCCAGACTGTTCGTTGTCAAAATCATTGCTGGCAAAATCTCCCACAGGAAAAGAAGGGCCCGCATGGAAGGCAAGCACAGATTTCGTAGCTGTTGCCGTTGTCTTCGCACTTCCCTGGGCCAGTATTGTCCCGCTAACCAGCAGAACAATCGTCATCAAGAGAAGCTTTTTCATAACTCACATTTTTAATTTTGTCATTTCTCACAAGTGTCATAAGCGCCTTTCTAAAGTAGTTTGTAAACGGGTTAATAACAATGATAACTGGATTGCGCCATCTTGATTGATATCATTGTTTCCAGGTATGTCAAGGTATTACCTTTATAACATATGCATCGAAGAAAAAAAGATAACGATATCGTTAATAGAAAAATCCTGGCTCTTAAAGCCGCCAATAGTTCAAATATTATTTCGTATTGATAAGTCATTGAAGTTTTATATCCTACCACTCCTGCAGCTGCTTATCTCCGGAAAACAATTTGTATTTTTAATACATGTCGTTTCGTTTATTATTTCTTTATTTATTGACTGGCATTGCTGCAACAGCACAGCAACAATACAGTACTGCAGATTTGAAGAATGGAAAATTCAAAGACGACAGCAGTTATATATATTCCTTACCGTTTGAAACAGGCAAGAAAGTATTCCTGGCACAGGGTTACGAAAGTATGTTCAGCCACAAATCTTCAAAGGCGCTCGACTTTAAAGTTAAGACCGGTACCAAAGTATGTGCCGCAAGAAGCGGCATAGTAGTGGCCGCAAGAAAAGACTCTGACCGCAGGGGATTGAAGCAGGAAAATCTGTCTGACGGTAATTATATTTTTATCCGGCATGATGATGCATCTGTTGCACAGTACTGGCATTTTCGTAAAGACGGTGTACTGGTGAAGGTGGGTGATTCTGTTACTACGGGCCAGTTAATAGGTTTTAGCGGAAATACCGGTTATTCAGCTTTCCCGCATCTGCATTTTGAAGTGAGAGGGTTTGATGCCGGCGGAAATGAAACTGATCTCCCCACAAGATTTTATACGCAACGGGGTGTTATCTACCTGCAACCCGGAAAGTTTTACCGCACCCGTCGCTGATATCATAATCATTGTCCGGCCCGTTGTAATTCGCTACCTTGATACTTCTTAAAGCAATGGTTATGATCGTCGTTTATATTTTAGCCGCCCTGATCGTCATCCTGTTGATAATAGCAGCACTGATGCCTAAGATATATAATGTAGAAAAAAATATTATCATCAAATGTTCAGTTACTGATGTAATGAACCGCATCAGCGATATGAATTATTACAGCCAGTGGAATCCCTGGCAACAAAGTGATCCCACCACTAAAAGCACCATCACCGGCACTCCGGGCACTACGGGACATAAATATGCCTGGGAAGGTAAGAAAGTAGGAGTGGGGAGTTTAACCCTGCTGAGCATGAACCATAAACATATTCATTTTGAACTGGAGTTTCTGAAACCATGGAAAAGTAAAGCCAAAGACAATTGGCTGTTTGAACCCTGGGGTGATCATAACGAAACAAAAGTAACCTGGCAAAACAGCGGCAACCTGCCCTGGCCCATAGCAAGGCTGATAGGGCCCATGCTCAATAAAAACCTGAATCAGCAGTTTGAACAGGGCTTGAATAATCTGAAAAAAATGTGTGAAGGCTGATCTTTGATCGCTACAACGGGCTATCCCATTTCTATAGACAAGAAAAAAGCCGGTTCAAATATGACCGGCTTTTTGTTTCAGGGCTATACTAGGCTGCTTTTGCAGGCAGTTTTTCCAATTCATTCATTAATTCATAGTACTCATTGGGAGATACAGATGCCTGTAACACGGCCACCATTTTTTCGAAGGCTGGTGCCGGCAACATCATTTTCATACCTGTCAGCATGGCCAGATTTTCTTTTCTTGTTTGCGCCGGTAACACATGTTTTCCCCAGACAAGGAATATTTCAAAAGGAATGCTTTTTAATATCTGCATATGCAAACCCATCAGTTCTTCTTCGCTGAAATATTTCCATAGCAATTCCTGTGTTGTTGTTTCCTCGTGAATGATATGCTCCAGGTATTGGCCGTGATAAGAAGAAAAAGCAAGGTAAAACTGAAACCCTTCTTCATCTGGTTGGGAGCCATCAAAGCTGTTTAGCCATGTTTCAAGTTCCTCCTGTACTTTTTCCAGCAGTTCATGTTCTTCCGTATTTTCTTCAGACGATCCGGGAGCTTTTGTTTCTAAGACAGCCAGTATAATTGTTTCTTCGATATGGGCATGTTCCTTTAATAAATCAAACATTTCGTTGCCTGTTTGTTTCAGTACATGCAGTTCACTTTCATTGGCATAATCAGTTCTGCCGGCGAGCAATGAAAACTCAGCCATAAGTTTTCGCAGTGCTTTATGCGGGGTGCTGAATATTTTTATTCTTTTCATAAAAAAGGTTTAATGGTTAATGTATACTGATTCAGTTGATTTAAATTCATCTCCTGGTCACCGGGTAGCTAACTGTGGTTCCGGCACAATATTTTTTACAGGTTTGGTGGATTGCAGGTAAGTGAAAATGGCTGTAATGTCTTCTTCACTCAGTTGTTTATAATTTTCCCATGGCATCGGTGGCAACAGGTCTCTGTTGGTTTCGATTCCTTTAGATTTACCCCTGGTAAGCGCCGTCTTAAATTGCTGCAGGCTCCAGTTACCGATACCTGTTGCATCAGAAGTAATATTGGCTGCATAAGAGGTTCCCATCGGGCTCACCATGGCTGTGCCTTCTGTATAAAATAAAGCCCAGCCATTTTTTAAAGCTTCATTATTGGCTGGTGGTAATGACATATCAGACCGGTGACCCGATAAAAGACGGGTAGTGTCCAGTGCAGGACCCATAGGCGTCATTACTTTGGGAGAGTGACAATCATTGCAACCCATGGTGGTTACAAGATAGTTCCCCCGTTTAACCAGGGAGTCTTTACTGATCGTTGTCTGAACTGATTGTGAGGAGCCTTGTTTGCAGGCGGTAAAAGCACCAATAGCTGCGGCCATCATTAAAACCGCTGATAAATGAAACTTCTTCATAAAAAAGGTTTTTGGTTAATGACACAAAACTATTATTGCAGCTTTACCTGTACACTCACATCTTCATGTGGTAATGACAAGCGGCAAACAAAGAGGAAGTAAGGAGAGGATGTTAATTTTTGTTAGCAGAAATTTGATTTACTCAATCTTAATTTTATCTGCTGCAGCTTTGGCTTTCTTTCGTAATTCATTGATATCAGCATTTATATCCTCATACACCAATGCAACAGCCATTCTTCTGTATGGCCTTGTTGCTGGCTTACCAAATATGCGAACATCTGTTTGTTTTTCTGCTAAAGCTTCTTCAATTCCTGTTATGATAAATTGCTCCGCAGATTTATTGGCCAGTACTACTGCACTGGCACCGGCTCTTTCCAATTTAATTTCAGGAATGGGTAATCCTAAGATCGTTCTTGCATGCAATTCAAACTCAGAAAGATTTTGCGTGCCTGCTAATGTCACCATACCTGTATCATGTGGCCTGGGACTTAGTTCTGAGAAATATACTCCTTCATCTGTCAGAAAAAATTCTACGCCCCATAGTCCGGCCCCTGTCAATGCAGTAGTTACTTTCTTTGCCATAGCACAGGCATCTGCATAATCGCTTTCACTGATAGCTACGGGTTGCCAGCTTTCCTGGTAATCACCTCTTTCCTGCCGGTGTCCTATCGGCGGACAGAACAAGGTTACTCCGTTTTTCTGTGTAACAGTTAGTAGTGTTATCTCTGTATGAAAGGAAATAAATTCTTCAATGATCACTTCTTTAATATCGCCTCTTGAATTATTGATAGCATAGTCCCACACCGTTTGCTGGTCTTCCACTTTCTTCAACACACTTTGTCCTTTGCCGCTGGAGGACATCAGTGGTTTAACGACACAGGGCATACCAATATCATTTACTGCCCTGGTAAACGCTTCATAGGTGGTGGCATAAAAATATTTGGCCGTCCGCAGTCCCAGTTCTTTACTGGCCAGGTCCCTGATGAGTTTCCTGTTCATGGTGAAGTTGGCAGCTTTGGCACTGGGCACCACTTGTATGTCTTGTTGTTCATACGCATAGAACCGTTCTGTTCTGATGGCTTCAATTTCCGGCACAACCAGGTCGGGTTGATGTTTGGTTATTACCGAATCTAACTGGTCGCCATTGAGCATATCGATCACTTCAAATCCATCTGCCACCTGCATCGCCGGTGCCCCGGCATAATTGTCCACGGCGATCACCGTTTGCCCCATTCTTTTCAGGGCGATCACTAATTCTTTTCCCAGTTCACCGCTGCCGAGGAGGAGTATTTTTTTGTGCATACTGCTAAAAATAAGTCATAAAAATAGTGTAGTCCCGTTTTCCGCAAGAAACGGGTTGTACCCATGAACAGCGTATGCAATTTTTGTGTCGTAAATTTAAAACAATGACCGACTACGAAAGAATTGAAAAGGCTATTCATTATCTGCAGGAGAATTTTACACGGCAGCCTGACCTGGATGAAGTGGCGAAACAAGTGCATGTAAGTCCTTATCATTTTCAGCGGATGTTTAAGCAGTGGGCAGGAGTCAGTCCAAAAAAATTCCTGCAGTATATCAGTGCTGAACATGCCAAAACATTGCTGAAACAAAATATGAGCCTGAGTGATGTAAGTTATGAAACGGGACTCTCCGGTACCAGCCGCCTGCATGATCTTTTCATCAGCATTGAAGGAATGACACCGGGAGAATATAAAAATGGCGGGGAACAATTACACATTAATTACAGTTTTGCAGAATCCCCGTTCGGAAATATTATCGTTGCTTCCACTACAAAAGGTATTTGTCATTTGGCTTTTGCAGATAATGAAAAGCTGGCGTTAGAAGAATTACAACGACTTTTCCCAAAAGCTTCATTCAGGCAAGTGGTGGATACAATACAACAAAATGCATTGTTCATCTTTACGCAGGACTGGAAAAATATCGCTTCCATAAAACTGCACTTAAAAGGAACAGCATTTCAGCTAAAGGTGTGGGAAGCTTTATTAAAAATACCACTGGGTAGTTTAGCTACTTATTCTTCCATTGCTGCAGCTACCGGCAATGAAAATGCATCAAGAGCCGTTGGCACAGCAGTGGGTGATAATCCTGTTGCCTTTTTAATTCCCTGTCACCGGGTCATCAAATCAACCGGCTCAATCGGACAGTATCACTGGGGCAGCAACCGCAAAACCGCAATCATCGGGTGGGAGTCTGCCAAAATATTTGCTGAAAGCTAATTCCGCAAGTTTCGGGTTGCTGACCACCCCTCTTCTTTTCATTTTTACAGAAAAAATACAATGAAGACATTTATTTTAATTCATGGTTCCTGGCATAGTGCCTGGAACTGGCACAAAGTGGTGCCGTTAGTAGAAAAAGCAGGCCATAAGGCTATTGCCATCGATCTGCCCGGGATGGGAAGAGATAAAACATACATCAGTAAAGTGAAAATGAAAACAACTGTTGAAAAGATCTGTGAGCTTATTGACAGTATAGAAGGCAAAGTGATATTAGTTGGTCACAGTAAAAACGGTATCATGATCTCCCAGGCGGCAGAATACCGGCCGCATAAAATTGAGAAGCTCATTTATCTTGCTGCTTACCTCGTACCAAATGGAAAGACACAAAGGGAGTACTCCTTGCTGGATACAGGCGGAATGCTTAAACCTTATGTTACACCCTACCCCGAGCTGAATGCCCATACATTACAACCGGCAATTTATAAAGAAGGGCTTTATCATGATTGTGATGAGGATATAACAGAACTGGCAAAAGTATTATTAAGCCACGAACCTGTTGAATCGGGTATTACACCTCTTCAGCTCACAGAAGAAAATTTTGGTTCTGTTCCCCGGTATTATATTGAATGCACAGAAGACAGGGCGGTAACACCATTCATTCAGCAAAAGATGTATGAAGAAACTCCCTGCAAAAAAATTTATCGCATGGCGACCAGCCATTCGCCATTTTTCAGCCAGCCGGAGGCGCTGACCGAAATATTTTGTGAGATTGCTGCAGAATGAATACTAGTTTGCTTTTATTTGACAAACAATTAAATCCAAGAACTGTGTTGTTACCCGGGATGGACTTATTTTTATGCCCCGATGCAAATACCAGTACTTGTGAAGTTTATTCTGCCTGTTTTATTGCTACTGTCTATTACGAGTTGTTCTGTCAGCAAGAATCCCCTGCGCAAACAGGTAAAGCTTTTACAAAAAGGGATCAATAAAGACGATACCAGTTATGTGTATGCATTGCCCTATGAAGAAGGAAAAACCTTCCGGGTGATTCAGGGTTACTTCAGCCGGTTTACCCATAAAGAAAGAGCGGCGCTTGATTTTAATATGAAACGGGGAACAAAGATCAGCGCAGCAAGAGAAGGAGTGGTAACAAGAGTAAAAGAAGATGGTACAAAAGGTGGACTGAAAAAGAAATACAGGCCGGATGGTAATAATATCGTGATACAGCACCCGGATGGTTCAAGAGCGGGTTACTGGCACCTGCAACATAATGGAGCCCTGGTAAATGTGGGAGACACTGTAAAGAAAGGACAAGTAATTGGCCTCAGTGGCAAAACCGGGTATGCAATGACACCACATCTTCATTTTTTGGTATGGCGTTCCGGTGGCGGGCAATGGCAACAGGTGCCTACACGATTTCAAACATCGAAAGGAATAAAATATTTAAAGGGTTGGAGGAAATATCATAATAGCAAACCAGAGTAGCTATTTTTGATAAAAACCATTTTGTCATTACAGGAAATATATCAACAGTTCATCGAAGGGATGAAAAATACAGGTTGGCTGGAATATATCGCTGTATTTGCCGGTATCGCCAGTGTATGGTTCAGCCGTAAGGAAAATATATTGGTATACCCTGTCGGGCTGATCAATACCATCATCTATATTTATTTAAGCTTCCGATTTCATTTACCGGGTGAGGCCAGTGTAAACTTTTATTATACAGTGATGAGTTTCTATGGCTGGTATTGCTGGCTGCAGAAAGATACCCGTCAGGAAAACATCTTACACATCAGTTATTCCAACAAGCAAATGTGGCTGAACCAGGTCTTGTTCTTTTTATTCTTTTATTTCACTATATATTTTTCATTGGTTTACCTGAAAGACAAATTTTTTGAAGGTGCCATCCCCTGGGCTGATGCATTTGCCTCCGCTACTGCTTTCACCGGTATGTGGCTGATGACAAGAAAGAAAGTAGAAAGCTGGTACTGGTGGATCGCCACGAACATTGCCTCCATTCCTTTGTATTTTGTAAAGGGACTGGTGTTTACGAGTGTATATTATTTAGTATTACTGGTAATGTCTGTTTTTGGATTAACGGAATGGATCAAAAGAGCAAAACAACAGCATGCTTAAAAAAATAGTCATCCTGGGGCCTGAAAGCACCGGTAAGAGTACATTGTGCGAGCAACTGGCGCAGCATTACGAAACCATGTGGTGCCCGGAGTTTGCCCGTGAATATTTATTGACCAATGGCACCAATTACGAATATGAAGATCTGCTCACCATTGCCAGAGGCCAGTTGGCGCTGGAAGATGAGTACAGTAGTACGCTGGAAAGAAATTCATTACCGATGATGGAAGAAGGCGGGCACCTTCCCCTGTTCATCGATACGGATATGTATGTGATGAAAGTTTGGAGTGAGTTTGTATTTGGCAAGTGCCATCGTTTTATCCTTGACCAGATCGGGGAAAGAAAGTATGATCT
>Ga0209582_1000751_pt1 | contig 17794 bp, 7 predicted proteins | sample KloWWTmetKNB5Kit_FD_187176 | JGI IMG/M metagenome (GOLD analysis project Ga0209582, IMG submission 187176) | Active sludge microbial communities from Klosterneuburg, Austria, studying microevolution and ecology of nitrifiers - Klosterneuburg... | ecosystem: Engineered > WWTP > Aerobic digester >...
AAGACATAAAGGAAATTGTAAATAACAAGATTGCTGAAATAAAAAAAATGAAAGAAACCAATCCTATAATAAATTATGAAATTATCCATAATCCCAAAACTGATGAGTATATGCTAGATTTTTTATTAACGTCCAATGCAGCAGATGGCAGTATTAGTATTCTTGAAAGAAATGTATACAGGTACAAGTCTTTTATAGATAAGGCGGGTAATAAATCAGCAATGCTTTTTGGAGTCAGCGTCAGGACATATGGTGCCTCCGCTGCAAATCAATTTCTTTTATCACTTAAAAGTAATAGAAATGACCTAATAAATAAAGTGTCACAATATAAGATACCAAGTATAAAAATTACTAAATAAATATTGAAAGACTATTTAAAGCGTTGATTTTAATTGGTATATATTTATCATTCAAATTAATTTTCCAATCTTAGTCAATTGAGCAAAATTTATAAAATTTAGCAAAATATATCATGGACATTACAAAGATAAATAGCACTTACAGTAGGATAAGAAGTACTAGTTGGTTAAATATTCTGGTCATTCTCTCTCGATATTTGATTGCATTTGCTTTTATTCCTTCAGGTCTTAAAAAAATCATGGGTTTAAGATTTACACAAATAGGCACAGATAATCCAATAGGTTTCTTTTTTGAAGGACTTTTTCAATCTGGTTTTTATTGGAATTTTATTGGTTGGGCTCAGGTAGTTGCAGCCTTTTTATTAATGACACAGCGCTTTGCAACTCTTGGAACTCTATTCTTCTTCTTCATCATTTCTAATATATGGGTTATTACCATATCACTTCATTTTACAGGTACTTGGATAATTACTTCACTCCTGTTATTTGCTATTATAATGATGTTATTGTGGGATTTTAATAAACTTAAATTCATTTTTTATTTTGACAATTATTCTGTTGAAGTAAAAGATTTAAATTATCCAACATACAATCGCATTTGGATCATCTCAGGTTTTATATTATTTGTATTGAGTGTAATCGGATCATTATTATTGGAAAGGCAAGAGTATGGTACGCCAATATTCTTCTATATATGGTTTGCGAGTATTATTTTAACAGTTGTGTTGGCAATTTATCTTAATAGAAAGGGAATGAAAACAACTATATTTTAAATTTTCATAATTCAAGTTTGAGAAACTTAGAAATAGATACCGACTGTCATTTCGAACAGCGGGAGGAAACACAAACTTCTCAAAAGCCCCAAAATAAATAGAAGGATTGATTTTACAATTTTGCCCTGATGGAGTAGTCCAGTAAATTAGGTTGTCTTTTTTTCGAAATTTTGTACTTTTAATATTGACCCAATTTGAGTTTAAATTATGATATTCTTTGCTCAGAGGATTATTCTAGGGAATATGAATGTGCCCAATTTGGGCAATAATTGCGCATATACATCTATTTTCAGGGCAGAACGTTTACATTATAGTATGTTCATATTGAATCAATGTATGAGTTTATTAAATTGAAAAATCAAAAAAGTAATTTATGAATCAAAAAATTATTATTGTAGCAGGTGGTACCGGTAATCTAGGAGGTAGAATAGTAAAGGCTTTACTTAATAGAGGGGCTGAAGTCAGGGTCTTAGTTCGTCCAAGCAGCAACCAAAAAAAAATAAGTTATTTGGAGCAACTAGGTGCGAAAGTAATGGTTGTGGATATGTCTAATGAACAAGATATTTCTTCGGCATGTGTAGGTGCAAATTGTGTAATCTCTGCTTTGGCAGGCTTGCGAGATGTGGTTATTGATGCACAAAAAATTTTATTGAACGGAGCAGTTTTAGCAGGTGTTCCTAGATTTATTCCTTCAGATTATTCATTGGACTTTACAAAATTTAATGATGGAGAAAACCGTAACTTAGATTTAAGAAGAGAGTTTCATAAATATCTGGACTCCGTCGCCATCTCCTCAACAACAATTTTTTGTGGCGCATTCATGGATATGCTCACAAATGAAATCCCTATGATAATCTCCAAAAGGAAATTAGTACTTTATTGGGGCAATGCGGATCATAAAATGGGATTTACTACTTTAGACGATACAGCAATGTTTACTGCTAATGTGGCTCTTGACGAAAATACATCACGTTATTTAAATATTGCAGGTGATCAAATTAGCCCAAGAGAAATCACAGATGTGATGAGTAGTTTATCAGGCCAAAAATTTCGCATGATCAGGACTGGAGGTCTTGGATTGCTGAGTTTAATTATAAGAATTACTAAAATTATGTCACCCGGGAAAACTGATCTTTATCCTGCCTGGCAGGGAATGCAATACATGAGAAACATGATGGATAAAAGAGCTAATATAAAATCCATTGACAACAATATGTATCCAGACATGAATTGGACAAAAGTTAAGGATTTACTTTCCAATCATTATCTTAATTCAAATTAAAATTAGATTTGGATTTAGTAATTGAGTAATCTTTATTAAAGTGAAAGTTGGCGAAATATTTCTAAAATAATCAGAATTTAACAAATAAAGTCACTTGCCGAATATCATGGAATAGTTGAGATCGGGTATAATTAAAAGTATAGCAATTAATTCCGATTAGTTTATTACTGAACATTTTGATTAAAGCTTTCAAGCACTCAGATGTTACGGTATGTCGGTATTCGAAATCTCTCCTCACCAAATTGATATAAATCACTTTCTATTCTACTCTATTTGAGAGTGATGGCATTGTCACATTGGTCGCAATCAATATTTAGGAAAAAATATTTTTGCAAGAAGTAAAATTTATTTTCTCATTTTTGTCCCTTATTTTTAACAAGAGTACAAATGGCAAAGAAGGCGGCGATCAGCTTTATCTTTATAACATTGCTTATTGATGTGACAGGTCTGGGTATAATTATACCTGTCTTGCCAAAGTTAATTGAAGAATTGACCGGAGGAAGTATAAGTGATGCCAGTGCCATTGGAGGATGGCTAACTGCTACTTATGCTGCGTTGCAGTTTCTTTTTTCACCAATATTAGGCGGGTTAAGCGATAGGTATGGCCGGAGACCAGTGTTATTGATCTCATTATTTGGATTTGCATTGGATTATTTATTTCTTTCATATGCTCCGACTATTGGTTGGTTGTTTGTAGGGAGAGCTATTGCCGGTATATCAGGGGCAAGTTTTACTACTGCATCTGCCTATATCGCAGATATTAGCAATGACAAAAATCGTGCACAGAATTTTGGAATGATCGGAGCTGCCTTTGGACTAGGCTTTATCATTGGTCCTGTAATAGGGGGGCTTTTAGGTTCTATGGGGTCCAGAGTACCTTTTATGTTTGCTGCAGGTCTTAGCTTTTTGAATTGGATGTATGGTTATTTTGTACTTCCTGAATCCTTACCTGCTGATCAGCGGAGAAAATTTGACTGGAAGACTACTATTCCTGGACGCTCTTTATTGAAAATAAGAAATTATCCTGCTATAGGTGGTTTAGCTATTTCCTTTTTTCTGATAAGTCTTGCTTCACATGCAGTTCAAACAAACTGGAGTTTCTTTACAATTGAAAAATTTGGTTGGTCAGAAAAGATGATCGGCATTTCACTTGGTGTGGTTGGTCTTTTAGTTGCCTTGGTACAAGGCCTTCTGATCAGATATACAAGTCCTTTGCTTGGCAATAAAAAAAGTATATTTTTCGGTTTATTGTTTTATTCATTGGGGCTTTTTCTATTTGCTTTTGCCAATCAGGGCTGGATGATGTTTGTATTCCTGATACCTTATTGTTTGGGTGGGATCGCCGGTCCTGCGCTTCAATCTATTATCTCTTCAAGTGTTCACAACAATGAGCAAGGTGAATTGCAAGGATCCTTGACTAGTTTGATCAGTTTAACATCCATATTAGGTCCGCCTTTAATGACTGGTTTATTCGCTTATTTTACACGCCCGTCCGCTCCTGTGCATTTCTCCGGCGTGTCATTTTTACTGGGTGGTATTTTAATGTTGTTAAGTGCATTTTGTGCTTATTTAGCACTGAAAACTAAAGGCGTAAGTGTGATTTAAGTTCTACATTGTTAATAATTAATATATTACTGAGTAGGTGTTTTAATTATTACTTGTGGTTATAGTTTTCCAAATTTTCATTTAAATTAATTGACCTTTTCAGCGTCTTTTTCAATAGTTCTGAAGGTGAGATTGACCCTAGGTCCAAAATTTTTCTTAGTAGGAGGAAGTCGATGCAGCCAATTTTCTTGTGTATCACCTTTCATTATTAGCAGGCTGCCATGTTCAAGAACACGCGAGATTACTTCCTTTGTCCTTTTGTTCTTGAATGCAAATTTCCTTTCAGCTCCAAAACTTAGTGAAGCAATAGCCCCCTTTTTTTTCAAATCTTTTTCACCATCACTGTGCCATGCCATTCCTTCTTCTCCAGAGTGATAAAGGTTTAGTAGGCAAGAATTAAATGTTTCTCCGGTTAAATTTTCTGTTAACTCCTTTAATTCTATCAATTCGGATGTCCAGATTAATCCTGTTTTTTTAATATTGGAATAGGTATATTCGAATGGTTTATCTGCATACCAAGCTACTTTTCGCTTTGTGATGATGTGTTTGCCAAAGATCACAGCTTCATCGTTTTTCCATTTAATATTTTCTAATAGAATTTTGAAATAGTGATCGGACTTAGACAATGACATGATATGTCCAAAATAATGGACTTCTCCGCCATATGGTAAAAGGTTGATTGAAGGATCAGGGCTGAGATTGAACATGTCCATGGTATATGTATTATTTGAATTATAACTAAAGTTTTGAGAGAAAGTTGGTAGTGAGGAGGTGAGGAGGTGAGAGGGTGAGAAAGTGAAAAAGTGAGGAGGGGAGGAGGACCTTCCATATCGAAAACAGTTAACAAATGTCAGATTCTTCTAGTGTCTGGAATCTAGCATCTAAAACAAAAAGCCCCGCCCGGTTCGTTTACCGGAGCGGGGCTCATCCCAAAAACAGTATATTGCCTAATTCTTAAGTCTGATCATCTTTCTCATCTCAGTACCATATTTAGTGCTTACTTCATAATAAAGTACACCGTTAGCATTGATCATGTTTGCGTTGATCAGGATCTCATTTGATCCTTTAGCGTATTGTTTAGTAGTTTGATAGATTGTTCTACCATTGATGTCGTAGATCTTAAGTGTTACGTCAAGATTTTCTGGAAGTGTAACACCGATGCGTGTTTCATCAGAGAATGGATTTGGTCTGTTTTGGAAAACAGTAACTCCTTCATTTGAACTTCCGTTGAACTTCATGTCTACTTTGTATTCTGATTCATCTGAACCGTATGCAGTTGCTTTTAAGTCTTGTGCATCTACGCTTAGTGCTTCACTCACCTTGATATCTTTGTTAGATATGATAGTGAAAGTAAGAGCACCTTCTGTAGAAGAAACACCATCATTGTTCCATGATAATTTAGCTTTAGAATCTGAAACCAGATTGAAATTATCAGTACCAAAGTTTAGATCATTGCTTTCAATGTTTTTGATAGCAACACCTTGTGCAGCGTTTACAGCCATTTGGAAACCTTCGATAGAAGCGAAATCGCTTACTTTGAAAGTAATTTGTGTCGCTATGCCCGCAGGTATAATTTGATCATCTGCAGTGAATGAAAGGGTTTTAAGGTCTCTCACTTCGATATCATTATCACCGTTAAGGCTCAATGTAACGTTGTTGTTGACATCACCCAATTTCATACCGAAGAAGTCAAGATCATTCATAGTAGCATTTGGTACTACTGAGATTTGCTCAGGGAATGCAGATGCGAATGGATTAGCAGGATTAGCAAATTGGAATGCTTTGTCCACGAATCTCCAGCTTTGTCCACTAGGGAATTGCTCATCTTTTCCAAGGATCAATCTTCTCATCGCTACGATATCCGCAACAGTAAGTTTATTATCCATAGTTACATCAGCTGCAATGATTTTATAAGGTCCATCCAAAGCCTTTTTGTTAAGGAGGTGGTTTTGGATCTTGATAATATCACCTGTTTCTACTCCGTTAAGAGGATCTCTATCACTTTGTGGTTTGATCACATAGCTGCTACCTGCATTGATTGAATTGAATTTGTATGTTCCTTCATTCGTAGTGTTTGTGTTACCTGCGCCGCTTACTGCAACTTTAGGAATACCTTCAGATTTTTCTGTTACAATTTTACCTGCTACGAATGTCGTGATGTTGCCATCGCATACATTGTTATTATCTTGGATAATTACTGTAACTACTACATAATCCTGGTTGCCATAGATATCTGTTACCCAGAATTCTATTGAAGCCGGAGGATTGTTTCCGATATCATCACAATCGAATGTTACGATATTGTCATTGACATCTGAGCTGAATGAATATTGTAGAGGACCACCGCAGTTAGCGAAAGAACCTGCATCAAAGAAAATAGCTGGAAGTGTGATTGTACCAGTTGATGGCATGATCTCTGTTACTAAATGATGAGCAACCGGAGTTGGTTTCTTCCTGTTTATAACAGTTACAATTAAGCAAGATTCTCCCACATTACCGCAAAGATCAGTTGCATAGAAACATACTCTGTGAACACCTAGTGGATATAGACCGGAAGCATTATTGCCCTGACCTACTGCATCCCAGGTAGGAGTGCCGCTTGTAGAATAGTTATAATCTATTTTATAGTTATATTTCAATTGATTCGTCGGAGTGCAATCATCAGTAGCACTATTAGATACTGAAACCAATTCCTGGAAGCAATCTGTATCTTCAGATACAGCTAGTATATCAGCAATAGGTGCGAATACCGGAGCAACAGTATTTCTAACTTTAATTATTGATGTGAAGTGAACTGCTGTTTCAAGCGCAGCCTCTAATCCATAAGTAGAAGCATAACACCAATCGATGATAGTCCAGTATCTTATGATTTTGAAACAAGCATCAGGAAGGCCATAGTATACTTCGTCTCTGTGGTTATAAGCCAGGTTGAAGCAGGTTGTTACCTGGTCAAGTAGGAATATAGGACGTTGTGCATCAGGTAGATCATCAGGATCAAGATTATCCACTACGCATGGACCATCAATAATCATTGTATCATTTGGAGCATCAAAGTATTCCTTATACAAGTATAATGGATTTTTATAGATGTGTATCACTTGTGTTTTTGTCACTTTGTTACCAAAAGGATCGGTAGCTGTAAACGTACGAGTAATAGTACCTGATCCACAATCAGTAAAGTCAGTATCTACTTCTTCCGTGATTACTACATTACAATTGTCAGTAGCAACACCATCAAGGTATCCTACATAATAATTTCCTTGTACATCAGTGTAAATCGTATCAGTTCTTCTTGGAGTACCATCAGTATATACATAACCAAATGTAAATCCTAAATCTTCAGGGTTGTATGCGTATTCGCAAGGTACCCACATATCAGGTGGTATAGTTAAAATAGGATTTGTTTTATCCTGAATTTTAATAGACACCATACACTCACTAACATTTCCTGATTGATCATATACAAACAATCTTATCTGAATAGGATTATTCGCGATATCACAGCAATAGAAATCAATATAATCTTGTTGGTCTGTCTGTTTATCATCATCACCGTTACAATCTGCCACCATTCTAGCAACTTTGAAAGTCACCGGACCGCAATTATCCCATGATCCATTGTCAAATGAAGCAGCTGGTACTCTTACATAGTTGCTGCCATTAGGTATACTTGCTACAGTATTTTCAATACAAATAGCATTCGGTGCAACTGCATCAGCTACAGTGATTTGTAAAGTATCTATAGTGTTATTGATACAACCATCATTTACTGAGTAAATAATATTATGTACACCCACTGGTAATTTTACAGTGAATCCACCATTTTGAGTTTTAAATCCACCTGGATATGAAACATTCCATTTTAGAGTTGTCTGGCAATTATCAGTTGCTACAGCAGGAGGGATTAATACATTAGCAAAACAATCGAAATTGTTAGTATTTACAGTAAAGTCATTTGGTATAGTTAATACAGGAGGTACTGTATCCAATATAAAAATGATCTGAAGATGATTATCTTCATAATCAGTGCCACAATACCATTCCGTAACAGTCCAGCTACGCATTACTTTAACCATACATCCAAGATCAATGATTTGATCCGTATAACTTGTGAATAGTCCGCAAACATTCATTAAGTTGTTAGGGAATAAAGGAACTTCGGCATCACCTATAGTAGGTACACCAGTTACAGTGCTACTTGGATGGCCATTTGCATCTTTTGCATAAGCTTGATCACAATAAACAGTATCAGTAGCAGGATAGTCAATTGAATCAAGGTTTGGTCTTTCGATAACAATAGTATCTGTGCAAGTATCACTCGCATTTCCTACTGCGTCAGTAGCATAGTATGTTCTGAATATTCTTCTAAGATATCCTTCATTTTCTTCAGTACATGGAAGCTCCACAGTTGTCATAGACAAGATGTGAGGAGTCACTGGACCTGAACAGTCAAATGGATTGATATTAGCAAAATTCACATCTGCATAACATGGAATAGTATCTGATCCGCAGAAGATCTCCGGAGCAAGTTTATCCTCGAATGTATGCCAGTTCCAGCAAGAATTGCCGGTAGAGATACTTACATATTCTAATACATAAGTTTTACCAATCAATGAATAAGGTACGTTTGCAGGAGACAAACCATCAGCAATAATAAAGCTGTTAGTTGCTGTTTCCAAAATCGGACCTGTCATTGTAGCTTTAAGGTTAATAGTGTAAAGACCACCACAACCGATTAAGGAAGCTGCTTGAACAACCATTGGAAGCGTTATTAAGGCTTCGCAATCTGCATCAACTGAGATATTACTTGATGTACATGCTGGAGAGCACTGTGCATTCAAGTTGTTGTTAAATAAGAAAAGACACAAAACAAAGAATAATCCTACCGCAGGATTAAAATTCATTTTGCTCTTCAAACGATCTGTAAAATTCGTTTTTTTCATGAGACACTTAGTTTAAGTTTTTAGAATTAAGAATTAAAATATTGTGCATGCGCACGCCCAGCGTTCTGGAGCCGCAATACTGTAGTTTCTTATTACAAAAGTCTGTCCCTGAGGTATATCGCTATACACTCAGAATTATATGCTAGATGTTCATGAAAACATATGAGGGTTCAGGTCAATGCTTTGCAGAAAAACTGACATACAAAAATTTGCTCTGAAAATATTTAACTTTCAGGCAGGTCTATTCTAAAACTAAGGTTGGAAATTGTACAAAAAGAGCGTTTGAAAATTATCCGCTTGTAGGAGCAAAATAATATTCAATTTTATCGCAAGAACTAATTATAAAAGTGTGTAGGTTTGGTTCGGTTCGGTTCGAGTTAATTAGTTTTTTTTCTCGCAGATTATTTAACGTATTTCTTTTAATACATGGTACAAATATATCATGTGAATTTAGATCTCACACATACCTATGTGGTAGTATATTTTAAATTATATAAAAAACATAATTATATATCATTGATAATCAATAAAAAAGGGAGTAAAAATTAATTTACTCCCTTTAAAAAATGGTCTTAATTCAAAAAACTACAGTGTCAAAATCATTTTTTTCGTATCTGTGAACACATCTGATTCAAATTTATATATATAAATTCCAGAACCATTTATGTCTGTTGATTTAACTTCTATTGTATTTAATCCCTTTTCAAACATGCCTTTTTTGACAAAAACAGTTCTTCCGGTTGCATCGAATATTGTAAGTTTACCCTGTGTCGATTCTGTTAGTAACACATTGATATTCGTTTTATTGCTGAAAGGATTTGGAGAGTTCTGTAATAACTTACCAGAAGCGGATTTGTCACTTTCCCAACTTCCAACAGCCAGCATTACGATATTCTTAGTAATTCCTTTTACATCATATGCTTCAGCTTGTATTCTGCCCTCTGTTATGGATATATCATCCATCAAGTTGCCCTTATTCAATTTTTTAAATGTGATAACACCAATTTCTTTACCTGATCTACCTAGTTCATCGTCCCAGCTAAAAGCCATTGTTCCTGGATTATTTTGATCTACATTGTAATTTTCATCTGTGAATCCTTCTAAATTGCCGTTTTCGAAAGAGACAAACTCCAGAGCACTATTGTCAAAATTAAGTTCAAACTGGAATCCTCTCAAATCCTTTAGTTGATCAGATGATAATTTTACTTTAACATAATCATCTTTGCTTTCTGCTAAGGATGTATATATGATAACAGGTTGATTTCTTGTATCGAGCTCTCCGGATGCGATTTCATCCATTGCACTATTGTTCACATCTCCGAGCTTAAGAGCTACAAAATTTACAATGGGCTTCATACCTAAGACATTTTGAAGTGTTCTTTCGAATACCTTTGGCTGATTAAATGGATTCTTTTTATTAGGGAAATGGTACCCCTTATCAGCAAATCTCCATGATTCATCAGATGAGAATTTATCAGTCTTACCCAGGATCAATTTTCTAATCTCTATTAGGTCTCTTACACTTACTGCGTTGTCTGCATTTACATCAGCTGACAATAATTTATAGGGCGAATCAAGGGATTTCCTTCCTAGAATATGATCTCTGATTGCAATCGCATCTGCAGTATTGACCCCTTTCAATGCCGGCCCACTTTTCCTTGCATTTACTTGTAGATCTGCTCCAGGTATCACATCATAGATCTCATAGTCCCCTGAGGCGCCAGATTTGGTTAAATAATGTTTATCGCCATCTGCAATGATCTCAACATCAACTAACGGCCTTCCACCTTCATCTGCCAAGTTTCCAACTATGCCCATCAAGTTATTGCAATTCGTATTTTGGCCTACTGGCACCAAGACATTTAAATCTACAATACATGAAGTAGATAAACCTGACTTATCAAATACCCATACCTTAACATCAGGGATACTTAAATCCTGAGGACTTCCGGTGCATACCAGATAAATAATACTGTCACTTAAGTCCAAAGAATCAAAGGTGAAATAGATATCAAAATAGTTGCAATTGTCAAATGCTTCATAAGGAATGTATGAGAAATCTGATGCATATACTGTATCCAATCCCGATTCATTTATGAAGACATCAAGACTATCCGGACATGGCCATGTTGGTGGAAAAGAATCAACTACCTGAACATATAGTGAAAAATTATTACCATTTCCGCATATATCTTCTACGTAATAATTGATCTTAACAGTGCCCAGTGTAAAAAATCCCGATGCATCTAATGAGTTATTGTCTATTGCTCCCGGATAATCATTAGTAGCTATCGCCAAAGGAGAGCAATCAGATATAATCAAGTTGCTTAGATCTACCATTTTCTTACAATCATCCAACGTTAATGGAGAAAGTATCGTGTCACCATCATTGTAATTAGTGATCTGAGGCCCCATATTATCAATTATATCTATATGCTGAAGAAATGTAAATACTCCATTTTGTGTATTAGGTACATAGTTGCAACTATCTATTACAGTCCAAAGCCTATCAATGGCTGAACAGGCATCAATATCCAACGGATCTGATGGTGTATCAGTGTAACTCACTGAAGACATAGTACATCCATCTCCAACATTTATCACAGGGAAACTGCCTAAAGAGTCGGGGTCTATACTGCCACTGCATTCAATAGTGATCGGGCTGTCCGGCCATTCTATATTAGCTTCTGTCAATGGAGTAGTCCCCATGACATTTATATTAAAGCTGCATTGGTCAGTTCTGCCATCATTTGTTAAAATACTATATGTAACAGTCAAAATTGAATTGCCACATACACTTACATTTCCTGTGATCAAAGTGTCCAGATCGTAGGTACCACAAACATTCATTATGGTAGGTGCAGGTAAATTATTTGGATTAAATTCCATCATACATGACACATCAAAACCAGGAGGGCATATCAATAGATCATTGCTTTCATATTCCACTGTGACAGTAGTTACACCTATAGTTGTAAGACCACATGAATTGGTAGCAGTAAAAGTAACAAGTGTCACCCCAAATGGATAAATCCCGTCTGCATTTGCACCGCCATTATTAAAGCTATTAGTGATAACGATCGGCTGACCACAACCTGTGGCGGTGGCTAAGGCAAGATCGACCTGAGCTGTACAATTATTGATATTAGTTGGCTCTATCGTTACATTTGGTGGTACTATAAGATTCGGTGCTGTAGCCCCAGTGACTGTAATGTTCTGAAGATGAACGAACTTTCCATCAGTTCCTCCGGAAAGTAAGAAAATACAAGAATCAATCACTGTATATTGTTTGACATATACAGCGCATCCATCCCCATTGATCGTCGTGTCTACATTGGCTGAAAAAATATCAATTTCATTGCAGAATTCTCCTAAAAGTATTGGATATCCTGTGACGCTTGTATCATTTATATTAGGATTGCAACCAGCCATATCCAGATCAGCAGGCCATATAATGTCTCCTTCATCCAATGCGTTTGGATTGGTTACATTAAATGTTTTAGTGCAGGACGCTGAGTTGCCTCCAGCATCTGTAGCTGTGTAAACAATGTCAATTGTACCTTCATTATTACAGTCCAACACAGAGTTTACCAACCATGTGATCACAGGATCACCGCAATTGTCCGTGGCAGTTGGTAGATAATTCTCAGGATTGAGGGTATCGGTTTGGAAACATGTAAGTTCGATGTCTACATCAGCACCACAATTAATCTGAGGAAACTCTTTGTCTTGCACTGTTACAGTAAATGAGCAAGTAGTGCAGTTACCATATTGGTCGCACACTTTAAAATCAAGTGTATTAACTTGACCGACTTCATCACATGTATATGTTACACAATTTGTGTATGAATTATCGGTTGACTTTTTAATGGAAATAGTTAATGGACCTGCGCAATTGTCAGAATAATCAAAGCCCAGGCTATCGGCACATACGATGCCTGTCTCCGTATTTCCTAGCCCGACATTTATATTATGGCAAGTAAGGTATGGAGCTTGTTGATCTTCGACAGTCACATTATAAGTGCAGGTAGACGAATTGTTGCATCCATCATTTGCTCTGACTTCAATGATATGCTCACCGATGAGGAGCGAAGTAGAGGTGTTAAATACCAGTAATCCATCCACACGGAATGAAAATGTTACATTATTGCTGCAATTATCTGTAGCTATCACAGCCGGAAAAGAATAATTGGCTACACATAGATCCTGAGTGAGACCGATTGTAGTATCTGCAGGACAAAAAATAATAGGAGCTGTAGTATCAATGGACATGATGAATTGAGTATCACGTGCACTAGGAGTATTATTACATTCATCCATTACTGTCCAGATTCTTCTAATTTTGAATCTACCCGGACAGCCCATTGGAATTGTTTTATCCACTTTACCAAACCAAGTATAACAGACGCCTCTCAAAGGATATCCCATCCAGGTCGGTTCACCTGTGACGGAAGTATCCTGGCTAAATTCACTGCAACTCATCGTAGTATCGTTAGGAAATACGATCTCATCTAATACTGGTCGCAAGAACCTTACGGTATCCTGGCAGGTAGCTGAATTGCCTGAAGCGTCAGTGGCTTTGTAGGTTCTGACTATTTCAAAGGTATAAGGAGATGGACAAGTATAGTTTTTTTCTGTGTGACTTAGAATAGTCACGGTGGGCGGATTGGTGCAATTGTCAGTAACAGTCACCAATTCGGTATATGGAGGCTGTATACTATATATTTCTATACCGCATGGCAATTCTTTAGTAGCACATTCAAACGTTGGTGGCATTTTATCTTCCACAAAGAATTGTGTAGAACAAGTCTGGTCAGCGATAGGATCATAAATAACTGCTGTGAGAAAATGCCCCACATCATCACAATCAATAATCGGCGCCGGCCTTCCAACAATGGATAATTGTAGGGATGCAAAGTTAATATATGTAGGAGTAACAAAATATCCAGGCGTGATCTGGGACGTGCCGCTTTGGCTAATTGAAATGTTCACCCCTGCCAGGCAATTCAAAGCAGCCGCCTGTGCTGTGGCTGAAATAGAAATAACAGGAAGTTCTTCCTGTTGCTTTTTAGACTGAGGTAATTCGCTGAAGGTGTTCTGTATAAACAGGACGCCCATTAAAGCCACCCAAACTAAATCAAAGACCATGAACCTGTCAATCGCTTTGCCTTTTCTTTGTAAAAACTTCATAATTCTAACTGTAGTTTACTTAAATGAATAATGACCTATTCTGCAAGTGAAAAAGGCCAAAGGATAATACTTTTACTACCCTTTGGACAAGAAACCTTATTACAAAATATATCATACCGGTAAAGTCCGGGATTGAATACTGTTTTTGGGAAAACGCTTATTCTTACTTTTTAATAGTAGCCGGCCACGAATGACCGGCTTCACGGTTCTATTAAAAAATTATTCTTAGATATTAGAAAATATACTTAATTATATATCTCTAATTATTCATTCTTTAGATATGACAAAATTATGTAATATGTTTGAGCTCACAATACCACCGAATAATTAAATATTAAATAATTTTATAATATATAATGAAATAATGGATATGAAGTTGATTCGCCGGATGCCTTGGTGCAGCATGGTTTAATTCATAAAAATAAGCCCTAAAGGAGGATTCTCAAGAATGGAATTGCTACCTGGCAAAATAGTTGTATTAAATAAAAATGTAATATAATAAGGTAAATTCAATACTTGTTGGGTAGAAAAAATAGTTATTGAATGATTTACCCGCTGCAAATTATGGTCTATCCGCCTCAGACTTTCCAAACTCCATATTTGGATCCTTATGCATCTGTATCACCATTTTTCCTCCTTTCATAATATCACTGTGCGTAATATAGGACTTCAGGTAAGGCTGATTATTAAACGTGATCCCTCTGATATATTTATCTTTCGGATCTTTTCTCAAGACATGTATTTCGAATATCTTACCATTTGGCAGATGTAGTTTAAGATCTTCCATTCTTGGGCTTCCGATGACATATACACCATTCCCGGGATGCACCTGGTAGAATCCCATAGCAGACATCACATACCAAGCGCTCATCTGACCCGCATCTTCATTACCACATAATCCATCAGGTTGGGAAGTATACATACTATCCATCAATGTTCTCGTCATGGACGCTGTCTTCCATTGCTCACCTGCGAAATTATACAAATAGGGTATATGATGATTTGGTTCATTGCCCTGCGCATATTGACCGATTAATCCCGAAATATCCGGACTGGCTTCTTCCCCCATCGATCCACTTGCATTAAATAAGGAGTCAAGTTTATTTGTAAAATATTTGTCACCTCCCATAAGTTTGATCAAACCATGCACATCCTGAGGCACGAGCCACGTGTATTGCCAGCCGTTGCCTTCACAATAATCATTCTCTCGATGTTTGGCTTCGAATGGACTAAATGGAGCACGGAATTGTCCATTCGCCAACTTTCCACGCATAAATTTTGTATTAGAATCAAAATATAATTTATACAATTTCGCTCTTTTATCATAGTATGCAGCATCCTCTGTCTTGCCCATAGATTTCGCCATCAAAGCAATACAAGCATCATCGATGGCATATTCCAATGCTTTGGCGACTGATTCATTGACAGAATCGGCTGGAATGAATGCTAATTTCTGAATGTATTGAATGCCGTTAATCTTTTGCATAGCTGACTGTTTCACTGCTTCATAAGCCAGATTCGCATCAAATCCCCTATGCCCTTTCATATAAGCATCCACGACCACAGGCACTGCACTATATCCGACCATCGTATTAGTTTCATTCCCGGACAAATGCCACACCGGCAGCTTACCTTGTTGCTTATATATATTAAGCATAGAATTAATAATGTCATCGATCCTTCCGGACTGAGTGATCGTCAATAAAGGATGCAAGGCGCGATAAGTATCCCAAAGTGAAAATAGAGTATAATTAGGTTTGCCATCGCCGGAATATACTTTCTGATCGCTGCCTCGATACTGGCCATTGACATCATCATACGTTGAAGGGAAAAAATAAGCATGATATAATGCTGTATAAAATATAGTCTTCAGATCACGTGATGCATCGTATTCTACGGTGGACAATTCCTTGTTCCAGGCATCAGAAGCATTAGTTTTTACTTTGTCAAAATTCCAGCCGGGTACTTCTGTTTGCATATTTAGCAAAGCATTCTCTGAACTGACTGCCGAAATTCCAACTTTAACCATCACAACTTCTTCTTTTTGCAATGCAAATTTTATAATTGCTCTTGCACGAACAGTTGTTAGTTTACTTCCATCGATTGAAATTGAGTCATCATATAATTGAAAAGATTGCAGCCTTTGTGATAGTTTAATTGCAAAATAAACTTGTTGGTTTTTAGCCCAACCTTTCGACTGTCTATATCCAGTGATGATGGAATCATTTACCACTTCAATATGAGTTTCGACAGGACTATCCCACCCTGTACCGAAAGCGAGATCCAGGACGATATGTGAATTGTTATTTTCAACAAAAGTATATCGATGCATACCCACTCTTTTAGTAGTAGTCAAGTCAACTTTAACGTTATAATCTTTTAAGAAAACACTGTAAAATCCGGGCTTGCAGATCTCCTGATTATGAGAAAAAGAAGATCCATATCCGTCCGATAATTCATCTTTATTTGCTGGTTTAACTTTAACTTTTCCGGTAGCAGGCAGCAGTAAAATATCATTCCAATCGCCGATGCCGGTGCCACTCAGATGCGTGTGTGTGAATCCAAGAATTTCCTTACTCGCATAATTATAACCACTACACCAGTCCCATCCTTTGTCTATGTTCACCGGCCCTAATTGAACACCTCCAAACGGAACATTGGCGCCCAGAAAGACGTGGCCATGGTTAGCAGTGCCGATGAATGGATTGACAAAATCTATAGCTGACTTGTTGGTTTTCTGGGAAATAACAGTGCTTGGAAATAGGGTTAATACCGCCAATGAGTTGAGAAGTATAATTTTTAAAATGCGATTCATGATTATGTTTCTAGTTTTTATTCTTACACAATAGTAGAGAATTCATTTCAAATAATTGAGTAGATAATTTAAGAGTCGTTTTTTTATATTGATCGAAGCTCATATATATTTCGAAAATATGCTGAATTCTTAAAGATCAGTCTGAAAAGATATGCAACTCAAGGGAGAATCTTAAATTTTCACACATTAACATATATAATTTTACGAAATATGATATTTTTAAAAATTAAATTAAATGCATAATTATTTTACATTTATTTACTATTATTTATTTTCTATTCGATTATTTTTGAAAACATAATAAACATTAAAATACATTTTGATGTCAGTGAGGCCAACTTAATTACATGTAAAGAAAATTTTACATTTGGTTCAGTTAATAATGTCTAATTTGTGTTCATTATCAAAAAGGGATATTAAGTACATCCAGATTTGGAATATAATAATGAATAACATTTTAACAATAACTCTTAACCCATAAAATAATTAACTTTTTACATTGATCTTAGCATGATTTTTAAATCACCTAATACACACACCACATATTTTACACTGAATTATGTTCAACTCTTTTGAACATTGATTTTCTTACTGCGATCTATACTGATAGGTCGATGATGTATTGTTTGCGCTGATCGCGTGAACTGAATGGTTGTGCTTAACCTCCTTTATGTGTATTTTTAAATTCAAAAAATTAAAATAATGAAAAATGTTAAATTCTTAATTTTTGCAATTATTATTATCTATAATTCAAATACGGCTCACGCTATTTCTCCATACTTGGAATCTCAATGTGGAACTACCTGTGGACAGGCTCAATTAATCTA
>Ga0209582_1000752_pt1 | contig 17781 bp, 13 predicted proteins | sample KloWWTmetKNB5Kit_FD_187176 | JGI IMG/M metagenome (GOLD analysis project Ga0209582, IMG submission 187176) | Active sludge microbial communities from Klosterneuburg, Austria, studying microevolution and ecology of nitrifiers - Klosterneuburg... | ecosystem: Engineered > WWTP > Aerobic digester >...
CGGGAATTTCGGTCAGGATAAATTCGCCGCTGGCCAGATTCAGGCGGGCGATGCCGGCGGTATTGCGCGTCGTGGTCAGCGCCAATAGCCAGATGTCGCGCTTGTCGTCAATCAGTGCGGCGTCGGTCAGCGTGCCCGGCGTGACGATGCGGCTCACCGCGCGTTCGACCGGCCCCTTGCTGGTCGCCGGATCGCCAATCTGCTCGCAAATCACCACCGATTCGCCCATTTTCACCAGGCGGGCGAGATAAGGCTCAATCGAATGGAAGGGGATGCCGCACATCTTGATCGGCACATCGGCAGATTTGCCGCGTGTTGTCAGCGTAATGTCGAGCAGTCGCGCTGCCTTCTCGGCATCCTCGAAAAAGAGCTCGTAGAAATCGCCCATCCGGTAGAACAGCAAATTGTTCGGATGGGCGGCTTTTAGACCGAGGTACTGGCGCATCATCGGCGTATGGCCGTCTAGGTTTTTGCCGTTGCTGGGAGGCTTTTCTTTTTCGATTTTCATTCGATAACTTTTATGTGGGCTACTGCCACCACTTTTCGTAATGGCCGGGTTCAGGTCGGCAGGAGAGTGAATTAACCCCCCTGTTTTTCACCGAACCGTGAAGCTGAATTCGCCATTTTATTGGATTCTTAAAAATCTGCTCTGCCTGCTTCTGGATTCAGGAGGCAACCATACTGACCACTACGTTCAGCGGCGATGTTTTTTTGATACATGAATCGGGCAAAATGGCAGGCTGAGGATAATTATGTGCGCCGCATCTGCACATCGCATTTTGGGGAAGAAAATGATTCTGGTTACCGGAGGCGCAGGCTATATCGGCTCGCATACAGTCGTTGAATTGCTGAGCGCTGGACATGAACTGCTTATTCTCGATAATTTTTCCAATAGCTCGCCCAAGGTACTTGAGCGGATCGAGCAGATATCCGGCAAGCGGCCCACGGTGATCGAAGGCGATATTCGCGATGCAAGCTTGCTGGGTAAGGTGTTTGCCGCCTATCCCATCAAGTCGGTTATCCATTTTGCTGGCTTGAAAGCAGTCGGTGAGTCGGTCGAGCAGCCCATGCGCTATTACGACAACAATGTCGTCGGCTCATTGCGTTTGTTTGAGGCGATGGCCAAGGCAGGGGTATGTCGGCTGGTCTTTAGTTCGTCGGCCACCGTTTATGGCGATCCGCACACGGTGCCAATTGATGAGAGCTTCCCCCTTCAGGCGACTAATCCTTACGGCCGCAGCAAACTGATTATTGAAGACATGTTGCGTGACATCGGTCTGGCCGACGCCCGGTGGCACGTCGCTTTATTGCGCTATTTCAACCCGGTCGGGGCGCATGTCAGCGGCCTGATTGGTGAAGACCCACAAGGTATTCCCAACAACCTGATGCCTTACGTCGCGCAAGTGGCAGTCGGACGGCGGGCGGAACTTAGCGTTTTCGGCGGTGATTATGCGACGCCCGATGGCACGGGGGTGCGCGACTACATTCACGTGGTTGATCTAGCCCGCGGGCATCTGGCCGCCCTCAATGTGCTGGAAAAACAGGCGGGGGTTGTGCCGATCAATCTGGGGACCGGTCAGGGCTATAGCGTGCTGGATGTCGTGGCTGCCTTCGAAAAGGCGAGTGGCAAAAAAGTGCCATATCGCATCGTCGACCGTAGATCTGGCGATGTTGCTGCCTGTTATGCCGATCCTTCCCTGGCCAACGAGTTACTCGATTGGTCAGCCGAGATGGATATTGACACCATGTGTGCTGATGCCTGGCGTTGGCAATCGGCGAATCCGCAGGGGTTCAACGGCTGAGTTGGTAAGGGATAAGCAGAAAAGCAGGGGTTGCTTACCTATGTTTTCTGCGCAATGTTTCCGACGTTGAAAGCCTTTGCTAGTCGTTTTTTGTCCAGCTTCTAATCAGACTCGCGGTCTTGTGACTTAGGTGGCGGGCCAACAGTTTGGGCGGCATTCTTAACCAGTGATAGCGTATGACGCCTGCCTGTAAAGCGAATTGGTCACTCAGACTTTGTGGTGTATCAGGCAGGCGAGGCAAGGTTCCCCGCGTCAACATAATATCCATGAGCCTTTGAACAATGGTCGAAGGGCGTTGCAGCGCTATCAGTTTCGGCATCGGGGTGCCGAGCCAAGTGCTGCAATAGCGCAAGGCATAGTAAAGATATTGTCCCGCTCCATGCTGATCGGCTCGCTGTTGCAGTCCGGTCCAGTCGCTTTCATCATGGATGGCGCGACGGATCATGCCGTCCAGGTCAACCAGGTCACGCAGGTGTCCTGTTAACTCCGAATCCTGAAACAGATGAATGGCAGCATGAATGATCTGATCAAAAGGGTGGAGCGTGAAGTAGCGAGAGTCAGGAACCGGCTGAAGGCTTGAGAAGAGCAAGGGGTCATTGGCTCGAACCCGACTGGTAATTGGTGTAATTGTATGGTGTAGATCGACTTCAAGTGCATGGCCGGGAAAGCGCATGGGTGGGAGTTCGTGGCTCCACTCGCGATAGTAGCGCTGGTCATAGTCGCTGGCGGTTTCCGAAACCCAGCCAGCAGAAGCCAAAACAGTCTCAGCTTCGTCCAGGTCGGTACGCTTGACCAGAAGGTCGACGTCGTTCGGCATCCGGCCTCGGGCAAATTCCTGGTGTTGGGCGATATAGGCTGCGCCCTTCAGGAGAACAACCGCTATCGTCGGCGGAAGTGCCTTGTCCAGGGCGCGCAACTCCATGCGCACCTTCTGTAGGCGATGTGCTGAAAAATTGATCGATGACTGAAGGTGGCCGCGGACTCGTTCCGGGACTTGTTCCCATAAATCCTGGTTTTCTTTCAGCCGGCCGGCAATCAAACCGAGCAGACGCGCCTGCCGGGCAAGCCGGACAGTATCGTCCCAGTCGGCCAGAGTCATTGACGCTGCATGATTGCAATCGCGGAGCAGGGGCAGCAAATGTCGTGCCGCCAGAGAGTGTTGCCAATTGCTATGCATTGGCTGGTGAAGCTTCGAGTAGCAGGTCTTGCAAGCAACGGGCTGCATCTTCAAGGCGGCTGTAGCGTAGCTCATAGGCCGGGCAGGAGGCTGCCACGTCAGCTACTGCTGCAAATGAAACGGGGCCTAGTAATGCATAGTTGAAACTGTTGAATGCCAGTCTGGCAAATGCCTGTTCCGGCGCCTGGGGTTTCAGGCTGAGTTCTGCACCCGCCTCGTACTTGGGGAAAATCACCAGTGCTGGTTTGGCTGGCTGTCTCACAGCTGAAACACTTGCTTCGTCCGGCGCCAAATGAGCCACGTCACCCTTGCGGGTTGCCTTGAAAGTCGGGCCCAGCCAGGCATCATTGGAGAAAGAACGGATGACCTCAATTGACCGGTTCTTAAGGGCGACCGGTTTTAACATTGGCAGCAGATCGCCGGTATCGGGGTCAAGGACACCAAATTCATCCGACAGCAAGCGAAAGCCCCGCAACATCAGGGCTGCCGATAACGTGCTTTTTCCCGCGCCGGGAACTGCTGCCATGATCACGGCTCGATTACCCAGGGCCAGCGCCCCGGCGTGCAGAAGAACGTATTGGTTGAAGCGCTGAGCGAAGCACCAGTTAATTCCCCATTCATACATCGGCAGCGCATCCGAAAGCGGAAAGGGGTCAAAGGGGTGAATGCCATCAATCGTGAAATGGACTGTTGGTCGAATTAAGCGGCGGGCAACAGAACCGGGGTGAAGGCGCACATGAAAATCGGAGAATGGTTCATCTTCGATAAAGCGGAAAGCTCGGTAGACGACTTTGAGTGATTCCTCAAATCGAGTTCCTCTGCCCATGATTTTGACTCGGCAGGCACCATAGTCCAGGTTCAGGTTGTTTGTCTTGAGCGCTGAGGAAATCTTGGCGAGAGAAATGGTGCCGAATGTTGGGTGCTGGATGCTCATTCGATGAGCATACCAATTTCTCTGAGCATTCCCAAAAAATCACCTATGGCGTTGGATTCTGGGTCCAACTCATACTCGTCTCTTAAAACCTGCTTGAGAAGCTTCGATGATACGGGCACACCATCAGAGAGCTCCGCGATGATGTCTGCAATAACGGTAGCTGAAGGCGGTAACAGGTGCGATTCCCAGGATTCTGAATCGAAAATAACCATTGCACCACCAAGCCGCCTAAGTATCAGGCGGCTTTGAGTTCTAAGCATTTGAAGAAGTTAGTTCAAAATGTTGTTTGTGGGCACCTGATTCCCGGGTGGAGGGGTGATTGAGTTCCAGCAACTACCGCCGGCTATTGGAGCAGTCACGTTATTGTCAGTTCCGAGAAAAGCGAATGATTGCGGAGATGTGATAGTGGAATTCAGGTATTTGGTATGGTCTACAAGTAAAAAATAAAACTGGTTTGCTAAGTTTCTTGGATTGTAGTTGGTGAGACGTATTGCTGTAACGTTGTTCACTACACCATTACCATCGACAAGATACCAGTTATTACCAAGAGTAAAAGCGTTCGTGACAATCTGTTTTGAGCCATTCGGTATGGTTATCTTTATCTGTTTCCGTTGAACTCGATAACGGACCCATGTGTCAGTGGCTGCGGTCGACGCGCCGGGAGGTGGGCTATTTTTTGCTAATGTAAGGCTCTTGTCTTTACAGGTAATACTTGCCGCTGCCACGTCAGTGCCCGCAGAAAGTGTAAAGATCACTGGCGCACCCGCTACAGCTTTAAGGACGCTACGTCGGCGCTGCTTTTGTTGTTCGGATTGGGAGGGTGTCATTTGGTAATCCTTGTAATCTGTATCAAGTACGATCTGGATGTAGCGTAGCGCCGAAGTCTTCGGTCGTACTGGAATTAATTCACATTTTCCTGGTTTAGTTAAGCAATGTTCAAGCCTAACGTAATTTATATTTGTTTATCAATAGGTTGCGAGCGGTTGGTGATCCATGCTGAAGATTCCAATGGTTTTGTGTAAAGAAAACCGACATTAACCATCTCAATGTCATTGAGTGGCAAGTCCTTCCTGGAGATAACTGGCTGGGATCGCGTAGGTGATTCCTGACGGATGGCTAAGCGCGGACTCTTTCGTCCCCTTCACGAAAACCATGTTGATGACGCCGATGACTTCGCCGGACTCCTGATCAAATACCGGGCTTCCGCTGTTGCCGGGATAGGCTGTAGCGTCCAGTTGAAAAATATCGAAGGTCCCATTCTTGATTCTGCGGATCACTTTTTCGTTGAGTTGCTGGGCATTACCACCAGGTAATGCAATTGGCGTGATGGAGGACACCATGCCACGGTGTGTAACCGGTGAAAAACCGAGGGCTCCACCGATCGGAAAGCCAGTGAACGCAATCAACTGGCCTTCACGTACTGTGTCAGAGTTTCGAAGTTTGAGTGCCGGAAGCGCCGTTCCCTCGATCCTGAGTACTGCCAAATCATGATTTCGATCTCGATTTACCAGTACTGCTCGCCGAATTTGCGTCTCACCACTGGTAAGGCGCGCTTGAATGACCAAAATCGGGGCGTCGGGATCACCGCTCTCTGGTACGACATGAGCATTGGTAGCAATCAGGTTGCCATTGCCGATAACGAACCCTGTACCACGCAGTACAAACTGCGGGCTGTTTGTTTTCTTGTAAGTGCCGACAACGACGATTGAAGGCTTTATGCGTTCGATGGTATCCGCGAGATCAGCCAAGGCATTACCGGTGGCCAGGAAGGCTAGCGCGGCAAGCAAGAAAGCAAAATTGTGTTTGGCCAGCTTCACATCAGCCTGCGTAGGGCAATTTTCGATAGTTCGGGAGAGGGGGGCGTGATTGCGGGATCGAACGGATGATCTTCGCGCTTGAAAATCTCCTGAATGCGCTTCACATAACCGCGGGTTTCTGGGTAGGGAGGAACGCCCGCATAACGGTTGACGGCTCCTTCGCCAGCGTTATAAGCAGCAGCCACCAGCGTGACATCGCCTTTGAAATAGGCGAGAAGCCAACGTAGATAGGAGAGGCCGCCACGAATGTTCTGTTCGGGGTCAAATGGCTTGCGAACATTGAAGCGTTCAGCCGTTTCCGGAATCAATTGCATCAGTCCCTGAGCGTTTTTAGGTGACAACGCACCCGGGTTGAAGTTTGATTCAGCGCGGATGATGGCCATGGCCAACCTTGGGTAGACGCCGTATTCTGGTGCTAGCTTGAGTACAAGATCCATGACTTTTCGATGCTCAGGGATGGCTTTGGCAACAATGTCCTCTCCGTTGTTGTCATGTATGTCAGGCTCGGCCAGACATGCAGGGGGCTTGCTGACGGGGTCGCCTACCTGACGGAGCATGCGTTGTGACAGGGTGTCTCCCTGTTGCGCGGCCATCGCAAAAAAATAGGCAGCGGTCGCATCGTCACGCGCAATACCACGGCCGTGAGCATACATCCAACCGAGGTTGTACTGCGCTTCAACGTCACCCAGGCGCGCAGCTTCGCAATAAAGGTGTAACGCCTTGGCTGGATCGCGCACGAAACCATTGCCATGCTCATGGTCGCGGGCTTCATTACGAAGTAACGCAGCCTTCTCACTGGGTGCCGGTTCGGCCATTACAGGTTTGCTGAAGGCGCTGACTGCAAGTAGTGCATAAAGCACCCAAGGCTTTGGCTGCAAATGTTTTAACCTTGCGTGCTTCATACAATTTTCCTTATAGACGCCAGATGTCAATACCTGAGTCGGCAAAGGCTGCCGCATCGAACATGCTCTTCACATCGGTGATGACGCCATCCTTATGGAGTTTAGACAAGAAATCGACACTTGGCCGAATTTTGAATTCACGATGGTTGACCGCAGCAACGATCGCTGCTGCCTTGGGTAGGTCGTCCCAGGCAACGAGATCGACACCATATTCATGGTGCGCTTCCTTGGTATCGGCGACCGGGTCATGAACGACGACTTTGGCACCGTAGGATTCGAGTTCGCGAATGACGTCAATGACGCGCGAATTGCGCAGATCGGGGCAGTCTTCCTTGAAGGTCAGGCCAAGAACGATGATTGGGTAATCCTTGACTGGGTGGCCTCTGCGGATCAATTGTTTGATTGTTTTTTCGGCGATGAACTTGCCCATGCCGTCGTTGATGCGTCGGCCGGCCAGGATGACTTCCGGGTGATAGCCAAGTTTCTGGGCCTTGTGCGTCAGATAATAAGGATCAACGCCGATGCAGTGGCCACCGACTAAACCGGGGCGGAAGGGGAGAAAATTCCATTTGGTGCCTGCTGCCTGCAGAACCTCCAGCGTGTCGATGCCGATCTTGTCAAAAATGATCGCCAGTTCGTTCATCAGTGCGATATTCAGGTCGCGCTGGGTGTTTTCGATCACCTTGGCGGCTTCGGCAACCTTGATATTGGAGGCTGGGTAAACGCCTGCAGTAATGATGCTGCCGTAGATTTCTTTGACCGTAGCGAGTGTTTCCGGCGTGTCGCCTGACACGACCTTGACGATCTTGGTTACCGTTCGTTCCTTGTCACCCGGATTGATGCGTTCCGGCGAATAGCCGACGAAAAAGTCTTTTTTCCAGGTCTTGCCCGATTCGCGCTCAATGATCGGGATGCAGACTTCCTCGGTTGCTCCCGGATAAACAGTCGATTCAAAGACAACGATGGCGCCTTGCTTAAGATTCTGACCCACCGCCTTGGAGGAGCCAAGTAGTGGGCTGAAATCGGGTTGGTGAGCATCATCGACAGGGGTAGGCACGGCAACGATAACGAAATCAGCTTCCTTCAACGCAGCCGGGTTTGTGCCGACTTCAAGCAGCGTGGCTGCCTTTAGATCGTCACTACTGACTTCGCCGGTAGGGTCGATGAAACGCTTGTAAGACTCAATTTTTTCAATCGAAAGATCAAAACCAATCGTCCGGAATTTTTTTCCGAACTCGACGGCGAGCGGCAAACCCACGTAGCCCAAACCCACTACTGCGATGGTTGTCATTTTTTACCTGTTAATAAAGAGTGAAAAGTGTAGATAGGAAATGTTAAAGCTCTTTTTGTAACTTGCTAACCTCAGGCTGGCTGGGGAATTTGTCGCCCAGCTTTGCGATCGCATCCAATTCCTTGCGGGCCTCCTCCTTCTTGCCGGTGCTGATCAGAACTTTGGCGAGATTGAGCTGAATGGCAGCAGCTTGTGGTGCAAGGCCAAGGGCTTTGCGCAAAAGTTCGATCGCCTTGTCAGTCTCTCCCTTGTTGGCCAGCAGCATGGCCAGCGTGTCCATAAAAGGCGGCTGATTTGGCGCTAACTGATTGGCTTTCTCGGCGTACTCGATGGCTTTTGGCGCCTTGAGTTGCCCAGAAACCCAAGCCATGTTGTTCAATACCAAGGGGTTGTTGGGTTGGATATCAAGTGCCGCCTGGTAATGCTGCACCGCCTGCGGGTATTCCTTGCGTGCTGTTGCAATGTCTCCCTGGTGAAGACGGAAGGCCATGTCTTTTGGGTGCTCTTTCTTCCAGCTTAAGGCCATTTTCTCGGCTTCAGCCGTATTTCCGGAGGCAAGCAGGGCAGAGTGCAATTTGATCGCCAATTCTGGTGCGGCAACTTGTTTCAGGCCATTCTGGTAGGCCTTGATGGTGTTTGGCCAAGCTTTCTCCAAGGCGTAAATATCACCTTCCAGCACAAAGCCGGCAGCCTCTTTCGGTCTTTGCTTTTGTATCTGACGAGCAATGCTTAGCGCGTCGTTGGGTTTCTTGGCATCCAGTGCCAGCATGATCAAGCCGCGTTGCGCTTCGATCAGATCGGGCTTGATATCCAGTGCTTTCTTGAGATTTTTCGTCGCCTCATCCTTGTTTTTATTGGTCAGATTGATCTCAGCCAGACGCATTTGGGGAAGCGGCGAACTCGGCTGCAATGCAGCAAGCTTGCCGTAGGTGCTTAGTGCTTGATTGAAATCACCAGAAAACTGTTGGGTGCGGCCAAGGGCATCAAGAATTTCCGGTTTGTCCGGAATGGCTGCCGAGGCGTCATTTGCTGCGGTCAACGCCTTTTTCGCATCCTTTTTATTCAGGTAGAACTGAATCAACGCCAGACGTGGTGCAACTTCGCTCGGGTTGGCGGCAATTGCCTTGCTGATCAGGCCGGATACTTCATCGGCTGTGCCACCGGCAGCGGCCCGAAGTTCAGCCAGTGCAAGTATGGCCCGACCATTCTTGGGGTCGGCAGCCAGCACTGCTTCAAAACGTTTGCGCGCCTCGTCCGGTTTCTTCTCGGCGAGATCAATCGTGGCAAGACTGGCAGCTGCGGGGAAAAAGCCTGGGTTGATGGCCAGTGCTTTTTCAAAGCTTTGGCGTGCCCCTTTAATATCTTTCTTGCCAAGCAGAATTCGACCACGAAGATTGTGCGTCGCCGCGTTATCAGGCTGCTTTTTTTCCAGGCTATCAATTGCTTTCAGCGCCTTATCTGGCTGATTGGTGCGGAGATAGGCGGCGATTAGCGCCAGGTCAGCTGTGATCCCCTTGTCGGTCGAGGTAATCTGTTCGAGTTCCTCGAAGCCGCCAGTAGTATCGCCTTGCGCCATGTGGGCGAGGGCGAGGGAGGTTTTATTGGTTGCGTCATTGGGATTAAGTTTGCTGGCTTTGGCAAAATAATCGGCCCCTTTTTTTGCGTCGCCGTTTTGCAGGTAAGTTTCGCCAGCCAGACTCAGGAAGGAAGCGTCCTTTTCGATGCGATCCAGCACCGGTTGAAGTGTAGTAAGGGCTTTTTCTGGCTGGCCGGCACGAAGGTAACTTGAAATTAACAGCCTGCGCGCCAGAGACAAATTCGGAGCTAGTTGTAATGCTTTACTCAAGTAGATATCAGCCTGAATGTAAGAACGCAGCTGATATTCGACTGCTCCTGCAAGCTGCAGGCCATTAGCGTAATTAGGTGAAATTTTCAGTAGTTGCTGCGTCAATTCGCGTGCTGCTTTGTAATCCTTGCGCTGATAGGTTGCCAAAGCATCCAGATAAATGGTTTGCGGATGTTTGGGCGCTACTTTCTTCAGAACTTCGATCTGTTTGCTGGCTTCGTCCAGTTTTTGCTGCTGAAACAGGCTAGAAATTATGGCGACATGGGCGAGAAGGAAATCCGGTTTCGCCGCAATAGCCTTGCGGTAAAGCGCCAACGCATTCTCTAGATTGCCCTTTGCAGCCTGCAGTGAGCCGCTCAGCAATAGGGCGTCGTGATTGCTTGGGTTTTTAGTCAAGACCTGATCGACAATACTTTGTGCCTCGTCGAAATTTTGACTATCTGCCTTGTAGCGAGCGTTGGCGAGTTGAGCCGGTGCATAGTCGCCCTTGCTGGCAAGTGCTGCAGCCAGTTCTGCCTGAGCGGCCTCCCTGTTGCCTTGGGCGGCATAAGCAGCACTCAGAGTGGTTTTTAGAGAGGCGAGCGGTTCACCGACGGGTACCTCCATTTTGCCAAACTCGTCGGTTACTTTCTTCACTTGGCCGGTTGCCAGCAGGGCTCTGGCCAACAGTGGAATGGTTTGCTCACTGGCATATTTTCGCTCAAGTGCCTTACGTAGTTCGACCTCGGCGCCAGCTACATCACCACTTTCAAAAAGCGCTTTGCCCAAAAGAAAGCGTGCTTCGCCAAGATTCGGGTCTTGTTGCAAGGCGTTTTTTAACTGAATTACAGCTGCTTTGCTGTCATTCTTGGCTAAAAAATCCTTACCTGAAGCAATCAGTGATTCAGGATTGTCGCCACTGCAGCCACCGATAAATGCCGTTAACAGAGCGACGGAAATGGTGCTGGAGATAATAGAGCTACGTTTTTTCATGGACGTTTCCTTCGATTGTGGGCGTCTATTTCAAACCCAGACGATGCATGAGGTCATAAAGAGTAGGGCGGCTGACGCCCAAAATTTCGGATGCGCGCACGACGTTGCCATTGGCGCGGCCCAAGGCGGTAACAACCGCATTGCGCTCGGCCTCGTCACGAATGCGGCGGAGATCGATGAATTCGGATTCGTTGGTATCCATTTGATCGAGGCCAATATCTTCGCGGGTGATCTGCAAGCCGTCGGCCATGATGACCGCTCGCTTGATGCAATTTTCAATTTCGCGAACATTGCCTGGCCAAGTGTGCAACTCAATCGCACGTGTCGCATCTTCGGAAAGCGTCATGTTGCCGCGGTTTTGTTCCGCCGAAAATCGACGGACAAAGGCATGCGCCAGCAAGGCCGCATCTCCCTTGCGCTCCCGCACTGGTGGAATATCGATGACGATTTCGGCAAGGCGATAGAAGAGATCTTCGCGGAACCGCCCTTCCTTAATCAGCACCTTGAGATCCTGGTGAGTTGCGCAGACGATGCGGACATCCACCGGGATTTCCTGCCTGCCGCCCAAACGTTCAATGACGCGTTCCTGCAGGAAGCGCAGGAGCTTGGCCTGCAATGCATGGGGCAAATCACCAATTTCATCCAGCATCAACGTGCCACCGTTGGCACTTTCAATTTTGCCAGGCGTCGTTTTTGCTGCGCCGGTGAATGCGCCTTTTTCGTAGCCGAAGAGCTCACTTTCCAGCAGATTGTCGGGGATTGCCGCACAGTTGATGGCGACAAAACGCTCATTTTTTCGCGGCGAGGCCTCGTGTACACCACGTGCCAATACCTCTTTACCGGTCCCGCTTTCACCCAGCAATAACACGGTCGCACTGCTATTAGCGACCTTCTCGATCGTGCGGCAAACACGCAACATTTCGGCGTTGCGGGTGAGAAGGCCGGCTAGTGCCGGCGGATGCTGGGCAGCCTGCAGGCGACGGTTCTCCTGTTGCAGATCATAAAGCCGAAACGCCCGCTCAATCGTTAATGCCAGAAGCTCAGGTTCGAACGGTTTGGCGAAAAAATCATAAGCACCCAAGCCGATTGCCCGAAGTGCGTTGGCGCGATCGTTCTGGCCGGTAAGAACAATTACCTTTGTGTCGGGAGTCGCAGCGAGAATTTGCTCAAGTAGCCGAAAGCCCTCGGAAACAGAGTCGGCATCCGGCGGCAAGCCGAGGTCCATAGTGACAACAGCTGGATTGTGCCGATGAATTTGGGTGAGCGCGCTTTCACGATCTCCTGCGGTCAACGTCTCAAATTGGTCAAAAGACCAACGCAATTGCTTTTGCAGTGCCGGATCATCTTCAACGATCAGCAGGGTGCGGGGCTTTTCGGTTCTCACACGTGATCCTTTTGGCGCAAGTCGGATTCAGTTCGTACCTCAAAAAGGGGCAGGATCATCGTAATTCGTGTTCCCTGATCAGGTTCGCTGTCCACCAGCATTTCGCCGCCCAATTCGCGGATGTACTGTGCGCTTTCATAAGCGCCAATCCCCATGCCAGCTTGCTTTGTGCTCTGAAACGGTTTGAAGAGGCGTTCGCGGATAAATTCCGGGCTCATGCCATGACCGGTGTCGCCCACCTCAAGTGCCGCCCGATCCCCCCGTTTCTCCAGAGAAACCCAGACGCTGCCCGTTGGGTTCGTGGCGTCGAGGGCATTCTGTACCAGATGACCAATCACCCTTTCCAGACGATCTTCATGGCCACGGGTGGCTACTCGATCGCGCAATTTGATCTCGACAGATCTTCCCTGATCCATTTTTTCTTTCTGTATACGCTGAATGACATCTGGAAGATTAACACCACAAGCCGTGCCAGGGGGAGTGGCCCCCTCACGCAACTGCATCATCAGTTGCCGCATACGCTCTACCGAGTGATCCACTGTCATCAGCATGTCTTCCTGAAACTCCGGGTTGTCGCGGTGACGTTCGGCATTTTTTAACATCAGTGAAAGCTGGGTAACGATATTTTTCAGGTCATGTACGACAAAGGCGGACATCTTGTTGAAAGCATCGAATTTGCGTGCCTCAAGCAAGGCTTCAGTAGCCTGCATTTTGGCCAGAAAACCGGCAGCCTGACTACCCGCTGTGCGCAGTAGATCGTTGACCTCCCAATTAACGTCGATTCGGGTTCTGGAACTTGCCAATACGACGAAACCGATCATCTGATTGCCAACCATTAGCGGAATTAACAGCCAGGCGTTTGGAATCTCTGATAACCAGTAGGGGATTGCCAAATCACCATAGCGGCCCGGGTAGCAGCGATATTCTTCAAGATTAATGACCCAGCCGCTGCTGAGCAGGAAACAGGCTAGTGAGGAATCAAGAGGCTCTTCAGTTGCACTAGCCGGAATATTCCAACGGGCTGTCTGGCGGTAACATTCCTGCCCCCCCTCCTGAAGCCACAGACCGCCAGCTGGACTCTCAACCATATTTGCCAAGCCGCGAATTACCTGTTGCCCCATTGCTTGCGGCGAATCCTGAGCTGATAGCGTTTGGGTGAAACGCAGCCACTCTTCGCGATAGTCATAGCGATAGCTGAAAAAATGCTTACCAACCAGAACTCGCATTTTGGCGCGCATGGAACCCGATACGACAAGAATCCCCAAGCTCAGAACACCGGCGCAGACCAGTGCCAACTGCAGCGCACGCCCCCAGTTGCCACCGAAATAGCGAACGTAATAACCAACGCCCGCCATAAACAACAGGTAAATACCGGCAGCGAGTAGCGTGGCGGAGTGGACAGCGGCTTTTTGCGATAAACGTATTTTTGCCGTCCAGTCACGGCTGCGCAGGCTGGCGAGAACCAGGAGTGGAATAGTCATGGCATGGATAAAGCCGCGAATGGTCAGCGCATCACCGTCGATTCGGTTGAACATCAGTGCATCGGAAAACAGATAGATATCGAAGATGAACTGGCCTGCCAGGCCGAGGCAAAGCGGCTTTATGTTCCAGGCTGAATCATCCGAAATGGCACGGAACAATTGCTCGACCAGCATCAGGCCAAGTACCGGCATTGCCAAGGCATGGAACAAGGCTGTTCTTAACCATTGATCGGCAGGTAGCAAACCAAAAAACAGGGAAAGTTGTAACGCTACGCCGCCCAGTACAGTCATCCAGCAGACGGGTATCAGCCAACCCGGAAGCAAGGCCTCGTTTGGTGTTTTCCCGGTACTCGGGATTAACAGAAGAACGAGAAAGGCGTACCAGGCAGCGTGCCGAAATATATCACTGAGTGAGGCTGAAAGTGCCAGAAATGGGTTACTGCCCGATGCTCCAAGAAAGGAAAAACTTGCCCATATTGCCGAAGAAAATACCGCAATGAGCATCATCCTGGCGCGGCGGCTGGCGTGCCATTCACGATCAAATGACAAAAGAAAAGCCGCCAATAGCGCATAGGTGCCTGCGGCAACCCCAAAGCTCCAGGCGATCAGTGATGCCGATTCAGTATCCATGTACGCTTGATAAAAAACGCCACGGCAGGCGTGGCGTTGTATGGTTTATTGAGCGCCTTTGCCCGTGAGGACGACGCCTATCGTCTCAAAGAGGACCAGAATATCCAGAAACAACGAATGATTCTTGACGTAATAGAGATCGTACTGGAGTTTTTCGGCAGAATCTTCAACAGTGGCGCCGTAATGGTAGCGAACCTGAGCCCAGCCGGTGACGCCTGGCTTGACGCTGTGCCGAACGGCGTAAAAAGGAATCTCTTTCGTCAGCTGGTCGACAAAGAAAGGGCGCTCCGGGCGGGGCCCAACCAAGCTCATGTCGCCTTTCAGTACACTGAAAAGTTGGGGCAGTTCGTCAATCCGAAGTTTGCGAATAATTTTGCCGACCTTGGTCACACGGTCATCCTGCGCTTTTGCCCAAACTGGTTTGCCATCCTTCTCGGCATCGCGACGCATGCTGCGGAACTTGATGACATTAAACAAGCGACCATTTAGTCCGACACGCTCCTGACGGTAAAGAATGGGGAACCCATTTTCAACAATAATCGCCAGGGTGGCTATAGCCATCACCGGTAAGGAGAGCAGAATAAGAATTATGGCGCAAAAGATATCAAAAACGCGTTTGACAATTGTCCGAGCAGTCCCCTGACTAAAGCCATCCCCAAAAATCAACCAGCCCGCATAGAGTGATTCGAGACGGATCTGTCCCAGCGTTTGCTCAAAATGACTTGCCAGATCGAGTACGCGAATTCCTTGCAATTTGCAGTCAAGCAACTCGCGCAGGGGCATTGCACCGCCACGACGTTCAGTGACAGCTACGACGATTTCTTCCACCTTTAGATTAATGGCAGTGTCAGTCAGTGATTTTTTGCTGGTGATGACCAAGCGACTCGGGACAGACATTTCTTCTTCGTTGGAGCTGGGGAAGAAACCCATAATTTCAGCCGACGGGTCGGACTTGTTTAGCGCACGCTTGACAGCCAAAGCCCGGGGGCCGGTTCCGAATACAAGAATTCGGCGAGTCAGCATATTGGAAGTTGGCGCATGAGAAGCGCTGACGCGGGTCACCAACATACCAAAAACGGCTGACATGGCTGATAACTGAAGGAATTCCTGGCTTACGCCCGCTAACGGGAGAATGGCAAATATCCCATAAGCAACTGGAACCGCAAGATAAAGAGAGAGCACTGCACGAGCTCGGCTCTCCATTATTGTGCGCTTGTTGAATCGCTGATAAAACCCGAGCCAGGAGTTGATCACCAGCATGGCGGCACCAAGCAGGCATGCAAATATCATAACTTGCTGGTGGTTGATCGGTAGGCCGCTCCCTACCCACATGATTGCGATAATCATGCCGACGATTACGAAAGAGAAATCGAACAGCATTTGGCCCAATACACGCCAGCGTAACCAGTGATTAAACATGCGGATCATGATCAGACTCCGTCCTTTGGCCGTAAATGATTGCTACTAGAAGTAGATTTTGCTGCAGATGACAGCACCACATGCTGAGGGGTGTTCCTCAATTTCGCTTGCTCTTGGTTGGCAATTTGTTATAGCCAATTGTATGAGTCGCGAAAAATGTTCTCTGTGCAGTATTTCACGGTGGATTGAAGTACGGGTTGATGAGCCAAATCAGTAGTAAAGAAGATGTTAAACAAGTTGAACTGCCCGGTGCGATGAGAGTAGAAAAGGGTTTCTATTTTACGCTTCCGATTATGGCAACAGATTACGAACGAATTAAAAAGTGATGGATTAGTCGTTAAGTTCGATACTTGAATATTACAAATTCATGTAAATTTTGTATTTTTTAAGCATAATGGCGTATTTGTCAAATTGCATGTGCCGAGTTGTCAAAGAGGGCCAATCAATTGCCCCTCTGTGTGCTTCAAACTAAAATTTCAACTGGTGCTGGGTGTCCGAGAAATCCATGTGGGCTGGCGCTGGCACCGTAGGCGCCGGACTGAAAAATTACGACGAGATCACCAGGCTGGGAAACGGGAAGTTTCATGCGGTCAGCCAGCAGATCGAGCGGGGTACATAAAGGCCCGACGACTGAGGCGATTTCTGTTTCCTCCTTACCCATCCGATTGCCAATGGTGACCGGGTAGTTCTTGCGAATGACCTGGCCGAAGTTCCCAGATGCCGACAAATGGTGATTCAAGCCACCATTGACCACCAGATAGGTCTGCCCCCTTGAAACCTTGCGGTCAACGATCTGTGAGACGTAAATTCCCGCTTCGCCAACCAGGTAGCGGCCCAGTTCGATTACCAGTTCAGCCTCAGGCATTTCCAGCGCGGCGCGGGCAGCTATCTGCGCAAGATTGTCGCCAACAGCCGTTAAATCAAGCCGTTGCTCGCCCGGGAAGTAAGGAATCCCGAAGCCTCCACCCAAATTGAGAAAGCGAACTAGTGAGGGTGCAGACGTGGCTAGGCGTAGGGCGAGCTCATAGGATTTCTGCTGCGCCTCGCAAATTGATCCCGCGCTAAGGTTTTGCGAGCCGGCAAAAAGATGAAAGCCTTCGAACTGCAAGCCAGCCTGGCCAATCTCGGCGAGTAGCTCCGGCACCAGTTCGGCATCCACCCCGAACTGTTTGGGTCCGCCCCCCATCTTCATCCCCGAACCCTTAAGCTCGAAATCCGGGTTGACCCTGACCGCAACCCGGGCAGGCAGCTTCAATTCCTGGGTAATGTTGGCGAGTTCAGTCACCTCGCGGAAGGATTCAACATTAATCAAAACGCCAGCAGCCACGGCCTGCACCAACTCACTCCGTCGCTTGCCGGGGCCGGCGAAGCTGATTTCTTTCGGGTCGGTACCTGCATCCAAAGCCACCTTCAACTCACCCGCCGAAGCGACATCAAGGCCATCAACCAGCTTGGCCATCCAGCCAACCACGGCAGGCATCGGGTTGGCTTTCATAGCGTAATGAAGTTTGATTGAGGCGGGCAGGGCGGCGCGCAGTTCTTCGACTCGGGCTTGAAGCAACTTGCGGTCATAAGCATAAAACGGTGTTTGCCCGACTCTTGCCGCCAACTGCTCAAGCGGAATCCCGCCGACCAGCAACTGACCATTGGTGACGGCAAACTGGGGCATCGGTGCGTGGATAGGGAGGGCGCGTGGTGCGTTCGACATCAAATAAAATTCCTGTTGAAACTGATCGGACTAACCAGGATGGCTTTCAATCCATGCGGTCGACAATGTTTTTCGGTCAATTTTGCCATTCGGGTTGCGCGGCAATGGGCCAGTTTGCATCTCGATACCCGCCGGTACCATATAGGCCGGCATGCGCAGCCGGCATTCGGCGAGCAGGGCGCTGACATTGAGCAATCCATCGGCTGGCGGCGTCGCAATCACCTGAATCGTTTGCCCGAGTCGATCATTGTCGATCCCAAACGCAACGCATTCACCCACCATCCGGGTTGCATAAAGGATCTCCTCAACTTCGGTCGGGCTGACCCGGTAGCCAGAAGTTTTCATCATTTCGTCACGCCGGCCGATGAAGTATAAGAAGCCTTCTTCATCCATCCGTACCGTATCGCCCGAGAAAACT
>Ga0209582_1000755_pt1 | contig 17758 bp, 20 predicted proteins | sample KloWWTmetKNB5Kit_FD_187176 | JGI IMG/M metagenome (GOLD analysis project Ga0209582, IMG submission 187176) | Active sludge microbial communities from Klosterneuburg, Austria, studying microevolution and ecology of nitrifiers - Klosterneuburg... | ecosystem: Engineered > WWTP > Aerobic digester >...
CCACGACACACGCATGGACAGCAAACAAACTTTTGAACTATGAGAGGCGGACACAATGCAAAAAGCGTTTCTGAGCATATAAAAAACGGAACACGCAAACCAAATAGACACGCAAACCGTGCTGAAGAGGCGGTAAAAGTTCTTGAAAAGATACCAGAACCTCCCTCATACTTCGACTCAAAGCACCGCAAGAAGTGGGCAGAAGTATGCGGGCGAGTTTATGATATTGATTCGTTGACAGACAACGATCTTGATAGTCTTGAGACATATGTGAAGTATTGGTTCATTGGAAAGGCCGCCTGGGAAGACATACAAAAGAATGGGATGACGATTGAGATTTGCAAGGAAAGTAAGGACGGGGTTGTCTATGTAGCAAGCGTTACTCGAAATCCATCCATTCTTACCATGAATGAGGCCGCGACAATCACTGAGCGCATTTCTGATAAGTTTGGGGGAAACCCACGATCCAGGATGGTTATCAAAACAACCCCGCAGGACGCGAAGAAAGTAGACCCATTAGACTTTTTGAATTGAAACAGGCAAAGCGGTATATTGACAATGTATTGAGTGGTGTAGAGTTGGTTTCAGATGGAACGAAACTGACTATTTTGCGACATCTGGAAGATTTAGGGCGGTCTAAAAATGCTGAATACCCGTTCTTTTTTGACGAAAAGGAAGCTGCGAAGGCTATTAATTTTTTAAGGGCTTTACGCCATCCATCTGGTGACAAGGGTATTGCCGGGCAAAAGTTTAACGTGCAGGACAATCAGGCTTTTATCACGGCCTGTATTTTCGGATGGCGGCGAAAAGAGAACGGGCTGCGAAGATTTACAGAGGTTTACCTGGAGGTATCAAGGAAGTGGGGGAAATCTCTTTACGCCGGGTTCATTGAGGTTTATACAGGTTTTTATGGTGGTGTAACTGGCGCGGGTATATTCACAGCAGCCACGACACGCGACCAGGCGGATGAGGTGTTTAGGGCTGTTCAGGGGCTTTGTCGGATGCTAAGGAATGACAGCGACACTGCAAGGAAGAGCATCAATGTCGGGGCTAATTCTGTGAACGACCTAAATAGTGGGTGTTTCATTCAGAAGGTTAGTGCGGACGCTGGAAACCTGGACGGTAAAAACCCGATTTGCGTAGTAATTGACGAATGGCACGCGCATAAAACGAGCGCGGTAAAGGATGTAATGGAAAGCGCACAAGGGACATGGGAGGCGCCGATGTTGTTCACGATAACCACGGCAGGGTTCAACAAGGAAGGCCCATGTTACAAAGTTGACAGGCCGAACGCTTTTTCTGTTTTGCGTGGGGATTTCAGGCAGGATAATTTGTTCGCAATGATCTTTTGCCACGACACAGACGATGCGGATGGGATATTGAATTTAGACCCGGACGTAAAGGAAGAAGCTGAACAGATTTTGAGGTTGGCAAAAAAGTCTAATCCAAACCTTGGCAGCACGCCAACTGAGCAGTTTATTTTGAACCGGGTAAGGCAAGCAAGGAATAAAGGACGGTCTACGAGGGTGGATGTTTTGACAAAAAACTTTAATTGTTGGGTGGATGCGCCAACAATATGGATACCAGAGGAAGATATTAAAGCGGTAATGAGGCCGCTAAACATGGATGATTACAAAGGGCGTCCGTGTTATTTGGGCATCGACTTAGCCGCGACTTCAGACATAACTGCCTGTGCCACATTCTTTCCCCCGCATGGCGACAAGGTTGCTGCTTTGTTTTTGAGGTTTTGGCTGCCAGAAGATACGATTGAAAAACGGCAAAATGAAACGATCTATGGCAAGTGGGTAGAAGATGGGTACATAGTAAAGACTGGAGGTAATCAGGCAGATTACGGGGTGGTAAAGAAGCATATTCACGACATGCACGAAAACCATAACGTAAAGGGAGTGTACTTCGACCAGTGGAACGCTTACGACATTATCTCACAGTTGACAGAGGAAGGAATCACGGCGGTGATAGTTCGGCAGACATTCCCAAACATGACGGAGCCGTTAAACTGGATTGAGCGGGCGGTGTCATCCAGGGACAAGATTTTTGAAATTGACGAAAGTCCGGTGTTGCTTTGGATGTTTAGGAACATCGTACTTGCCACCAATTCAGACGGGGCGATCAGGCCAAACAAGGAAAAGAGTGCCGATAAGATTGACGGGATCAGCGCAAGTGCAACGGCCATTTTTGGCCACATTACACAACCGCCGCCTGTAAAATCTTACCTGTTGGAGGAAGAAAGTGAACTTTTAAAATGGTAGTCAATGAGCTTTACAAGGAATGAATTAACCGATTTGATTAATAGTGTTGACCCTGCATACAAAGACAAAAAGGTTTATTGGATGAATGGCAACACACCTGAAACGCGAGCAATGCCCATACAACACTCTAAATTTTTCCCCGAATCAGCCCTTGCACACCAACTACTCGACGGCCTACGCGGGCTAGAAATTGGCGGTGCAGCCCACAATGCCTTTGGCCTTGACACGCTAAACGTGGACAGGATCAGCCACGACCACCCAGATTTCCAGCCCTATGCCAGCGAGCAAAAAAGGCTGTGCGGGGCGGTTATGCCCGTTGATATTGTTGCTCCAGGCGACTGCATCCCGGTTGCTGACAAGTCCTTTGACTTCGTAATTTCCAGCCATGTTATAGAACACTTTTACGATCCGATCAGCGCAATTAAAGAATGGATGCGCATAGCCACGAAGTACATTTTCATCATTTGCCCGCAAAGGGATGCACTGGAAAGCGACAGGGGAAAAGAATTGACGGACTTAGATGAACATATTGCCCGCTTTTCAGAAAAAGGCGAAAAACCAAGTTCTGACCAGCATCATTCCCGGTGGACATGCCAATCATTTGCTAATATGTGCATGTGGATTTATACGCAGGAATGGGGCAAGGATTGGGGAACGTGCGCGGTGGAGCCGGTCGACTTGAAGGTCGGAAATGGCTTTACCGTTGTTTTAAAATTTAAAGAGCAATAAAATGAGCGCAATTCACGAACTTCTTAATGTCCCAGATGAGGTCTATATCCCCCTGGTCGATATTGTACCGCCAATCTTGGCGCAATGTTTTATAGAGGATACCCCTGTAGCAATAAAGGCTACCACAATTGCAAGGGTGATAAAGTTAATAAGCAATATTGGCGACGAACACACTCCACACACTTACGCCCTCATCGGCATGATGGTTGAACAAGCCTACAATGCCGCCGTACTCCAATCAAAAAAACCGCCACTTTTCAAGATTTTAGGGAAAAAATGATAAACATCCTAATCGTAGAAGAACCCATAGTTACCGCAGTTTCCTGGTGGCGGCTATTCCGCCCTATCGCTGAAATGCAGCGGCAATTCCCTGGTAAATTTAACGTGAAAATGGTGCGGAACAAGTCGATCAATGCCGATGACCTGTTTTATACTGACATTTTCATCCTGTGCCGCCCAAAAGACGAAGAAACCCTGAGCCTCGCACGTAGAATCAAGGCTTTAGGGCGCTCAAAAATCATTCTTGACATTGACGATGCAATCACCAATCTCCCCATAAATCACTTTCAATTTGCCCACCATCATGCACGGGTTTCCATAGTCCGGGACATTTTTACCCTTGTAGATTACTTTTGGTGTAGCACTGAGCAGCTTCTTTACGAATGCGACTGCTTAGGCCGTGGCGAAGTAGTGCCAAATGCCATCTACCCGTGGGATCTACCAAACGAACCGGCACCAGACAGGGGGCTTTGGATGTGGCGCGGCGGCGGGTTGCAAATACTTGACGTGCTTCTGGCTGGAGCTGAAAAATACGAAGAAATAAAGGCGCTTCCGAAGCAATGGATATTTTGGGGCGTACTGCCTCCCCTTGCCCACGGTGAAAATGTAGGGCTACCGTTGGAATACGAATCAGACGTGCAGTCCTATTTTGAGAAATTGAAAAACGCTAAATTTAACGGCGTGTGGAAGCCGCTCGCAGAACACCAATTTAACGACGCTAAAAGCAATATCGCATGGATTGAGGCAACAATGTCCGGGGGCGTGTGCCTGACTAATTACGCCGGGAAAACGGCCTGGGAAAACGCTGTTTCTGAATTCCCTACGTATGATGAGGCGTGTGAAATATGGGCAAAATCAAAGGAAAGGATCATACAAGACTTCAATCTTGAAATCACGGCCAGGCAAAGAGCGGAAAGCATTGATAGGCTGATGAACGGCACGATTTTAGCTTAAAACACGTAACACCTAACCTATGACTGACACAGACTTTGAGCGAATAAGCGAGCGGGCAAAGCTGCTCGAAAACAAAGGGTATTTCGACCGTCACCGTGAACTCGTGCCGGAATACGGGGTGCAAGGCGCATGGGAAAAGCTCGAAAGCGAATTACCTTTTGGGATAACCCGCTATTCGTCTTTCCATGCTTTTGAGGCTGCCAAAAAAAGGGAGGCCGAAGGGACGCTGAATGAAACGGTGTATTTGAAGAAATAAAGTTGTTTGCATGACTTTTATTTTTAGCTCGTTGCCGTGCAAGGCGACGGGCTTTTTTGTTGAAAAACATTACTTACGCAACACGTAATAGTTTCGGCTCGAATATGGCTGAATTTTGTGCAAACCCGCACTAATGCAGATTTTCGGCTTCAATATTGACATAAAATCAAAGCGCGTAATTGCGCTGGAAAATACTGTCAGAAGCCTGCAAGGTCAAATAGTGTCGGGGCCGACCGGATGGGGAACGAATTACGACTCCCTTTTTTCAGGTTCCGGCGTTGTTACCCGTCAAAAAGCCCTTACCGTTCCTGCTATTTTCGCGGCAGTTGACGTAGTTTCCAAAACACTTGCTTCTTTACCGTTTGCCCCATATCAACGTACAGATACCGGGGCTGAAAAAGCTATCGGGCATCCGCTTTGGGCGATGGAAACAATGGAGCCGTCACCCTATACAACGGCGTTCAATTTCCGTCGCGATTTGTTTTCTGACACGTGCTTTGGCAACGCTTACGCCAAAATTTCATTCAAAGGAAACGGCAGGGCGTATAAGCTGGAAAGACTTGTCCCTGAAAACGTGACTGTTTATCAGAACCAAGAAACAGGAGAACCTTTTTACTGTGTTATGCGCACCGATCCTGGTGGAAAGATGCGCTACGAAGTTTTGATGCAGTACGAAGTCTTACACCTGCGCGGCATGACTATCGACGGTTGGCAGGGCATTGATATTTCCAACACTTTTTCATCTTCTATCGCAATGTCCATAGACGCCACGCGCTACGGGCATAATTACTTCAACAACAACGCAGCCGTTGACGCTGTGATTGAATACCCTGGCGCTCTTGATCTAAAGAGCCGGGAAGTAATGGAAAATAAGATTAAGCAAAAACACGCGGGTATCAATAACGTCGGCGGGGTGATGCTTCTTGACGCCGGATCGAAATACAACAAAATTGGCACCAACCCACAGGAGGCGATGCTCAACGAAAGCAGAACTTTCCAGGCATACGAATCTTGCCGGATTTTCGGCGTTCCCGCTCACATGATAAACGTCCTTGACCGCTCCACTTTCAATAACATTGAAATGATGGATAACGGGTTTGTGAAATACTGCCTTGTGCCGCTCGCAGAGCAGTGCGAGCAGGAACACGACGTAAAACTGCTTACTCAGTCTGAAAAATCAAGTGGCTCCGTATTTCACAGATATGACTTATCAGGGCTGATGCGCGGTGACATGAAATCAAGGGGTGAATACGAAGATAAGATGCTGAAAAACATGGTGTTAACCATTAACGACGTGCGCGGGATGAACAACTTAAACGAAGTTCCGTGGGGACACAAGCCTTACGCGCAGGCGGGGGTAACACCAGTGAATGAAGATGGCACAATTGATATAAACACGCCAGCAGACGCGCCGGCGAATAATGATACTGATAATGGAACTCCGCAGGCTTCAAACTAATGTCGAAACACGCTTCATTGTTTCGGAAGAAACAAGGGCTAAGGTGGTGAATGAGGAAACTCGCACTATCCGGGGCTATGGTATTGTGTTCGACAAAGAAAGTGTTGATCTGCGTTCGCATGGTCGCGTTTTTCGCGAAGTGATCCGGCCTGAAGCTGTGAATGGCGTGGATTTTTCCAAAGTGCTTTCAATGCACAACCACAGAAGCGAACGCCTTTTAGGTAACACGGCTTCGGGTACTATGCGCACCGGAACTGACAGTACAGGCGTGTGGTATGAAGTTGATTTGCCAGATTCACCTACCGGCGAAGATGTGTTAGTGTCTGTTCGCCGTGGCGACACGCCAGGATCGTCTTTTCAGTTTGACATCAAAGCTGATGGCGAAAAATGGTCTGTGAGAAATGGTCGGGCTTTCCGGGAAGTCATTGCATTTAATGGTGTTTACGAAATGGGGCCGGTATCAGAACCCGCCTACCCTGACACGACAATCGCGGCCAGATCAATGGAAGAAATGGAAAGGGTTTTGCGCGATGAAGGCCCGATGATGGATGATGCGACAGGTAATACCCCTGCTGAATCTTACGATCTGTCCTACATGGTAGATAGTGCTGCATGGGCATTGTATCGCTCCAATGACATGATCTACGCGCTGAATAACTACATATCAAAGTATCGGTATTTCGGCGAAAACATGCCCGCAGAGGCAGACATTTTTAGCCGCCTTATATCTGAATGCGAGGCGGCAAAATCGGCGCTTGTGGCACTGATTGACGGCCATGCCGATGCTGTAAGGGCGCTGAATGGAGGCGAGAACCGAAGTGAAGATGAACCGAAAGAAACAGGAATAAAAATACACCCAGAAGAAGAATTCTTTTGCGTGATCTATTGACAAATAAACACAAACAAACACTATGACACGCTTAGATGTCCTTAATGAACTATCCCAGGTGCAAGCGGCGCTACGGGATATTCGGGCGAAAAGAAACGAGGACGGAAATTTTTCCGATCCGCTTGTTCAAGTAAGCCTCGACAAAAACAATGCCCGCTACCTTGAGCTTTCATCTCTTCTTACCGATCTAAATATCGAAGAAGAGCAGCGTAAGCTGGAAGTTGAGCGTGAAATGACAAAGCGCGGCAATTTTGATGCTGGAAAGGAGGATTCCACAGTAACCTACGATAATTCATTTTGGCGGTGGGCTACTCAAAGCATGGAAAATCCAAACCTTTCTGCTGACCAAAAGCGGATGCTTGCAACCCGGCACGTTTCGGAGGTGCGGGGCACGTCTACGCAGATCGGCTCGACCGATTCTTTGGGCGGCTATGCCATCCCGCAGGAATTTTCAAAAGAAATCGAGGTGATGATGGAGTGGTATGGCGGGTATAAGGCTTTTGGAACATGGGAAAGCCCGGCTGGAGGCGGAATGAAATATCCATCCATTGATGACACTGCAACCACTGGAAACATCCCAGGCCAAGGCACGGCTTCTACCGTTGCCGATCTGACACTCGGCCAAATCCTTTTTGGCGACTACACCATTGACAGTAAGATTATCAAAGTATCTGATGAGCTTGATAATGATAACGGCGTGGCATTGCTCAAAGTGATCCTTTCCGACATCCTTCCTGCAAGACTTGGTCGCGCTGTAAACTCATATCTGACGAATGGAACCGGAACAGGACAGCCCTACGGCTTCACCACAACGGTCACAAACTCTGGGCTTACAACAAACAGCGGCGTAGCCATCGCGCAGGGCGAACTCATGCGCCTCATGTACAGCGTTGACAGGGCGTACCGCCAAAGCCCTGGTACAGCATGGATGGTATCTGATACTATTATGGGATACCTGCGTACCCTTGAGCTTGGAAACACCAACACTGTCCCGATTTTCACGCCAAACATGGACGTTGTTGGAGCGGAGCCGGTCAAACTTTTCGGCTACCCAATCTACATCAACAACGATTTGGCCGCTGCAAACGCTACTACACGCGTACCTGTAACAGCAACAAAATCCGTGTATTTCGGAGACTTCAATAAATACAAAGTTCGCAGCATTGGCGGCGTAAACATGAGCCGCAACGATCAATTGTATTGGGCAGAACGCTCCATTGGTTTCCGTGGCTACGTTCGTAAAGACGGCAACCTGGTTAACGCCAACGCCATTAAGTATTTGCTTCAGGCGTAATGCTCATTAAGTATCGCAATGGCGGGCGGATCGCCTCGGTTTCAACGGAAGAAGGACGCGCTTTGATTAGTAGCGGAATTGCCGATGAAGTCTTTGCTACTCCGCCCGCTCCAAAGCGAGAAAATGCACTGGATAAAAGGAAAAAAGAAAAGCGGTAATGGCTCACAAAGTTACAGTCCAACCCACCATCGAACCCGTGTCTTTTGCAGAAGCAAAGACGTGGCTAAAGGTGCATACGGATGTAACTGAAGATGATGATTTGATCCGCTCTTTGATAAAAGCGGCTCGCGTTTGGGCAGAAAGTGGCACAGGCCAGGCGCTCATGGAGCAGACAATTGCTCAGGTGTGGGATTACATGCCGAATTATGGCACGTTTGAACTCGCAGTGTCGCCGGTCATTTCAGTGACAACAGTAGGCTATCTGGACGCAAATGGCGCTTACCAAACGTGGGCTTCGACTAATTACACTGTTGACGATATTTCAACACCTCCCAGGGTGGTAGTTAAAGGATCGGTTTCGCTTCCTGATACTGCCGATGCAACAGAATACCCGAATCTGTGGAAAATCACATACAAAGCCGGGAATACTACCACTATGGCTGTTGACGCGAACATCAAAACAGCCATGTTGCTTCAAATAGCCATGATGTATGAAAACCGGGAAGACATGCCTTTGGGCCGTGAAAGCGGACATCCATTTGCACGCTCTGCGTGGAATTTATTGGCAATTAGTCGTGTGAATCTGATATGAGGAAGGAGAATCACAGGAACCTGGGCGCTATTCTTCCCGACATAGCCGCACTGAATGAACGGGTGACGCTGCAAACATTCACCACAAGCAGGGACACAAACGGCGCTGAAATAATCACATGGGCTGATGCCTGGACAGATTGGGCGCGTGTTGATTACAGTAGAACAGGAAACGAAGAGGCATTAACGGGGGATCAATTCATTGTTTTTACCAGGGTAAAATTTACACTCAGGTACCGAGGCACGATCAACGAAAAAATGCGCTTTGTGTATGATGGCGAAAATTACGACATCATGTATAAGGAAATTTTAGGACAGCGAAAGTTTGAAACTTTTACATGCGAAAATAGAACATGAAAGCAGGGCGCTACATATCCAGCATTTTGAACGCAGCAAGCGGGGTGACAAACCTCGTTTCCAGCCGGATTTATCCGGTTATGATCGCGCAAAATGCCGCATATCCAGCAGTATCCTATTCATGCTCCTATGTACCCGCCGATCCGAATAAAACACAGGTAGAAACGGCGTATCTGTGCCGCGCTACAATCGTGGCATGGTCAGAAACCTATTCAGCCTGCGAGAACATTGACATTGCTATCAATGCCGCTTTGAATTTTGTGGAAGGAACCGCTGCCGGGGTTACGGTGACAGGTTGCGAATATAAAGGGAGTGAAGACGGCATGGATGATAAAAACGAATACTATTTCAGGGCTGCCACTTACGAAATCAGGGTAAACAGATGAGCGAATTAGGTTTCATCGAATCGGAAATGGCCGATGTTTTTACACGGTTTCGGCACCTTGGAAAGCTATACACGCAGGCTGCGCCACGAATAGCGGCAATAGGTGGCGCTTACTTGGCTTCGGCAGCAGAAAGCGCGGCACCAAAGGGTAGAATTGTTCACCGGAGGTACTCTACAGCGAAAGTCAATAAAGCAATGAGAGCGCCTAAGGGCATGGGGACTGTAGTAGCGACGTATTCCCCCGGCAACCTTGCCAGGTCAATGCAGGTGCTAAAATTACGCCGGGTAAAATCAGGTGTAATTGTTGGCGCAAACCTCGCAAAAGGCAGCGCAAAAGGAAATTTCGGTGGAACGCGCACAGATGGTTACTACCTGCACATGGTCGAAGGCGGAACAAATAAATGGGCAGGAAAACCTTTTTTCATGGCAACATGGAATAGAAGCCGCCCACGGATTGAGGCAATGATGGTTCACCAGTTCACGCTTATTGCAGAACGATTCAACGCAGATAATAAATGAAAGTAAGGCTAAAATTCGATTGGACAGATCATGGCATCACGCACAAGTGCGGGAGTGTTGTTGATGTAAGCGATAAAGACGGCGCGGTGCTTGTTGCTGCCGGTCACCAACGGGTTCACCAGGATACGCCGTCACGGATAAACCCTGACTTGTATGGATTGGGGTGCGTTCCTAGTGGCGTGGCAATTATGGGTAATCCAGGGCCAGAATTAGTGAATGTCCCGGCGCAAAAACTGAAAAATACCCATTCTGGCCTTCTAAAAGGCTTTGAATCCCAAAATAAAGAATAAGCCCGCATGGGCAAAACAAATAAACACAAAACACAAGCACTATGACTACCGGAGTAGTAAATACGAAGTTGTTGAAATGGTATGTCGGCTCAACAGCGATTACATGCCAGACAGACGGCACTCTTTCCCTGACATCCGATACCAGGGATACCACTTGCAAGGATTCCGGCCAGTGGAAAGAAGCCCTTTACGGGCAAACCGGGTGGGAGCTTTCAGGCACGGCGCTTGGAAGTTACGACGGAACAATGTCGCTCCACCAACTCACTGCACTGATTATCGCGCAAACCGTTTCTACCGTGTCCTTCAAAACGGCTGTGTCCGGCGATGACATTTTCACAGGTACGGTTATATGGACAAAGATGGACGTTACATCTGCTGGAACGAATCAAAACGTAAACATTTCATACACAGGCATGGGCACGGGTGCCCTTGTACAATCATCTTAAATGATTCACACAATCAAACTAGGGGGTAAAACCCGGAAAGTGCTTTTTGGGAACTACGTTTTCCGCAAACTGGAGCAAGAAAAAGGCATCGGACTTTTCGACATATCCGAAGGACTGCAAAAGGTAAGTATTGCGCTAATCAGCGACATGCTATACTACGCTTTACGGTGCGCCGAAATCAGCGAAGGCGCTGAAATGGAAGAATATACCGCTGACACGGTTTGCGCGTGGATGGATGTGGAAACAAGTTCTATTGGCATCGTTCTACCGTGGATCACCGACGCCGTCACTGCTATGACAAAAAGCATTGGTGTCGATTCCGAAGAAAGCGAAGAGCCTACAAAAAAAAAGAAGTAGGATTTGATTGGCCTACCATGATATACGGGGCCGGGAAGATGGGGTGGAAAGAGCGTGATTTTTGGCTTTCCACCCCATCTTATTTTTTCACCGCGCTATCCGGCCACATGGAGCAAGAGGTGGACAGGGTTAACATGGGATTTGCACAGGCGCGAATGGTTTCCTATTACGCAGGATTTCAAAACCTGATTAAAGGAACCGAGATGAGCGATTTGTACAAACTCCCCTGGGATGACAAGGTGAGGGCGGCCAAATTTGAGCCAATTGACCCGGAAGAATTAGAAAAATTTGAAGCGGCGGCGGCTCGTGCCTATGCCAAACTAAACGAAAATGTCAGTAGCAGCACTTAATGTACGGATTGGGGGTGACATTCGAGAGCTTAACAAGGCGCTCAAGGATGCAGAAAAAGCCGTCCGTGGTGCAAGCACCCGAATCGGCGAAGCTGCCAGGGAACTGTCAACCAAGCTGTCGTTACCGCTGATTGGCTTTGGTGTTGTCGCTATTAAGGCTGCCGGTGAAATTGAGGCGTTGCAGAAAGCGATGGATGCAACATTCCAGGGTGCAGGTCGGTCGCTTGCAGAGGCGTCTGCCGAGGTAGAAAATTTGCGCAAATCCGCTGAGGCTCCAGGGCTTGAATTTGAACAAGCGGTGCGCGGATCTATCAGGCTTCAAAACGTGGGGTTTTCCGCTGAAAAAGCGCGGGGTGTCATTGAGCAGCTCGCAAACACAATAGCCACTACAGGCGGCACGGCAGAAGATTTAGGGGAGGTTGTTAATCAATTTTCTCAGATGATCGGAAAGGGCAAACTATTCCAGGATGACTTGAAGATCATTACGGGCAGGATGCCGGTTGTTGCCCAATTAATGAAAGAAGCGTTCGGCACGACAACAGCTGAGGGTATCAATGCGCTTGGTGTTGATGCCCGCGAATTCGTCGATACGATCACAAAGAAAATGGAAGGAATGCCCCGCGTTGCGGGCGGCATATCAAACGCCATTGTGAACGCAGGGACGGCGATAAAAATGTTTTTGGCAAGCGTGGGCGAATCGCTCAATAAAACATTCAATATCAGCGCAAAGCTGGAAGGTTTTGCTACATGGTTAGGTGATCTGTCTGATCGTTTCTCCAAACTTGACGACGGCACCAAAAAACTCATTGCGGGTGTTGGCGTGTTTGCCATTGCCCTAGGGCCGATGCTAAAGGTCGGGCAGGGTGTAGTCGTAGTCGTTGGGGCAATGATTAAGGCGTATGGCGTTTTGCAGGTAACACTTTTGAAATCCCTTGCAGGTGAAGCCATCCCGTCCGCAATCAAGGCTTTCCAGGCGTTGAACCTTGCTACAAAACTGACAATTTTAGGCGCGGCAATCGGTATCGTATTGGCCGCCGCTGCTGCGTTCACTTTGTTGGCTGAAGATACCAGTGCGGCTGCTAAGGCTCAAAAATCCCTACTTGAAGTTAATAGAAAGGCTGCCGATAGTATCGCAGGACAAAAGAGCGAGGTTGAGGTGCTTGTTTCTGCCTATAAAAAAGAATCGACAACACTTGAGGAAAAAAGACGGATTCTTGAAAAGTTAAACAAAATTAGCCCAGAATATTACGGCGGGATAAGGGCTGGTAAAAATGATATAGAGGCGATAACATTGGCCACTACGCGTTATGGAGAGGAATTATTAAGGGTGGCGAAGATAACAGCTGCAAAGGAACGATTGGTAGAGATTCAAAAAGAGATGAACAATCTCAATGAAACGGCAGACCCGACTGTTTGGCAGCAACTTAAGTCGTCAATTCTTAGCACAGCAAGCCCGGCTGCGGCTGCCCTTTCCACGGCAACGTCATTTACAGAAAACCTACTTGAGCAGAAGGCCGCACTTGAGGCCGAGCAAAAGGCGCTGATTGGAGTAGCCCAGGCAGATGTGCTTAATACCAAAACCACCAAAGAGTTAACGGGCGCAACCGGGGGATTAAGTGATGCAAAAAATAAAGCAAAGGAGGCTAGTGATGCAGAAACCGCAGCACTGGAATTATATCAAAAACAAATAGAGGGCGCAGAAGCGGCGGTCATTGCATACAATCAAACCCTGCTTGATGCAATGAAAAAGGAGGATGAGGCAAGGGCGGCAAGCATGGGGGCTACTGATACGTCCGGTGGGCCATCGGGAGGCGAGAGGCCTTTGGCTGTCGGGAAAGAAAAAACAGAACAACAGGATAGGGAAGAGGCTCAGATAGAGCGGTTGAGGCAAATGAAGGAGCAGCTTGAGGCGCTCCCTACTGCCGCAGAAACCGCTGCCGGGGCCATAGCAAGTTTTGGGGAAAACGTTGCATCTTCCCTTGAGCAAAGTGGGGCGTCATGGAAATCATTTGCCTCTGCCGCTGTGTCTGCCATAGCGCAGGTTATAAACCAGCTTATTAAAATGACGGTAGCTAAGGCTATTGCATCCGCTATCGAAAAAGGATCTGTTATTAACCCGCTTGTTGGAATTGCCCTTGCAGGCGTGGCCGGAACTTTAGCCGGGGCGCTTTTCAAAAAACTTGTCGGGGCGGCTTCATTCGCCAAAGGCACCATGAACGCCCCTGGGGGTTTATCACTCGTTGGTGAAGAAGGGCCCGAGCTTATAAACCTTCCCGCTCGCTCGCAGGTATATACCGCGTCACAGACAAAGAACATGCTGAATGGAGGCAGTGGTAATGTCTCGCTGAGCGGGGCATTCACAGTTAAAGGCACTGACCTTGTGTTAGTCCTTGATCGCGCTCAACAAAAACAAACCCGTACCCGCTAATGGCTGAAAGACTATATGGATACGGGATTTCTCCAGGCGGTGTAAACTACACGGCCAGGATCTACGACACGGATTTTGTCGGTACTTCGATAGGCTTTGAAACAGCCAGGGGTGGCATAGAAATAACATGGTCAGCGGATAAGCCGGATGATCGGCATGCCCCTATAATGGGTAGCAGTTGCCGCGTTACAATGCTGCTTCCTGTTGACGACGTGGATCTGAATAGTTTTGTTGACGATGTACGCACCTCAAAGGAGGGCCGTTTTTGGATGGAAATAGTCAGTGGCGGCAGCGCAACGGTTAGATGGCGGGGTATATTGGTAGCGGATATTTCAAACGAACGAGACGAAGCAGCATACTACACGGTTACTATGACCGCTGTTTGCGGTTTGGGGCTACTGAAAAAGACGCCGTATTACAATGCCGGAACACTATACTTCAATAGCAGTACCCTTGTATCGCACCTTACGCGGGCGCTCGGTAAGTTGGCGCACATGGCGATGTGGGCGGCGGGTGACGACTTCCTTGAAACGTCGGTAGATTGGTGGGCTGAAACGATGTCAACGGGAGGCGCGAATGATGCGCTATTCTTAGCACAGGTAGACCATGCTGCCTTTTACGACTACCATACCACAGGATCGACAGATAAAGATGTACTATCATGCTATGATGTAATAAGCCACATTGTACGCTCATTTGGGGCGCACATTAAAATGTATGATGGCAAGTTTATTGTAGAGCAAATTGACTACCGATCAAACAGCACATACGAATACAGGCGCTACAAAAAGGATGGGACTTTTTTGTCAAATAGCGGGTACAGTGGCGTAAACACGATTAATCAGACGGATACCGGCGCAAAGTTATCGTATGTAGAATACGACTATTTGCCACAGCTTTCAAAAACGTCTGTCACTTATCAGGCCAATTTGCGCCGCAATTTTTGGGGGAACATCATCCCAACGCAGGGAAATGTGTTTAACTTTAATCAGGCGATTGACAGCAACAGCGGGGCAACTACATTTAAAATCAATGGCCTGTTTCGGGTAACAATAAAAAACAATTCCTATTCAGGGAGCCTTACCGATTCGATTTTCGCAGAGATGAAGCTGTATTTGAAGATCGGGAGCAACTACCTGAAACGCTCGGTAACGTATTCGGGTTTTTCTGTCATCCCTGGTACTGCTTCCTGGACGGGTACGCCGGGCGATAGTGCAGATTTCGTATCGGGCGGCACAAGTAGCGTTCCAGCGGTGGGAAGCAGTGTAACGCTGTTTATCCCTGTTCAATCATTTATCACGCCACCACTACCGGCAGACGGTGATACAAACACATTCCAGTGCGGTTTTGGGCAGTTAATGAAGCAGGGGAACGTCGGGGTAGACGAATCGCAGTTTACAATCAACTGGAGTGCGGATAGCTTCTTTTTGGAACTATACGATGGAGGGACGCCGGATGTTTTGGAAGATGAGATTCTATACGAAACCGAAAACCCCGACGATGGCACGGAAAAATGGGAAGCGGACATACGCTTAGGCGGCGGTAGTACAAATTACCAAGGCCGTCTAAGAAGCGCCGCAAATTACGCCTATCAACAGTGGGCGCAAGGTGTTGTAACGCCGTATGCGCCGCTTGGCGCGCTTCTTTCAGAAGTAGCGATGAATGGGCAGCTTCGCCCGATTAAACGCCTCAACGGGCAAATTTACGGGCAAGGTATTAGCCCTTGGAAACTGATTAGGACTTCGGAGCCGTTGGATTGGTTTCCAATGCAACTTACTTGGTCGCCAACCGAAGATATGTTATCGGGTAGTTGGTTTGAGATGGATTACGGTACAGCAGGGGTGCCATCGACGCCGGTTCTGGTGAAAGTATTAACAGGCGGCACAAAGTTGCCGCAAATGCCAGGGGCCACTATCCCGGTGACAACAGGTAATAATAATCAGGGTTTTGCAACAAATTCGCCTGGGGTTGTTCTTGCCCCTATCTCATTCAATAATATCAGTGCTGCAATTACCGCAGGGGCAACTATTACTTCTATTGGGCTTACAGACGCGGCGACTGGAACGGAATTTATAAGCGGGGACAGTGTTACGCTTTGTCATCCGATCACCGGGCAATACCAGACGTTTGAAGTAGCCACAGCGCCCGTATTTGGGGCGACTTCGCTTTCGGTTGTTTCTGAGGTGGCCGACTTTAGTGCGCCGGTAGGCTCGTTCCTTGTTGTTAAGCAAAAGGCGTTTGCCTTTTCGCTGCCAAAGGCCGTACAGGGGCAGATACTTCGATACAACGCAGGATCAGGTAAATGGGAGGCGTACAGCGGTACGGTTGACGGACGGGTGCTTACGTGGGATACTACGAACGGATGGCAGGAAGAAGCGCTTCCGGGCGGCACCGGCACAGTTACAAGTGTTGCCCTTACAGTGCCATCTATTTTAAGCGTTGCAGGAAGCCCAATAACAACAGCCGGAACACTGGCGGTTACACTCGCTACACAGGCGGCGAATTTGATATTCGCCGGGCCATCATCCGGCGGCGCGGCGACCCCTACATTCAGGGCTTTGGCGTTGGCTGATTTTGCGGCTAATTTATTGACGTTTGCCAAAATACAACAGATTGTAACCGCCTCCATACTCGGCAGGGTTACGGGCGCTACTGGCGATATAGAGGTATTGACATCCACACAAGCCACAACCCTGATAAATGTTTTCACATCCGCCTTAAAAGGGCTTGTACCTGCATCCGGTGGCGGCACCACTAATTTCATGCGAGCCGATGGAACGTGGGCGGCTCCGGTTGGCACTGGCGTAACTCAGTCTGGAACACTGGTAAATAACCGGGTAACAATTTCGGCGGGTTCAAATCAGGTAAAAGACTTTGCAGCGTTCACGGTTGACGGGACTAATAATCGAATGACAATAACCGGCACCGTAGCCGGAACAGGCGCAAACAACGCCTTTTTAAACCTCAATTCAGGAGCAATAACCGGCGCAACGGAATTTTTCAGGGCTTCCGGCAATATTAACGGCAACCTGATTGGGACACTTATAAACGCGAATAACACTTCATCGGCTAACACCCTGCTTCAGATCGTTACAGGCGGCACAAGCGCGGGTGATCCAATAGTGCAATTCATTGTCACAGGCGGCGCGGGAACGGTGGCGGTTGGTTTGGATAATAGCGATGGCGACAAATTCAAAATCACCCCAAATTCATCCACGCCAGGCGGCACTGCGAACAGTGGCTTAATTATCACCCAGGCAGCTACGCCGCTTGTTGGGATTAACAAAGATGTTCCTATTCATGCGCTCGACGTAGAGGGCCGGGTAAAATCCAGCACAGGTTTCGTTGGAAAATTCGCGCAATGGTTGGCTGGCAATATCGCTTTTGGTGCGGGTGCTGGAACCGGGCCGACTTTAAACTCCATTTCTGGTACAGACAATGCGCTTTACCTGTCATTCACAACAGGAACACTACCAACGAACAATGCTACAATTTTGACAGCCACGTATCCAAACGCATGGCCTGCTACATCCTTTGTTTCATTCAGCGCGGACGGCACAAACAATTCAGCGACCGACATAACCAAATTCAGAACAGGTGGCCGTACGGCTGCGAAATTCGATTTCGTGGCAAATGGAACGCTAACCGCCTCGACTAACTATCAATTCTGTTTTTCAATTTTTGGATCATGATAACAGCAAGCGCAAACTACGTCTTATTCGAAGGTTCGGAGGTTAGGTACGCCT
>Ga0209582_1000757_pt1 | contig 17692 bp, 14 predicted proteins | sample KloWWTmetKNB5Kit_FD_187176 | JGI IMG/M metagenome (GOLD analysis project Ga0209582, IMG submission 187176) | Active sludge microbial communities from Klosterneuburg, Austria, studying microevolution and ecology of nitrifiers - Klosterneuburg... | ecosystem: Engineered > WWTP > Aerobic digester >...
GCAATCGCTTCCAACGATGGCGTTGCGCTGCCAAAAATGAGGGTAGCCCCGGTTTGGGCGGCGTAATGTTCGGCCACGCGGCGGGCATCGTAATACGGCATGGCGCTTTGCTTGTACGATGAGTCATGCTCCTCGTCCAGCACAATCAGCCCAATGCGCGGCACGGGCGCGAACAACGCTGACCGCGCCCCGACCACGATGGGCAAATGTCCATCGCGGATGCGGCGCCAGGTGTCAAATCGCTCACCGGGGCTGAGGCGGCTGTGCACCAGCGCCACCTTGCCCGGAAACCGCTCCAGAAATCGCCGCGATGTTTGCGGCGTCAAACTAATCTCTGGCACAAGAATGATGGCCCCTTGCTCGCGTTGCAAAACCATCTCGGCGGCCCGCATGTAAATCTCGGTCTTGCCGCTGCCAGTGACGCCGCGCAGAAGAAAATTGGGGGAGGACGGAGGACGGAGGACGGAAGACAGCCCTTCGTTAGTTTCCGTCTCCCATCTTCCGTCTTCCGTCTGTTCAAGCGCCCCCCGCACCGCGTCCCAGGCGCGTTGCTGGTCGGTGGTGAGCGGCGGGGCGGTTCTGGCGATGTAATCCGTGTCGGCCAGCGGGTCGCGCCAGCGTTCGGCGTCGCCCAGGATGAGGTAGTTTTGCTCGGCCAGCCAGTACAAATCGGGGCGGGTGGCGCTGGTCTCCGCGCTCAACCAATCGGCCCAGGCCAGCCCGTTGTGCGCTTGCAAAAATTGCAGCGCGGCCACGCGCCGGTTCACCGCCTGCTCGTTGCGTTTGGTGATGGAACCCCAAAGGTTTTCATAAACCACCTCCAGCGTGTCAGATGAGATGGTGAGTTGCGCCAGCGTGCTGCGCACCGGATGCGTTTTCGGCAATTTGAGCGTGCTGGTGCGGCTCACCTCGCCCGCATCCACCAGTTTTTTCAGCGCTTCCTGCCAGCCTTCTACCCCGCGAAATATCTTTTTTAATTTGGCCTCGGTGTGCGGGCCGCGCGCTTGGAGCAGTTGAATAATTTGCGCCGCAACACCAATCTGCCTTTTGGGTGAGGGCTTTTGCTGTTCCGCGATGGCATACACATACGAGGTGCGCGGGGTGAACCCCGGCGGCACCATCAGGGCGCAGGCGCGGCCCAGCGGCGCGTAATACTCCTCGCTAACCCAGCGGGCCAGCGCCAGCTGCGCTGGGTTGAGCGCGGGCTGTTCATCCAGCAGGCTGTGCAGCGATTTTAGATCGCCGTGCAAAGGCTTCAGGCCATCCGCGCCGCCTTCGGGGTCCATCCCCACCACCACCCCAGACACAAACCGGCTTTGCAAAGGCGCGACCACCGCGCAGCCCATGCGCATTTGCCCGGCCAGTTCTTGTGGCACGGCGTAGGTGAGGGGTTTGTCAATTGCCGCGGTGAGTAGCGCAACCTGAACGTTCATCTCGTTTATTTAAACATGCGGCATGATTTGTTCCGCAAACATTTCCAACCCGCGCAGATCATCTATGCCCCACCACTGAACGACCGCCTCTTGTGCGCCCGCCGCCGCGTAGTCGCGTATTTGCTGAATGATGACCTCTGGCGAGCCGATGATGGCCGAAAGATCGTGCGTGAAATAAGCCAGCAGATCGGCATCTGTTTTTCCGGCAAACGGCGCGATGGGGCCGCGCAGAAAACGCAGGCGTTCTTCGCGCTCGGCCTCATCGCGCCAGCACAAGGCAGGGAACATCACGCTGCGCATCACATCGCCCGGCTTGCGGCCATTTTTGATGAGCAGCTCGTTGAGCAAAGCGTTGCTCCTGGCAAAACTTTCTGGCGATGCGCCGGGCGCATTCCAAATATCCGCAAAACGCGCCACCAGAGGCAACGTGCGCTTTGGCCCGCTGCCACCCAGCAAAATGGGCGTGAGGCGGGCCGGGCGCGGCAAAAGATGCGCCCCTCGCAAATGGTAAAAACGCCCTTCAAAATTAAACGGCTCGGCATTGCGGATGAGTTTGGCGATCACCTCCACGCCTTCCTCAAACCGCGCAAAGCGGGTGGCGGGGTCATCCAGCGGATACCCAAACATGGCGTGTTCGCGCTCTTGCCAGCCCGCGCCAATGCCCAGGATCATCCGCCCACTGCTCAAGTCATCCAGCGCCATCGCCTGGCGGGCCAGCATGATGGGGTCACGGAAGCTGAGCGGCGCGACCAGCGGCCCAAACTGAATGCGCGTGGTGTTGCCCGCCAAATACGCCAGCGATACGATCAACTCCAACGAATCCAGGTCTGGCGGCGCGGGCATGGTGAAGTGGTCGGAGCGATACAACGTGGCAAAGCCCAACTCCTCGGTGGCGGCGGCCATCTTCTGCCAGCGCGGCCAGGTCAAGCCGCCCATCCCCTCAATCATCAAAGAAATTTTCATGGTGATCCTCGTGCGTTTTGCAACGCCTCAGCGTACACCGTTTCGTAATCTTGCGCAATGGCGGCCCAGCTAAATTTATTTTGAATAAGCGCGTGGCCGTTGGCGCTCAGTTGCGCGGCCAGCGCGGGGTCGCCTAGAACGCGGGCCATCGCGTCGGCCAGCGCGGCCTCATCCCCCGCGGGCGCCACCAGCGCGGCGCTGGCTTGCCGGGCGATGGGCGCAAGACCGGCCTCGGTTGTGGTGATGACCGGCACGCCGCACGCCATCGCCTCCAACGCCACCAACCCGTAGCCTTCCTGCGCCCCAGAAATAGAAGGCAGCACAAACAAGCTGGATTGGTTAAAAAAAGCGTTCATCTCATCATCTGGCAAACGCCCCAAAAATTGCACATCTTCCGCAATGCCCAACTCGGCGGCCATGCGCTCGTATTCTGCGCGAAGGCTGCCTTGCCCGCCCACGCGTAAGTGCGCTTGCACGCCACGCGCCCGCAGCCGCGCCATCGCCCGCAAGAGCACATCCAAACCTTTGTAACGATGAAATTCATCCAGCACCGCCAAAAATGAAATGCTGGCGGCCTGGCGCAATTCTGGGCGCGGGTAAAGCTGGGCGGTGTCAATCCCGGCTTTTAGCAGGCGCGTTTTGTTCAGCGCGGTTTTCAGCGGGCTGATGGGGCTGGCGAGGTGATCGGGCGTGAGCGTGATGAGGCGATGCGAGGCGCGCAGCAACACCCTGAACGCGGTGGCGTTATACGCCGCGGCAAACGCGCGGGCCATCCCGCTTTGCCCAACGATCTCGTTGTAAAAACTGGTCACCACCGCCTTGCCGCGCAGCCGCCCCATCCACGCCGACCAGTCTGCGCTCCACGGCGTGGGCAAATGGGTGTGCACGATGTCAAAATCCTCGCGCAGCAGGCGCAAGGGCAGGGCGGGGGTGATGTTTGTGTTGGCCAGCTTGCCCGCCGTGCGCAGCCGCGTGATGCGCACCCCGTCCAGCTCGGTGGGCTGGGCGCTTGGCTCATCTGAGGTGATGACATGCACCTGATGCCCGCGCTGGGCCAGCGCGCGGCTAAGGCCCAGCACAACCGTCTCCACCCCGCCAATGGCCGGATAAAACCGCACCGGCGTTTGCAAAATTTTCATGCGCCCAAATTATCCGCCACCGGGCAATTGGCTTGCGTAATTGACGCAAAATTGATTGGGTTGGCCTAGGCTGAAAGCAAGGTCCAACACATTCTGGAGAAAAAATGAAAACATTTCGGTATATCAAGCCGTTTTTTGCCCTAATTTTGATTTTGTGCGTAGCCGCGCCATCGCCCGCGATGGCACAGCCCGCGCAAAGCCCGCATTGTTTTGGGTCCAGTTGCAGCGGAAAAGACCCGCAGGTGTATGGCTGCTGGCGCGATGCGGTCACGGTGGCCCGCAGCCCGCAACTGGGCACAGCCGGCGCAGGCTGGCTGGAAGTGGTGGAAGTGCGCTACTCGGCCATGTGCGGCGCGCGCTGGGCGCGAGTAACCAGCCGCTTGCCAAAAGCGAAAATCCATCACACCAACGCCTATTTGCCAGAACACCCCAGCACAGCCGTGACAAAATATGGCGCGGCGGGGGCGATGGTGTATAGCAAAATGTGGTGGGCGGTCAACCCCAGCGGGTCGGCCTGCGGCAACACATTCATGCAGCGTAACCCCCTCATCCGCATACATTGCACACCGTAACGGGTGCGCATTCGCCCAAAAACGCGGAAGAGAATCGGAGCAAGAGCGCCAGGCTTCAGGCATTTGAAGGACAGGCGCTTCTTTATTTCACCGCGGAGACGCGGAGACGCAGAGAATTCTTTTGAACTGGACTTACGCAAGATTAGAACCTCGTAGGTTGGCCTGCCCGATTTTGGAAAGCCGGGACATTGCAGGCCAACCTGCGAGGTTGATGGATTGCCTACCACGCCATTCCCCGCATTCAAAGGACTTTTTTGCGTAAGCCCAGTTTGAATTGAAAATATTTTCTCTGCGCCTCCGCGCCTCTGCGGTGAAAAAGAAAAAATATAAAGCGATTTTGTGTGTTGCCGTACAATCCGGTGTATGCGAGATGTTTTGCCTGATATTCAAAAATGGGACGCACAAATACCAGTGTGCGTGGCGACCGTTGTGCAAACATGGGGCAGCGCCCCGCGCCAGATTGGGGCAAAACTGGCCTTCACCCCAGATTACAAACTCAGCGGCTCTGTAAGCGGTGGGTGCATTGAATCTGCCGTGATTGAAGCCGGGCTGGAGGTTTTGCGCACCGGCGCGCCGCGCCTTTTGCATTTTGGCGTGGCGGATGAAACCGCGTTTGAGCAAGTTGGCCTCGCGTGCGGCGGCTCTATTGAGGTGTTTGTTGAACCGCTCACCCCGGCGGCGCGGGCATTTTGGGATGAGACCGCGAAGGATGATCTCGCCGCCGTCAGCGTAACCATGCTGGATGGCCCGGCCATCGGCGCGAAAGTGATGGCACGAGAAGGCGCGGATGCTCGGGTTTTTGCGGGCGCAGAACTTAATGTCATTGAGGCGATGAAAGTTCTGGCTCAGGAACAGCTCTCTCAACCCAACGCGCAGACCCATCGCCATGCGTTGTCCAGCGCGGGGAGCGCATTGGTGGAGGTGTTTTTGCCGCAACCCACGCTTATTCTGGTGGGCGGGGTGCATATTGCGGTGGCGCTTGCGCCCATGGCAAAGCAACTGGGTTATCGCGTGGTTGTGCTAGACCCGCGCGAGGCGTTTGGCAACCGCGAGCGTTTCCCCAGCGCGGATGAACTCATCACTGGGTGGCCAGATAAAGCGCTGGCCCAGATACCCATCACCCGCGGCACAGCGATTGCCGCCCTGACCCACAACGAGGCGCTGGATGACCCGGCGCTAAAAATTGCGCTGCGCAGCAAGGCGTTTTATGTGGGCGCGCTGGGCGGCAAAAATACCCGCGAAAAACGGCTGGCCCGGCTGCGCGCCGCTGGTTTTACCGAGGCCGAACTCGCGCGGCTGCGCCAGCCCATTGGCTTGGATATTGGCGCAAGCAACCCCGAAGAAATTGCGCTGGCCACGCTGGCCCAAATTGTGGCAGAACGCCGCAAATCGGCCTGATCGTTTGTCCCTTCACGCTTGTTTTGTTTACAGCGAAAAATGCGCCCTGTGAAATCATCATCTCCGCACTTCTTTTTGCTGTTAAAAACGAAATATATTCCGAAAAACGGCTGTTTAACAGAATAAAAATAATCAATTATTTTGTATTTCCGAAAACTAACCGGTTGACCAGTTGAATTTTTGAAAAATAATCGGTTTAATTGAGTTGCAGCCACGACGCTGCGCGTAAAAACATTTTCTAAACCGTTTTCTTCCTGGATGAAGGAGTCATGATGAATACGCAAACTGCCCCAGCCGCAATTCCCATCCCCCGAATGCCGCCAACCGCCCCCGCGCCCGTGCGAGCGCCCGCGCAAGCTGTGCATGGTTTGATTGTGGTGGATGAGAATCGCTGCAAGGGGTGCGGGTTGTGCATGGGCGCGTGCCCCAAGCACATTATCCAATTCACCAGCTATTTCACCCCACGCGGCTACCACGCCGCCGAACTGGCAAACGCCGATGCCTGCACGGGTTGCTCTTTGTGCGCGGCCATGTGCCCGGATGCGGCCATCACTGTTTATCGCGCCACGTCGTTTAGCAAATCGTAATTTATCTCTCGCAAAGACGCAAAGCCGCTAAGAAATCCCTTTGCGCCTTTGCGCCTTTGCGAGAGCTTTTAGGAAGTCTTCCATGACGAAGGAACTTTGGAAAGGGAACGAAGCAATTGCCGAGGCCGCCGTGCGCGGCGGGCTGCAAGCCTACTTCGGATATCCCATCACCCCCCAAACCGAACTGCTGGAGCACTTGTGCAAGCGGATGCCCGATCTGGGCCGCGCTTTTGTGCAGGCCGAGAGCGAACTGGCAGCCATCAACATGGTGTATGGCGCGGCGGTGACCGGCGCCAACACCATGACCAGCTCGTCCAGCCCAGGCATTTCGTTGATGCAAGAGGGCTTGAGTTATATCGCCGCCAGCAATGTGCCCATGGTGTTGGTGGATATGATGCGCGGCGGGCCGGGGCTGGGCAACCTCTCACCCACACAGGCCGATTATTTTCAATTGGTGAAGGGCGGCGGGCATGGCGATTACCACCCGATTGTCCTCGCGCCGTGGTCGGTGCAAGAAGCGGTGGACTTGTCTTACCATTCTTTTGATATCGCCAACACATACCGCACCATCGTCATCATCGCCGCAGATGGCAACATTGGGCAGATGATGGAGCCGGTGGAGATGCCGCCCATGCGCGAGTTGGTGGCGCGGGATCGCGGGTGGGAACTGACCGGCGCAAATGGCCGTGAGCGGCGCAAAATAGTTTCGCTTCAGCTTCAGCCAGAAGAGATGGCGCATGTGAATGAGTTAATTCAGCACAAGCAGGAGCAAATTGAGCAAAATGAGGTGCGCTACGCCGAGCAGTTTGTGGACGACGCGGAGCTGTTGGTGGTGGCGTTTGGCTCGGCGGCGCGCATTGCCGCAACGGCCATTAAACATGCCAGAGAGAAGGGCTTGAAGGTTGGTTTGTTCCGCCCCATCTCGCTTTACCCGTTCCCCAGTGCTGCGCTCGCGCACCGCGCCTTCCGCGCCCGCAAAGTTTTGGTGGTGGAGCTAAACGCCGGGCAAATGCTGGAAGATGTGAAACTGGCGATTGGCAGCAACAAAATGGTGGACTTTTTTGGCCGCATGGGCGGGGTTGTGCCCATGCCCGATGAAGTGCAAGAAGCGATTGAGCACGCCTACGTTAAGCCAGATTTCCATCACACCGAAAAACTGCACAGCTTGAACTAGACATGTAGTGCCCGGAGCGCGTCCGAACAAGTTCGGCGGAGCGATCCGGGCACTAAAGAATAACCATGATTGCCGATTCCAACCTGAAAATTGTTTACGAGAAGCCCCGCGCTTTGGTGGATGTGGTCTCGCATTATTGCCCCGGCTGCACGCACGGCATTATTCACCGGCTGGTGGCCGAGGTGATGGATGAGCTGAACATCGCCGACCGCGCAATTGGCGTGGCCTCGGTGGGGTGCAGTGTGTTCGCCTACAACTACTTTAACTGCGATTTCGCCAGCGCCCCGCATGGCCGCGCCCCGGCCATGGCTACCGGCGTCAAGCGGGCGCAGCCAGACAAAATCGTGTTCACCTATCAGGGGGATGGCGATCTGGCTGCCATTGGCACCGGCGAAATTATTCACGCCGCGGCGCGCGGAGAAAACATCACCGTGATTTTTGTGAACAACGCCATTTACGGGATGACCGGCGGGCAAATGGCTCCCACCTCGTTGCCCGGTATGAAGACGACGTCCTCGCCGAATGGCCGCGACACGTTGACCACCGGGATGCCCATCCGCATGAGCGAGATGCTGGCCACGCTGGACGGCGCAAAATATGTGGTGCGCCGCAGCGTGCACGACCCGGCGCACATCAACAAAACCAAGAAAGCCATCCGCACCGCGTTTGAGAACCAAATCAACGGCGTGGGCTTCTCTCTGGTCGAGGTGCTCTCGGCCTGCCCGGTGAACTGGGGCATGACCCCCGACGCCGCGCTGGAATACGTTGAGCGCGACATGACGCAATATTTCCCGTTGGGAGATTTTAAGGGAAGTGCAAAGTAGAACCGCGATGGTTTACTTTGCACTTTGAACTTTGCACTTGAGGCAAACATGCAACACGACATCATCATCTCCGGGTTTGGCGGGCAGGGCGTGCTGTTCGCCGGGCAATTGCTGGCCTATGCCGCGTTGGCCGAGGACAAGCACGTCACTTGGATTCCATCTTACGGCCCAGAAATGCGCGGCGGCACGGCCAACTGCACCGTGATTATTTCGGATGAGGAGATCGGCTCGCCGCTGGTGCGCAACCCCACCGCCGCGCTGGTGCTCAACCCGCCCAGCATGGCTCGCTACGAGCCGCTGGTGAAGCCGGGTGGTGTGCTGGTGCTGGATTCCACGCTGGTGGAGCAGCGTTCTGCGCGGACAGACATCCATCAAATTGCGCTACCCGCCAAAGATATTGCGCAGGAGCTGGGTTACCCGCAAATTGCCAACGTGGTGGCCCTGGGCGCGCTTGTCACGGCCACGGGCGCCCTCAAAATGGAAACGTTGGAGAAGGTGATTGAGAAGAAGACCGCCAAACGCCGCGAGATGCTGGCGGCCAATCTTGAGGCGTTGTGGCGGGGCGCGTTAATTAAAAACTAACAATTACTAATTACCAATTACTAATTATTTCATTCGTAATTAGTAATTGGTAATTAGTAATTGTTTTACCGCCGGGCAATCTCAATCTTTGGCGCGGCGGGGGGCGGCGGTTCGTTTGAGCCGCGAATGAGGCCATCGGCCCCAACCAGCCCGCTGCCTTGCTCTGGCGCGGGGGCGGGTGCGCCCGCGCTGGCCGCGTTGTACTTCGGCAAAATCTCGCGGGCGGTCACCATCAACTGAGTGAGTTTGCCCGCTAGGTCGGTGCGGTCTTCTTGCGAGAGTTGGTCGGCAAGCTGGCCCATCACCGGGATGATGCGATCATCCAGCCCCTGACCCGCTGCTTCTTTGAGCATGGCGATTTGCTCGTCTTCGCTCTTGGCGGTCACCAGCGCGTTGATGAACTGCACCTCTGGCGGCTGGCGCTGGGCCATGATCTCCATCGCGATTTCGTAAACGGCCTGCATCGCGTCCAGCAGTTGTTTGTCGTTGTTCTTTTGCGCCTGCTGGGCGTTGGCTTGCACCACCGCCAGGAACGTCTCGTCAATCAACTGCGCGTTTTCCTGGGCGGTCTTCATCGGGTCTTTGGAGGTCAAGATCGTCTCGATGAGTTTGCCTTTTTGCGAGATGTATTCGCGCTGGGCGGCGTCCATCTTGTCGCGGATGTCTTGCACTTCTTTGCGCAAGCCGATGAGCGCGGGCTTTTGCTCAACGCTGGCCGCATCAATTTTGCCGCTGAGCGCCTGAAAGAAGGCGTAATCCAGCAATTGGCGGCCCATCGCCACCAGCGTCTCGCGGGTTTCCACATCTGGCGCGGCAATGAGCTGCGCCAAAAGCGTCTCGCGGGTGGGGCTTTTCTGGAAAGTCTCCAGCGCGTCCAGCCGCTTGCCCACTTTTTTGCCGAAGGAAGTCTCCTCGATCAAAATATTTTGCACCCGCGCAAGCTGCTGAGCGCCCTGCTCGCGCCCGCTTTGCACGTTGGTGTCTATGCTGGCGGCCAGCAGGTCAAACAGATCGGCGTCAATTTTGTCGTCGTTCTGGCGGGCCATTTGGCGCAGCGTGTCTTCGTCGCTGGCGCGGATGAGGTCGCGGAGCAGGTTGGCTTTTTCTTCCTGCGCTTTGAGCATCTCTGGCGTGATCCCATCTTTTTCCAATATGGCTTCTACCAGCGATTGAAAGGTGAAGAACGTTTTGGGTTGCAGCAGGTAGCCGCGCGGGGCATTTTCTGGCAAGCTGCGCATGATGACCTGCGTGAGCTGGCCGATGACGCGCTGCTGGTCGGTGTCGCGCAGGTTCAGCTCCATCGGCATCAACACATAGGCAATTTCTTTGGATGGGTCGTGATAGATGAACGGCGCCACCAGCGGCAGGCGGCCAGACAGCATCATCTGCTTCATCTCCGGGTTGCGGCCCACATCCACCACCTGCACGCCCTGCGGTTTGGATTGCGCGCGCATCCCATCCGGTGTAATCAATTGAGGCATTCAGTTACTCCTTAAAATTCCCCGCGCGGTCGTGGCGCGGGCGAAAGGAGATTATAAACGGAAGATGGGTGGCAAAGCTGGGCGTGGCGTAAAATGCGGCCATGCCGAATGACCCACACCCTCACATTAAAAATGAAGGAAGCGGCGCCGTTGCCCAGGGCGATGGGGCCACGGCCCTGGGCGAACGCGCTGTTCTGGTCACGGGCGTTAATAATGGCCTCATCATCACTGGGGATGGCAAAACGGTCAGCCTCACGCAAGTCATTCAGATGTATGGCGATTTGCCCAGCGCGTTGTGCCAACTCAAAAGCGTGGATGAGCATTTCACTGGCCGCGAGGAACAACTAAACGAGATCATCAAAGTCGTTGGCGCGGGCGGCGCGGCGGCCATCGCCGGGGTGCAGGGCAAAGGCGGCATTGGCAAAACCGCCCTTGCGCTCATGGCCGGATACGCCCTGTGCCCGGCTTACCCAGACGCGCAAGTGTTTGTGGAGCTGGGCGCGTTTTCTGGCAGCCCGCGCACAGCCGAGCAAGCCCGCGATGACGTGCTGCGCGCGTTTTACCCCAACGCCAAACTCCCCGATGACCAGCGCGTCTTGTGGAACGAATACCGCGCCGCCCTGAGCGGGGTTAAAAATGGGTTGATGATTTTGGATGACGCCGCGAATGACGCGCAAGTGCAGGCTCTGCGCCCGCCGCCGGGCTGGGGCGTCATCATCACCTCGCGCCACAATTTGAGCGAGGGCAACCCCGTGCCGCTGGATGTGTTGCCCGAGCCGGACGCGATGAAACTGCTCCGCGCCATCTGCCCGCGCCTGAGCGAGGACGAGGCCACGCACATGGCCGGGTTGTGCGGGCGGTTGCCGCTGGCCTTGCGCATAGCGGGCGGGTTTCTAAAAGTAAAGACGACCAAACCCGCGCGAGAATACCTGAGCGAGCTGAGCGCCGACCGGTTGGGGCGCTTGGGCGATGCGGTGGAGACCGTTTTGGCGCGCAGTTGGGCGGCGTTGAACGAGACCGAGCGCGCCGCTTGGGCGGCCTTGTCCATCATGCCCGCCAGCTTTACCCGCGAGGCGGGGGCGGCCTTACTCCCCTCCTTGCCGCGAGTAACCTCGCGCGGAGGGGTTAGGGGTGGGGAAGTTCTGGACGAGCTTGCCGCCTACAACATTTTGGATTACGACGCGGCCACCGAGCGTTTTGTGTGGCACGACCTGCTGCGCGAGCTGGCCGCCAAAAAACTGAGCGAGGCCGAGCGTGGCGCAGCTGCGCGGCGCGGCGCCGCGCAACTGCGCCACGCCGCGTATTTCACCCAAATGGCATACACGGCGAATAAGCTTTACTTGCAAGGTGGCGCTGGCGTTGTGAACGGGCTGGCGATGTTTGACCGCGAACGGGCGCATATTGAAAGCGCCTTTGACACCTTGCGCACGCTGAAGGCGCACCGTGAGCTGATTGAGTTGGTGGATGCGGTGGTTTACATCGGTCAAGCGTTGCGCTTTCACCCGCGTCAGAGCATGGCCTGGCTGGAGGCTCAGCGCGAGGCCGCCCACGCCAGCGGGCACAAACAGGCCGAAGGCTGGGCGTTGGGGAATCTGGGGAATGCGTATGCGGCCTTGGGCGATGCGCGGCGGGCGATTGAGTTTTACAAGCAATGTTTGACATTGCATCGCGAGATTGGGGATCGGCGCGGGGAAGGGGCTGATCTGGGGAATTTGGGGAATGCGTATGCGGCCTTGGGCGATGCGCGGTGGGCGATTGAGTATTACGAGCAATGTTTGACATTGCATCGCGAGATTGGGGATCGGCGGGGGGAAGGGGCTGATCTGGGGAATCTGGGTTTGGCGTATGCGGACTTGGGCGATGCGCAGCGGGCGATTGGGTTTTACGAGCAACGCTTGGTGATTGCGCGCGAGATTGGGGATCGGCGCGGGGAAGGGAACGCGCTGGGGAATTTGGGGACCGCATATAGAAACTTGGGCGATGCGCGGCGGGCGATTGGATTTTACGAGCAACAACTTGAAATTGTGCGCGAGATTGGGGATCGGCGCGGGGAAGGGGCTGCGCTGGGGAATTTGGGCTCAGCGTATCATTCATTGGGCGATGCGCGGCGGGCGATTGGGTTTTACGAGCAGTATTTAGCCATTGCCCGCGAGATTGGGGATCGGCGCGGGGAAGGCAATGCAATTTGGGGGCTTGGCAATTGTTATCTAAATTTGAGCGATGAAAAAACAGCCATTCAAAATTTTGAACAAGCCTTAAAAATAATGACGGATATTGGAGATAAAGGTGCCGTGGCAAGTCTTTCTTGGAATTTGGGGTTGTGGTATGAAGCGCAAGGCAATTTGGTGCGGGCAGCCGAGTTGATGCAAGTGCGCGTGGATTTTTTGCGTGGGATTGGTCACCCAGATGCGGACGAAGCCGCGGCGGATGTGGCGGGCATTCGCGCAAAGTTGGGGCAGTGAGAAGACCTCACAGGTCTCCCAGACCTGTGAGGTCTATGTGCCTCGCTCGAAATGACAAACCCACGCGCAAAGTTGGGGCAGCGAGAAGACCTCACAGGTCTCCCAGACCTGTGAGGTCTATGATCTCCGCGCAGATTGCTCGCCTCGCTCAAAATGACAAACCCGCGCGCGAAGTTGGGACAATGGCAAGACCTCACAGGTCACGCAGACCTGTGAGGTCTACGTGCCTCGCTCAAAATGACAAACCCACGCGCAAAGTTGGGGCAATGGCAAGACCTCACAGGTCTCCCAGACCTGTGAGGTCTATGTGCCCCGCTCGAAATGACAAACTCACGCCCAAAGTTGAGGCAGCGAGAAGACCTCACAGGTCTCCCAGACCTGTGAGGTCTACGTGCCTCGCTCGAAATGACAAACCCACGCGCAAAGTTGGGGCAATGGCAAGACCTCGCAGGTCTCCCAGACCTGTGAGGTCTATGCGCCTTCCGCCCTCGCGGGCGTGAACGTGAACGTATTACAATCCTTGCAAACAATGCCATCCAATTCGTTAAACACCGACCTGCTGGACCCCAACGCCCGCGCCGCGCTCAGCCGCGCCGCCGACCTGATGCGCCAGTTTGGCAAGCCCGTCCTCATGACCGAGCTTGTGCTGATTGCCCTTGCGCGGATGCAAGACACCACCGCTTACCGCATTTTGGCGCGGCTGGGCGAGACGCGCGGGTTCAAGGTGATGGATGTCGAAAATGACGCCATCGCCCAAATGCGCACCCGCGTGGACAAGGGCGCAAAATTTACCTTTGTGAGCGACCAGGGCAGCACCAGCGAACTCTCCGAGGAGCTGCTTGTCACGCTGGATGAAGCCCGCAGCGCGGCGCTGGCGACCGGCGAGATTTACATCGCCACCGAGCATTTGCTGGGGGCATTGGCGCAAACCGGGGTCAGCACCGCTGGGCTTTTGCAGCGGCGCGGGGTCACACCGGGCGCCATCGCCAGCCTGATGATGGAGGGCGTGGTGAGCCGCCGCACCACGACCAGCGATTGGCTTGCGCTGGCAAAAAAAGGCGCGCTGGAGCCGCTGTTTTTTCGCGATGAACTGCTCAAAGAACTCAGCACAATTTTGGCGCTTTCGGAAAGCCGCCACGTGATTTTGACCGGCCAGCCGGGGAGCGGGCGGCGCAGTTTGGCGCGCTCGCTGGCGTTGTTGCTGGCTGGCAATGGCGCGGCGTTGCCCGTGCCCAATCTAAAAGTAGACAGCATCATTGAGGTGAGTGATAGCGCGTGGCTGGACAACCCAACGCTGGCGATGCAAGTGGGGTTGCGCCAGGCGCAGGGCGGCGTGTTGTTTGTCTCAAACATCCAGCGCTTTTTTGGAAGGGACCCGCGGCTGGATGCGGCTTCCAAAGATTTGCAAAAAGCGTTTGCGGGCGATGAGGTCGCCATCGTGGGCAGCACCACCGATGCCGAATTTACCGACAAGCTCAAGGCCAACGCCATCGTGCCGCAAAACTCGCACATGCTGCGCGTGCCGCCCATGACCACAAAAGAAGCCGAGCAGGCGTTGAACATTTTGCGCCCGCAATTTGAGCGCGATTACAACGTGGTGATTGGCGCATCTGCGCCCAAAACCGCCACCGCGCTGGCCGCGCGTTATATTGGCGATGCGCCCTTGCCGGGCAGCGCCGTGACTGTTTTGCATCGCGCCTGCGCGGTCGTGCGTTCGTCCATCGCGGCCCCATCCGCCGGCGCCCAGCCCACAACCCCAACCATTACGGCAGAGGATGTGACGCTGGCCGCCAGCATGATGACCGGCATCCCGGTGACAAAACTGGGCGAGGACGAACGCGCCAAATTTGCCAACATTGATGACGCGCTGCGCAAACGCGTGCTGGGGCAAGATCAGGCCATCGCCGCGCTCAGCCGCGCGGTAAAAAGCGCCCGCGTTGGGCTGAAGGATCCCAAGCGGCCCATCGGCTCGTTCTTGTTCCTTGGCCCCAGCGGGGTGGGCAAAACCGAGCTGGCCAAAGCGTTGGCGGAATTTTTGTTTGGTTCGGAGGATGCGCTTGTGGCTCTGGACATGAGTGAGTACCAAAAAGATGACACCATCAACCGCTTGATTGGCGCCCCGCCGGGCTACGTGGGCTACGAGGGCGGCGGGCAATTGACCGAGAAAATTATCAAATCGCCCTACGCGGTGGTGGTGTTTGATGAAGTGGAAAAAGCGCACCCGCGCATTTTGGATATTCTCTTGCAAGTGATGGAAGAGGGCCGCCTGACCGATGGGCAGGGCAGGGTGGCGAATTTCCGCGAGACGGTAATTTTGCTCACCAGCAATTTGGGCGCAAAATATCTGAACGATCCCGCGCTGAGCGAGGAGAACGCGCGTGATTTGGCGATGCAGGATGTGCGCGAGTTCTTCCGCCCGGAGTTCCTCAACCGGTTGGATGACATTGTGATGTTCAAGCCTTTGCCGCCAGATGTGATGCGCAAAATTTTGGATTTGATGATTTCCAAAGAGGCGCAAATGGCCGCCGAGCGCGGAATTGGCCTGGAGATTTTGCCCGCCGCGCGGCAATGGATGCTGGATCAGAACAACGAGCCGGGCATGGGCGCGCGACCGCTTCGACGCATTTTGCAGCGCAGCATCCGCGAGAAGCTGGCCGATTATTTGCTCACGCTGACATCGCCGCCCGCCAAGGTGATTGTGGATGCGGACGCGAGCGGGTTGGTGTTTAGGAAAGACCTGTGAGGTTTCCAAAACCTCACAGGTCTCCGAATTCTTGATAAACTACCGGCCATGAAGTCGGTTGAGCCGTTGCAGCCGGGTCGTTACTATCATATTTTTAACCGAGGAAATAACCGCGAAGACTTATTCCGCGAGGAGCGCAATTACGCTTATTTTTTGCAACTCTACGCAAAATATATCCATCCGATTGCAGATACATGCGCGTATTGTTTGATGCGGAATCATTTTCATGTATTGCTCAAAATAAGAGAAGTGGAGCGCAAGACCTCACAGGTCTCGCAGACCTGTGAGGTCTTGGACGCTTCGCGCGTTTCTCAGCATTTCTCCAATTTTTTTAACGCTTACTCAAAAGCCATCAACAAAGCCTATGCCCGCACGGGCAGTTTGTTTGAGGAAAGATTTGGGCGAATAGAGGTCACTTCGGAGCGCTATTTTGCCCAACTTGTCTTTTACATTCACTTTAACCCGCAAAAGCATGGTTTTGTGGATGACTTTCGGGAATGGCCATGGTCGTCATACCATTCCTTGTATGCAATTGGAGAAACAAAACTTGATCGGGACAAGGTTTTGAATTGGTTTGGTGGGTCTGCGCAATACAAAGCACTTCATCAAGGACTTGTTGAGGAAAAAACCATATCTGCGCTGATAGCAGAAGATTTTGAGTAGAGCTGGGGCTTGCGCAAAAGGTCAAAAAATCTGTAAGATTTCCAAAATCTCACAGATTTATATTTTCCCACTCCCTTTCCAAAACAGCGTAAATCACATCATCGGCCCACGCGCCTTTGAACCAAATATTCTCGCGCAGGTGCGCTTCTTGGCGCATGCCCAGCCGCAGCATCAACTTCCACGAACGCTCATGGCGCGGGTCGGTGATGGCGTAAACGCGGTGCAACCCGCGCACGGCGAAAGCGTGATTGATCAACGCGCGGGCGGCCTCGGTGGCCTGCCCTTGCCCTTGATGCGCCGGGTCAAATGTCCAGCCTATCTCGGCTTGCTGGCCGGCCTCATCCATCTTCAAGTAAAGGTCGCCGATGAGAGCGCCGCTGGCTTTGTGTTCCACGCCAAATTGAAACCACCCGCCGGGCGTAAATGGCTCAGCCCCCAGCGTGTCGGCAATCAGCTTGCGCCCGCGCTCAAGATCATAGTTTTCCCAAAGCTGCCAGCGCTCCACATCGGGCAAGGCGCGGTAGGCCACAAAGGCCGCAAGGTCATCCATCCGCAAGCGGCGGATGACGAGGCGCGGGGTCTCAAGTGCCTCAAACCTCACTCGGCGCATTCTCCCGATAAAACCGCCCAAACAAAACCGCGCCCACCAACATCACGTAAAACGCCAGCGGCATGAGCACAAGGAAAGCCGCAAAGCAAAAAATGATGGTGGAGTAAAGCAGGAAGAACAGCATATACGAGGTGTAATACAACCCCATCAACACCACCCACGCCACAAAATACCCCAGCTTGTCTTTGCGGATGATGCCGGTGACCTTGCGCAATTCAAACCCCGCCGCAAATTTGTCTTTTGCCACAAAATTTGCCAGCGCCACGGGCGTGGGGATGAGGCCGAGGATGAGCAACGCCATGCCGACCACAAAACCGATGAAGAAAACGCCGATCCAAAGATAAAAGGAGAAAAAATTATCTGGCAGCCCGCCGCCATAATAAGAACCCCTTTGCGCGGTGATCGTGCTGATCAGCCCGCCCATGTATGCGATATACGCAAAAAGAATCGCCAAAATACCGGGCAGGGCGTAGATCAGGCTAATCAGCGCGCCGCGCAACCCATCTAGCAGCAGCTTGCCAAAATTGCCCCACTCTGGCATGGTTGGCTCTTCGTCTTTGATGGCCGAGCGCATGATTTGCGCCAAATAGCCATACGCGGCCAGCACAGGCAAAATGGGCACAAACATCCCGCCGGCCATAAGCAAAGACCCAATAAAAAAATTGCTCTTTCCGCGCGGCCCGCTAAATGGAAAACGCAAAACGGCTTTCAGATCGGTAATTGAAAAAGAGTTATCCATGCTGTTCCTGTTATTGCTGATTGACTCTGGTTGGCTATTACTTGACAACACCCAACGAGCATTGTAATCAAAAATTTCTCAATCAACTCATTCCGACCAGCCGCCCAGGGCAAACGCACCAAAGATTTAAGGGGGGTAGGTAGAGAATGGGGGGATGAAAGGACTGACGACAAGTTTGGACAAACACTTTGAGGCGCTGAAAGACCCTCGGCGAGATCATGGGAAAGTCTATCCGCTCAAAACGATACTGATTCTGGCGGTAATCGGGACAATAGGCGGGGCAAATGATTGGGTGGGGATTGAACGATTCTGCCGGTTGAAA
>Ga0209582_1000759_pt1 | contig 17671 bp, 15 predicted proteins | sample KloWWTmetKNB5Kit_FD_187176 | JGI IMG/M metagenome (GOLD analysis project Ga0209582, IMG submission 187176) | Active sludge microbial communities from Klosterneuburg, Austria, studying microevolution and ecology of nitrifiers - Klosterneuburg... | ecosystem: Engineered > WWTP > Aerobic digester >...
GATTTGGCTGGCCATATTTCCGACCATCGCCTGGATGATTGGCCAAACCGATCACTTGAGTGCTATGGCTAAACGCATACAAGCAGCCTGGCGCTTAACAATTATTACTTGCGTATTCGCATACGCATTTGTGTTGCATTATGTAGTATTGGGAATACCTGGCATCCCCTATCAGCTGCTCACAGAACATTATTTCTGGCGTGAAGCCGCCGCTGAAATTAAGCAGATTGTGCAAGAAGTCAGAAGTCAAACCGGTGAAGAGCCGATTGTTGTGGGCATGAGCAAATGGTCAGTAGCCAGTGCTTTAACTTTTTATACCCACAACGATGCAAAGCTGGAAGTTCGCTCACGTAATATGTTTGGCGAAAGTGGTGCCATGTATGAATTCTGGTTCCCTTCAGAGCCGCCCACCCAGCGTCCGATCATCCAGGTTGGAATGAAGCGGCGTCATTTAGAGCAAACTCCTTCAGGTGTCGATGTAAAAACCATGCTTGATCACCCTGGCAACATCGAGTACCGCGTCATAGAGCGATATGGCACACCTGTACGCCGCGTATATTATCGCGTCTCGGAGGGATTCAAGGGAGTCGGTGCGCCCGGCACATAATGAGGGAGATTGACTTACTTGATTGAATATTCCAAGAATTGCCATGCCCCATCCTGATTCTTAGCCAGAATTACTGTTTCCATCGCTAAGCCTTTTTTTACGAACGTTGTATAAAACTGAAGCACAACATATTCTCCGTCAGGATAATCAGACCACGAATCTGCAGAAGCTGCCGTTGCTATATATCTGGCAGTGATTCCCCCGCGAGGGGTTCTGATTGGATCAATAAACTTAAGCCACTGAGACTCAGAAGTTTTTGCTTTAAATAATGGCGACGCATTCTCCCAACTTTGCTTGAATTTTCCAGCATCCACCAATTCAAGCCAGGAACGCGCACTGCTCTCGACTTTCTCAAGTATAGTCGCTTCACTTGCATGCAGAATAGTGGTGTAAAAAAGCAACAACAAAAGCACAGAAAGTTTTTTTATCATTTCATATCCTTATACTCAGAATTAATCACTGCGCCATCCAGCTAAGCATGTGCAAATGTATTTCCCATCAACCAAATGGAAGAAATTCCCAATAAAATCAAGGTAACCTGCTGGACGGTTGCATCTATCTCAGGTCGTTTATGCAATCCAGGAATCAAGTCTGACATGGCCACATAAATCATACTGGCCGAGGCAAGTCCCAATAAAGGCTGCACTAGGAAATTCATATTATGCAGCATGAAATAGGCTAACACTCCCCCGACTAATGTAGCCAGGCTGGATAGCAAATTCATTAGAAATGCCATGCGCCGCGTATAGCCTGAATTCAAAAGAATAATAAAATCACCCGCTTCCTGTGGAATTTCATGAGCAATGATGGCAATGGAGGTCACGATACCCAGTTGCACGTCGACCATAAATGCAGTCGCTATCAAAATACCATCCACAAAGTTATGAAAAGTATCACCCACAATAATCATCATTCCACTTCTTCCATGATCATGCATATGTTCTTGGGCTTTAGCGGTTACCGTCAAACTATGCGAGGGATCATGCGCTTCACAGTCTTCCAAGTGGCAGTGGCGCCACAGTACCAACTTCTCCAGAATAAAAAAGATTAAGATCCCAATCAATACTGTGATGGTCACTTGCGATGGATTGTCAGTCATCTCAAATGCTTCTGGTAAAGTATTGAGAAAAGCAGCTCCCAGCAATGCACCAATGGCATAAGACACTAACATTGAAAGCCACGATACACGGGCATGAAAGGCGAGTATCGCTGCGCACAATAAGCTTAGTATTCCACCAAGCAGGCTGGCAGCAATAATCCAGGTAAGCGTCGACATAACCGTTAATCAAAAAGGAAAGGCGGGATTATACTCTGTTGCAAAGCAATAGATTAACAAGTTATTAGCGCATTTATTCCAACCAAATTAATGCAGCCATTCGTCCGGTTTCACCGTCCCGTCGATAAGAATAAAAACGCACTGGATCACTAAATGTGCAGATCCCTCCGCCAGAAATCTCAGTCACCCCGATTTTTGACAGTCGTTGCCGGGCCAGTAAAAAAATATCCGCCAGCCATTTTTCTTCAGGCTGGGTGCTGCTGGGAGAAAATGCCAGTTTAGCTTGCTCGTCATCATTGACAAACGCCTCATACACACCCACTCCCACTTCAAAGTGAGCAGGTCCAATCGCTGGTCCTAGCCATGCCATGACCTGACTAGGATCGACTTGCATCGCAGCCAGGGTTTGTTCAATGATCCCAGCGGACAATCCACGCCAACCCGCGTGTGCAATGCCGACGGTCGTGCCTGTTTTATCACACAAAAAGACCGGCAAACAATCGGCTACCATGATTGCGCACACCGCTTCCCGTCGACGGCTAAAAACTGCATCGCCTTCTGGAGTGAGCGCTACAGTATTTTCTATGCAAATCGGAACGGTGCCATGCACTTGCTTCAACCATTTAGGATCATTAGGCAAATAGCGACGCAATAAGGTCCGATTACGTTCCACATCAACCCAGTTATCATTGACGTGCGCTCCTAGATTTAAAGAAGCATAGATAGCATTGTTGCCAGTACTAAAACCACCGGTGCGCGTTGTAAACAGCGACTTCACATTGTGCGGTGCCGGCCAATTCGGGATTATCCAGTTATTCATAAGCGCCTAAAAAGATTAAAAGACAACCTCTCTGAATTGTAGAAAAAATCACATCTCATTCTGTATCAGATAACCAGGATTTCTAAAATACGACTTTTATAGCCATTTCAAACTAATTAGCCCTTAAAATTGATATTTCTGAGTTAAAATACCGGGCTTGGGGTTTTCTTCTGGATTTAGACTTGTTCCAATCAGTTCTTCATTCATTTCTGACTTCATAATAAAATTGCGAAATGGTCTTGTAATCGCCGGTTAATGCTGAATTCTATTAAATAATCATTAAATGCTTATATCCTTTAAACAGGAACCTGACAACGTTCAGCGTTTAAAAATGAAAATATGTAATCGGTGATTGTTTATGCAGTAATCAGTAATCGCATCGAGATACCCAACAGCTAATAACAAAATGCCAGATATAGGTGTAATCAATGAATTATATAAAAAACTTAGTTAATTATACGCGCACATCCCTTCTGTTTACGATTGCTATGGCATTACTGTTGCTTCCTGTCAGTAGCGCTTTTGCTGAGGATGACAACATCGAATTTCTTAAAGCGGCATTCGCAGGAAAACCGGAAACAATCAATCAATTGATTGAAAAAGGCATTGACCCTAACCTACAAAATGAAATGGGGTTTAGCGCACTCATCATCGCTTCTCAGTATGGGCACGCAGACATCGTTAATTTATTGTTGGATAAGAATGTAAAAGTCGATCTACAAAACAAAGGCGGGGCCACAGCACTGACTATTGCCGCAAAAAATGGCCATGAGGCTGTGGTCAATGCATTATTGGCCAAAGGCGCCAAAGTTGACATACAAACCACCGATGGCATAACCGCTCTCATGTTAGCAATACAAAAAGGACATGAAAGCATTGTCGATGTCTTGATTGCCAAAGGTGCAAATATCAATTTACAAACCAAAGATAAAGTAACCGCCTTGATGATCGCTGCATTAGAAGGCCGAACAAGTATCGTTGAGAAGTTACTGGCTAAGAATGCTCCCATTGACACGCTGGCTTCTGACAATACCACCGCGCTGTATATGGCTGCCAGAAATGGTCACACAACCATCGTTGAAATGCTGTTGGCCAAGAACGCTCCCATTGATTTGTTAGCCGCCAACGACACCACAGCGCTGTATATTGCCGCACAGAATGGACATACCGATGTGGTTAATGCTTTATTGACAAAAGGCGCCAAAGTTGATTTAAAAGATAAAAATGAGGCGACAGCACTAACACTGGCAGCACTGATAGGCAACACAGATGTCGCCAAAGCATTGATCAAGCACGGCGCAAAAATTGATCATAAAGCTGCCAATGGCTTTACCGCACTCATTCTCGCTGCACAGAATGGACATACCCCCATTATTGAATTATTACTGGACAATGGCGCTCAAATTGATCTTCAAAATGAAGATGGCATTACAGCGCTCATGTGGGCAGCTTTACATGACCATACCGATGCAGTAAAAGTACTGTTGGCAAAAGGCGCCAATGCAAAAATCAAAAGCAAAACAGGCAAAACTGCCGTTGAAATTGCCAAAGATCCCGCTATCATAGAATTATTAAAAGCAGCAGCGGATTAACTCATTTATCACGTGGAATATCTCAATGTGAGCATATGCCAAATCAACCCGCTCGCCACCCTTCAAATTGTTTGATATTTGCTCACCGCGGCGCTCACTCGGAAGCAATGGAGAATACCCGTCGTGCTTTTGACAGGGCATTGAATTACGCCATAGATGGTATTGAAACAGATGTGCAATTAACTCGGGATGAAATAGCGGTCCTTTGGCATGACCGCTTTCTCGACAAAATCGGTCTGGCCGATAAGCACATTGATGACTTTGATTATCTCCAGCTCAAGACGCTGATCAATCCAGAATCTGAAAGCGAAGGACTGATGACTTTGCAAGATTTTCTGGCCACCTATCGGCAGCGTTGCCGTTTATTAATTGAAGTTAAAAATCGAGACTGGGAGCCTGTTTCTCGTCACGAATTAAAAATCCGTAAAACACTCGATTTGATCGATCAAAATCATGAACAGTGCATCATGGTATCTTCATTCAATCTACCCAGCTTGGTGTATGCTCATCAGTACAGACCCGCATTTCCCCTGATTTACAATTTTGAGTCAGAACAAACGTTTGCAGATGCTCAACACATCTTAGCAACACAGACATTCCTTCATGGTTTATGCTTACCTATCAATCGTTTGAATTCTGAGTTGGTGAATTTACTCAGAGAGCATGATAAATGTGTGGCCGTTTATACATGCAATAGCGCCGCAGAAATCAACCAGGCTCTTGCACTCGGCGTTGACATTCTTATCAGCGACTTACCCGACAAAGCATTGATGTTGCGTAACAGATGAAACGAGATTTCGCATCGCTGCAAAACCAACACTTCGACCTGTTGATCTGCGGCGGCGGTGTATATGGCGCCTGGACGGCCTACGATGCTGCCTTGCGTGGTCTGAAAGTGGCCATTATTGAACAAGGTGATTGGGCTACCGCCACATCATCCGCTTCCAGCAAATTGATTCATGGCGGTTTGCGCTATCTGGAAACTTTTGATTTCAAGTTAGTCAGCAAGTCGCTTAAAGAACGAAAAATGCTTCTCCACACAGCACCCCATCGAGTCTGGCCGCTGCGGTTTGGCATTCCCGTTTACACCCACCAACGCATGAATCGGTTGCAACTGAAATTAGGTCTATCGCTGTACGATCATCTGGCTGCTGATAATGATCCTGACATGCATCACCACTATCTCAATCAGCAGCAATTCATCGCGCATTTTCCTTGCCTCAAGGAAAATGCACTAAAGGCGGGATTTACCTATGCTGATGCACAAACGGATGATGCACGCTTGGTGCTGGAACTCATCTCCGGAGCCTTGCAAGCGGGTGCCAGCTGCCTCAATTATTGCAAACTGATACAAGTATCTGAAACCGATAAGAAAGCCGATGGTGCGATTGTTCGAGACCAGCTTACCCTGACTGAGCTTAAAATCAGTACGCGACAAATTGTTTTCACAACAGGCCAATGGCTCGCAAAAGAAATGCAGAGCCGGGAATGGTGTCGCTTATCCAAGGGAATCCATTTGATCATGCCTGCTGTGTTGAAGGATGAGGCTTTATTACTTACCGCTCGATCGGACGGCCGGGTATTTTTTATGATTCCCTGGTATGGATTGACGCTACTGGGCACCACTGACAGCGATTTCGAAAGTAATGATGTGGACCACGTGACTATCGATGATACTGACATCACTTATTTACTCGCGGCTGCCAACGACTACCTGAGAGTTCCCTGGACCAAATCAGACATCATCGGCTCTTTTGCAGGGGTGCGAGTTTTAAAACAAGCGAATCCACAGGCAACGTCCAATTCGCCCTCCAGTGTCAGTCGCGATTGGGAATTAAAATCAGCCGCAAATGGCGTACATTATGCGATCGGTGGGAAAATAACTTCATCACGCCAGGATGCCGCCCGTATAGTCGATACTGTCTGCAAGCAACTCGCCCATCACCAAACTTGTGCAACCGAAGGAAGACTATTTCCTTGGGCACCTCAAGACAATTTTGCCAACTGGTCTGCTGTGATGCAGAAACGGGCAGCACAATTAGGTATTGACGCAGAAAGCACTCGCTGGCTGTTACATCGTCACGGCATACAAGTTGAAGCAATTTTTCGCCAGATTGAGTTGGATACCGAGCTGGCTAAACGCATACTCCCAGACCTACCCTTCATTTATGCAGATCTATTGCATTGCGCCAATAACGAAATGGTGGTTCATCTGGATGATCTACTACGCCGTCGCTTGCCATTGCTCATTCTAGCCAAGTTAACAGAATCCGATTTAATGCGCATTGCTTCGCGCACAGCCAGCACTATGCATTGGAGCGATACTCGATTGCGTCAAGAAATTGAGCATTGCCGTCAACAGTGGATCACACACTAATCTCAGCCATTGCTCTTGATCTGGGCACGACATCCATTAAAGCCGCCTTGATGGATCAGCAGGGAAATCTTCAGCATATGGTTACTCAGCCGGCACCCACCATCCACTCTCATCATGGATGCTATGAAAGCAATGCGCTGGACTATGTTGAAAGTGCTGAGCAAGTGCTTAAAAAATGCTTAACGCCGATTGACACTCACCTTCCTCTAGGATTGTGCAGCCAACGATCGTCTTTCCTAATTTGGAATAAAGCTGATGGTCAACCGATTACACCGCTCATTTCATGGCAAGATGACCGGGGGAAACCTTGCTGTGATCAGCTCCAGGCTTCGAAAGAATCGATACACGAATTGACTGGTTTACGCTTGAGCGCTTATTATTTTGCCCCTAAGCTAAGCGTCTTATTGCAAAACAATCCGACATGGCGTGAAAAACTGATTCATGCAGAATGGCTGGCAGGTACATTGGATACTTTTCTAATCTGGCGTTGGACGCACGGACAACATTTCATGACGGATGCATCGATGGCTGCACGCACCCTGCTCATGGACATTCACACACGGCAATGGTCAACAACATTATGTCAACTCTTTAATATTCCAAGTTCTATTTTGCCGCTCATCAAACCTTCCACCCAATTGAATCTCACGCTGGATAACGGCATCACCATACAGGCCTGCGTAGGTGACCAGTCAGCAGCACTCATCGCCAGCATAGCCGATAATCCATCTGAAGCCTTGGTTAACCTGGGTACCGGCGGTTTTGTAATTCGTTATTTAGCTAAAGATACATTCACGTTTGGCGGCTATCTGCAGACACTGGTCTATCAACACAATCAGAATGTCACACAATTTGCAATTGAGGGCACTCTCAACTCAATCTCCGCTGCACTGGCTTCTTATCCTGTCAGCGAATGTGATATTGATGATTTAGCGGCAACTGATATTTTTTGTTTGGCTGAGCCGAGTGGCTTGGGAGCCCCCTACTTTCGGAATGATTTTGGGATACATTTTTCTCAACCGACCTCAAATCTGACTCGACACCAAATAGCTGCACTCATGCTTGAAGCGATTATTTTCCGGATTACACGTATCCTGGAAGATTTTCACCGGCAATCACCACTTACAAAAGTTTATTTATCGGGTGGATTATCTGAATTAATCTGTTTACAGCTAGGTATCGCCCAATGTGTTGCAATCCCGGTTTTTTACTTGCCACAAAAAGAAACAAGCCTAGCGGGCGCAGCACTATTAGCTTCTAGATTTACTATCAAATACCATCAGCAAACCATAGAAATCCAAAATAAACAGAAAAATGACGCATTGTCAGAGAAATATCAGCTCTGGAAACTTTGGCTGGATACCTTACTAATCATCTCAAAACCTTTAGCCGTTCGCTGAAAAACCATCTACGTTGCCGTAAAACGATTTTCAACGGCCGTTTACATGAAATGAAAGAATTGGCTAATATTCCCCAAACGCTGTTGATTAATCTAATCTAAAACCATTAAATACATGGATTTAATAGCTAACACCAATCAATGCTGTATGATTAGGATTCTCCAAAACACGTGATATTTGACGAGCTTACCTATGAACTCTTAACATACATAAAAAGTATTACCGAAGGAATTATCAATCCTGTAGAATCCGCGATTCAAATATTCAATCAGCATTCTTTTTTATATAAAAAACAAGAATTCATTGCTTAACTGCATGATATTAAATACATAGATAACAATCTATTTGTTATCTATGATGATTAACATCTTAACAAAAGGAAATCTTATGACAACAACAAATATTCCCGGTTATACCTATGGCAGCGCTGATCTTCAAAAATCTCCGGTATCAATCGATGATTTTGCAAAATTGAAACAAGCCACGCTATTCGGTGACGATGACGTTCGTTATTTAAAAATGTCTCACGATATACTCAAAGATCAAACGGAACAAATTTTGGATGTTTGGTACGGGTTTGTCGGTTCGCAACCATTCTTATTGCATTATTTTACTAATGCAGCTGATGGTCAACCTAACATGGATTACCTGGGAGCCGTTCGTAAACGCTTTGGTCAATGGATACTAGATACCGCAAAAGCTGAATACGATCAAAATTGGCTGAACTATCAATACGAAATTGGACTTCGCCATCATAGTTCAAAGAAGAATCATACTGACAATGTAAAAGCAGTACCCATCATTCATTTGCACTATATTTTTGCATTAATTATTCCAGTTACTACCACATTGCGCCCGTTCTTGGAGAAAGCGGGTCATTCACGTGATGATGTGGATCGTATGCAAGACGCATGGAGAAAATCTGTACTCATGCAAGTCATTCTTTGGTCACAGCCTTATATTAAAGACGGACAATTCTAATTTCTTTGTGGAGGAAATATTTATAGCACTCTCCACACATGAAACTAAGAGTAGTGATATCTTTAGCACAGGATAAGAATATGATAAATGCCCATTTATCGGAATTTTAATTCATCCGATAAATGGGCATTTTATATTTCTTAGTACAAAACGTATTAGACTAATTCTGCCTTATAATTCACTCAAAGTGTAAGAATAAGACTTGCAAAGATTTAGTAATCACTACAAAACTTACGCTAATTATGGGCATTAACGAATTACTTCAGTCTAGAATACGCCGTAAATAACGGCTCCGATAACAATAAAAAGCGCTGTTGATATGAAAAACAATCTCAGTACTTGTGCATCTGTTTCTCTTCTATTAATTTCGCTCATAACTATAATCTCCTTATTTGGATTTCTTTGATTAAGACTCACTTACTTAACTAAAGTCGATAAAATCGACCCCCCTACTTTCACGACCACAAACTCTTGTGATCATGTGACCTTCTCCGCTCCTTAGACTTTTTATTTTATTGATCAATTACTTAAGGAACTGAGCATATTATTTATTTCGCAATAATCATACGTTACTGTGATTGCTATACATAAATTCTAACTCACATTTACCAACAATGAAAGTGTTGAAATTAAGCATTCTCATATTCATTACAAAAACACATCGAGCCAAGCAATATATTTTTTCTGGAATACTTTATGTCAAGTCAGAATCTTGGAGCATCCGTAGCCACTCTCTATATTGGTAATAATTTTTTACTGCTTTTTATTTGTACATTTTTTATAACGATCTGTGTATTATAAGTTTCACGATTTTCAGCCTTTTTATAATCTACAAATCAGATCAATACAGGAAAACTATGGGCGCCATTTTCTTTTATATTTTTATTTATTTCGTCGGATATTACGCTTCAAACATTCTTAATATGCTAACGGTACACCCGTTAGTAACAAATCGCTACATGGCTGCTTTGGTTCCAGTCTATGCAGTGGCATTGACACACGCTTATGTAATGGTCAGTAGCCCCCCTCCTCAAGGAACGGACATCACTGTCGAATATGCGTTATTGGTATTCATTACCCTGCCCGTAATCGTCGTTACGATGGGTGCGGCTTATTTCATGTGGAATAGCAAAGCCAAACCTGATGATTCTTTACAAACTCAGGTAGATAAGGAATCTAATGATATTAGCGACACCGGAATTATTGAGAAAAAAGAAGCAATTCAATCCGAAAATGTCGCTAATGATTCAGAAAAAACAGAAAACCAAGAAACAGATGTCATAAAACGTAAAGATGTTTAATGTAGTAATTCAGCGCTTAATACTGAATTTTAAGTTAAATTTCAGCAACCATCAAAAAACCTCATGATAGAACCATGAGGTTTTTATAAGACGAAAACTGATTCAACAAAAACCTTACGATATCCTATCAACGATCACATGTTCCTTTTGTGCACTAAGTGTACCTTGCTCAATAATTGCTAGCGTCAAACGAGAAACTGCCACGCGCTTACCAGTGGTTTCTTCAATAATATCCGTTTGCCAGACTTGTGTGCGACGACCAGTATGTAACGGCGTACAAATGCCTATCACGTACCCTTTAGTAACTGCGCGAATATGATTGATATTCAACTCCAATCCAACCGCACGATATTTTTCTGGATCTATCGTCATCCAGCCTGACACACTGCCTAGTGTTTCCGACAAGACACAGCTCGCTCCGCCATGCAGAATTCCGAATGGCTGAGTTGTACGTTTATCGACTGGCATACGCCCTTTAAGGTAATCTGCTCCCAACTCAGTAAACTGTATGCCAATATGCTCTCCCATATTGGCATTACGCAAACCCTCCAAATAATCAATAGTGTAATCTTTGAACCAAATAGCACTCATTTAATACTTCCTTTTTATTACTTTAATAAGCTTAAGCAATAAGATTCCCATCTCATTTTTGCATTATGCTGAAGTTAGGCCAGTTGTTAACTGGCTCAATTATACTGTAGCTATCAGGTGCAGCATACTGCTGCAAGAGTGAGAGTGGTTCACAAACAAATTACAAACAATCTAATATTTGATAAAAAACAATACTGAGATGCTATTTTTAAATCCAAATCAGAGTATGGGTCTGGATATAATGAAATAAACTGAATCAATGAAATTGTACAATTCAAGGAAATAGCAATTTATGTTACTACGCCATATGTTTCTCTTTGAAATCTTCAGAGTTTACTGGTCTACCCGTTAGGTAGCCTTGCACCAGATTACAGCCTCTCTGTCTCAAAAAACCCAATTGTGCATCATTCTCTACACCTTCAGCCACGACAAGTAAGTTCAATCCTTCAGCCAATCTAAGAATTGCTCCAACAATCGCCATATCTTCGGCACTATTAATCATGTCATCCACAAAAGACTTATCAATCTTTAATACCGATAGAGAAAACTTCTTTAAATAAGCTAATGATGAATAACCAGTACCAAAATCATCAATAGCGATTTTTACTCCCATCTCATGCAACTGTGCCAGAATTGCCTTTGATCTTTGCGGATTATCCATTAATACACCTTCTGTAATTTCCAACATCAAGTTCTCTGGCAATAGTCCTGATTCATCAAGCACTCTATTGATCATCTCCAAAAAATCTTCCTGCACAAATTGACGGGGCGAAACATTGACTGAAATATAAAAATCTTTGAGACCTGCTTTCTGCCATTGCCTTGCTTGATGACAAGCACTGCTCAGAGCCCATGCTCCTAAAATTTTTATCAAACCATTACTTTCTGCCAGTGGAATGAATCTCATTGGAGATATAAAACCATGATTGGGATTATGCCAGCGCATCAATGCTTCAGCTCCTCTTAACCTCCCAGTTTGGGCACAAAAGATCGGCTGGTAATGCAGCGAAAATTCTCCTTTCTCTATACCCCCATACATGGCTGATTGGAGTGACAAGTCAGTGCGTTCAATATCGTTAATCTGATCACTATAAATTTTCCAGTGATTTTTCCCTAATGATTTAGCCCTATACATAGCCATTTCAGCATTTTTGTACAAAAGCGACGAATTCTTGCCATGTTCTGGATAAATGGATACACCGAGACTAGCAGTAATATGTAAGGTATGCTCATTGACCCGAAAAGGTTGTTGCATGGCTGTCAGTATTTTCTTGGCAATCATCTCAATGTTATCTTGTCCCAATCTGATCATAATCAAGGAAAATTCATCATCACTAATTCTGGCAATCGTATCACTACGCCGCACACAATTCTGTAGACGCTCAGCAACCGCCTTGATTAACTCATCACCAATATTGTGTCCAAGTAAATCGTTAATTCTCTTGAATCCATCCAGATTCAAAACGATGAGTGATACAGGATATCTTTCCCGCTCAGCAGTATGAATATTCATACTGATACGATCATTCAGTAATACTCTGCCGGGCAATCCGGTCAATGGATCATGAGTAGAAAGATAGACTAAGCGGTTTTCATTATCCTTCCAATGATTTGCATCAAAAGCTGCAACTAAATATCCGTCTTCTTGCAACGGAAGAATGTGACAATCAACCCACACAGGCAATACTTTTTGACGTAATAGGCGAAGAACGAACCTTTGTTTTTCTCTACTATTCTTCGCTTTTTCCTGAGCTTCCTTGAATAAATCTATATCCTCAGATTGAATAATTAATTCAATAGATTCATGAACTAGACCTGTAGTTAATTGCAAAAATTTTTGTGATGATTCGGAAGCCTGCTGAATGATGCCATATGCATTTATGCCAACAGCAAAATCACTTAACCCTGAGAGTAAGTCGAAAGAAGCTTTTGAATTCACAATATGAAACCCCTTCTACCAAACAAATAATTATTTATCAGTCGATTCGCATTCCATTGAATAAGATACACTTCTTTAATCCAAATCACAGCATAAGAACACTGATGCGGCTTTATATCTTTTCTCAGGAATGTGTCCACTACATATTCAATAATTTGAATTTAACGGCAAACAGGGTAACTCACTTGAGTTATCAAAGAACTGAGTATGTGATTAACAATAACCCCAGATTCATATTATCCAAAATTAAGTCAGAAAATTCTAATTCGAAGTCAAATCTCACCACCATCCTTACATTGCATTTGATGATCAGAGCCTTACGCCAATGATCTGTCACAGGATGCTACCGGTAATACCAAAAATCACTAACAGTGCACCTCTAAACAAACCAAGGTACAAATGGATATCAAGCCATAGCTAACGCTATGGCCATCCCCATTGACCACGAAAAACCATTGATGACTGGTTTTTTTCAGTTCATACTTAATAATCAACCCGCAACGAACCGAGAAATGTTCGTGGGGCACCGTAATAAATGAAATTTGTTGTATCACTAGCGGCGAAAAATGTTTCGTCAGAAACATTGTTAACATTAAGCTGTGCAGTAACACGATAAGGTTCCACATTAAGTTGGTAACTCGCCATCAAATTACCAATCACATAAAAAGGTAAATGGTAACTATTTGCTGCATCCCCTTGCCTTTTATCGACACCTTGAATGCCTCCGCCGATTTTCAATCCGCGTAGCGATTCATTACGAAATTCATAAATATTCCATAAGCTCCCGGTGTGTTTTGCGGCCAGAAACAAACGATTTCCTCGCGTGCCGTCATCGGTGCCAACTGCATTACCTTGATCATCGAAAATAGTGCCATGGTCTTTAGTAATTTTAGCGTAAGGCAAATAACTGTAAGTCGCAATCATATTCCAGCCGGGCAGAATTTCACCAGCGACATCAAATTCATAGCCGCGAGTTTGCGCTTCACCAATCGCTTTTGAACGGAAAGGATTAAGTGGGTCGGGTGTACTTAAATTTTGTTTGGTCAAATCGAAATACGAAAATGTGGCTCTTAAACGACCGTCAAAAAGCTCTGTTTTGGCACCTAATTCCCATTGTTGAGCGGATTGGGATGGCAATTTTTGCCCATCAATATTAAATCCCGTATTAGTTGCACCGAAATTTTCAGTATAGTTGCCATACAGCGATAACCAAGGCATTGGCTGCCATAACAATCCACCGCGTGGACTAAAACGGTCATCAGTCGGTGCGGAACTGTTGGCAACTTTGTCGCGTCCGGTAACAACATCATAGCGAAAACCAGCTAATAGATGAAAATTGTAGGGTAATTTGATCTGATCCTGGAAATATGCGCCGTGCCAATGCTGATTAAATTTGAAGCTTGGAAAAAGTTCACCTGCCCCGATTAGTTCATTGCTTGAGTTTGCATAGACAGGATGAAAAATATTAAAAGGCTGTAATAGCGTGGAGTGCCCCGTTGAGTCACGATTCTTGTCATCAAAGAAGAAATAATCATAACCAAATAACAGGGTATGCTGAAGGATTCCAGTCGAGAGATTTCCAATCAAATTGACTGAACTTTGATAACGATTGGTTCTGACTCCATCCGAAAAGAAACTACGATCAACTAATCCGTCTCGTGTTGGAATTCCATAATTCATACCTTGAAAAAATCGATTTCCCAATTCCGCCGATAGACGATGATTGATTGTCCATGCTGAATTGAACTGATGTGACCAATTCACGCCAATGAAATATCGATCGCCACTCAATCGATTAAAAGTGGGATCATTCATTGAAAAGCTTCGAGGAAGCGGTGATGGCTTATTATCCATTTGAGGAATGCCCGAATCGACGTTATTTCTGTAGTTGCTATATTCTAATTCCGCAGTTATTTGCGTTTGCGGACTAATGTTCCATCGCACGACAGGCGCAACAAAAATACTGTTATGATTAACAAAGTTACGAAACGACCCGGAATTTTCATAAGCTAGGTTAAAACGATAAAGAAGTGCCCCATCTTTCGTGAGAGGTCCTGTTGCATCGACTGTAGTACGGTAAAAATCAAAATTTCCTGCCTGTTGTTGCAAAGAATAGTAATGAGTTGCCAAGGGTTGCTTAGTTACGACATTAACTATTCCACCAGGCTCAGTACGTCCAAACATAATTGAACCAGGGCCTTTTAAGAAATCTACTTGTTCGACATTGGCCATCTCTCGCTTTGAAAAACTATCCCCTTGAAACACGCCATTCCGGAATATGCTTGGTGTTTGAAAACCTCGAATGATAAAACCGTCACTGCCACCACCATTGAATAATGTCGGCGTTACCCCGCTGACGTTCTGTGCAGCCGTATCTAATCTAATCGCCTGTTGATCTTTCAAAATCTGTTGGGGAATTGTTTGGATAGAAAAAGGGGTTTGCATTACCGGTACATTGGTTCGGGTCGCTGTCGAAGTGGTGGAGCGAATATAATGCTTGTTATACGGAGAATTAGCGTCAATAGACCCAGGAACCATAATTTCAGGCATACTCAACGGACTGATTGTTTTTTGCTTGATGACGATCATGTTGTTATCGACCAGTTCGTAACTTAATTTGTTTTTATTCAATACCTGATCAAGCGCTTGAGCTATGGTAAATCGGCCTTTGAGTGGCGCTGCCTGCAGATTGCGCACCGCTTCATCGGCGTATATCAACTTCCTGCCGGCAGTGCTTGCCAGGCTGTTCAAAGCGTTAGCCAGTGGTTGGGCGGGAAGATCGAAGGAATAGATCTCTTCAGCACTGACGGTATTTGCCAGCAAAAAAGAAAACAACAGTAATGATAGTGATCGAGCCAGAATCGTCATAGAATAATCTCCATTAAACAATGAATTGAGGGCATTTTATTTTTTGTTTGCCCTTGATTCTGTAAGACGGGATTAAAGTGATTAACTGGTCACTTTATTGAAGTTTTTCTATGAAAATGTCACGGTGTGGTTAACCGCACCGGTTTAATGCTTATTTCCTTGCCCAGTCAACCAGAAATATCTGTTCCTGTGGCAAATGCTTGACCTTAACCGGCAGGATTTTCTCAACATTGGCCAGGAAAAGATCCAAGTCATTCGTGTCAAACGTCCCGCTCAAGGTTTCGCGTGCAATAACAGGATCCGCAAAAAGGAAACGTACTGAATGATAACGCTCGAGCTCAGTGACTACTTCTCTCAGGGAAGATTGCCGAAATATCAACCGGCCATGTTTCCAGGCATCGATTCGCTCCATATCAATCGGCTGCAAATGAGAAAGACCAATACCCGGTTGATAATTCCGTTGGTAACCTTCATCCATGCGCTCACCATTCATTTCGACAGCACCTTGCAACACCGCTACTGAAACAGCATCGTCATGCAATCGCACACTGAATCGTGTACCGATATCATGAATCGTCAGATTACCTGCTTGTACGCTGAAAGAACGCAGTAATTCATGATGAACATTGAAGATCGCTTCGCCCTTATCCAGCTGGATTTTTCGATGCAACAGAGAGATTCTGACTCGGAGATGTGTCGCGGTATTCAGATCGATGGAAGTCCCATCACTCAGCATAATCGTCTGTTGCTCCCCAGTTTGGGTGACGTAGGTGATTGTTTCAGTATTATATTCCATCCAACCAATACTGATCAAAGTCGATGAAATCAGAATAAAAGCGGCAAGGCCAAGTGTACGCACCGAACTGCGTTTAAGGCGGGTTCGGCGCGCCTTTTCCAAACCTGGGATATCCTTTTTTTCCTTCAGTTCACTTAGATCAGACCACAACCGCTCAGCATGCGCATAAGCCGCCCGATTAGCTTCACTTTTATAATACCAGCGACTGAATTGCTGTCGGCTTTCATCGGTACAGCTCTCTGATTGAAGCAAGAAGAACCACTCCAGTGCCTGCTTGAGTAAACGCTCATTTTGGGGATCAAAAGACATCGAAGGATGTGGAGAGTAGAGAGGCAGAAAGATATTAATAAAAATAGAAGCTTATATAACGATTAATGTGCAACATAGATTGCACCAAACGCCGTTGCACGGTTTTCTCAGAGATTGCCAGTCGGGCAGCAATGTCATGATAGCTGAGTTCATCGAGCTTGCGCAGCAGAAAAACATCACGGCAAGGTTCTGACATGGAGAAAATAGCAGTGAGCAGAATATCGCATTGCTGGCGAAGATAAGCCAGCTCATCCGGCTGGAGCAAAGGGCAAAGCAATTCTTCGTCGAACGGCAGAGATTCGACCTTGCTGAACGGATTACGCTGGTGATCAATGGCCAAGTTACGTCCGATCCGAAACAAATAGGCTTCAGGATGCGAAATACTTGCTGCATTGTCGTGAATCAGCAACCTTATATAAGCTTCTTGCGCCAGTTCAGCCGCTGTTTCACGACAACCCGTCAGGCGTGCAATACTGCTTATAAGACTTGACCGATGCTTTTCATACAGATCAATCAGGAAAAAAGAATCAAATAAATACACAGGGGATGAAACGACAATGCAATAGGTTATTCGACAAGCGCTGAATTATCCAGATAAAAATCAGGATTGGAATGCGGCATATTGTCGCATTCGATAGAATCCGGCTTATCAATTGTGATGGAAACAACTTCGGCAGACTGGAATAATATGTAGTAATTCAGATTTGATCTGACAATAAGGTCTTGCCAAGAGGTGGGATTACCCGGTTTGATAGAAGTGCGAAACTTTATCAACCAAACGCGAAAGCGTAAAGGAGTAATCCCATGAGTAGTG
>Ga0209582_1000768_pt1 | contig 17536 bp, 12 predicted proteins | sample KloWWTmetKNB5Kit_FD_187176 | JGI IMG/M metagenome (GOLD analysis project Ga0209582, IMG submission 187176) | Active sludge microbial communities from Klosterneuburg, Austria, studying microevolution and ecology of nitrifiers - Klosterneuburg... | ecosystem: Engineered > WWTP > Aerobic digester >...
GAAATAGTAGGACTGATCGTCCAACATGAGCAAGATGGTCATGATGTCCCCGCTCCTTTTTCGTTCCAAATGGACCTTTCCTTTCACGTAGCGGTAGATCGGCTTCTTCAAGATGCTGGCCACGCCAATGGGGCCATCGCTCACCCAACTTTGTTCCGGCCCGTCCCAACGCATCTTCACATCGGCCAGCACCAGTGTCTTCATGACTTCTTCGGGCAGTTTCTTGATCTCTCCCTTGATGCTCAACTCGCTGATCAGCTTGTCCGATCTTTCCAGACCCAAAAGCTCGCGAAGCATCTTCTCGTAATAGGTCTTCGTCACGTCCACTGGCTTCAGGTCCGGGTAAGCGCTCATTTCCGTGGCCATTCTGTCCATGGCATTATCAAGGAAGAAGAAATCCGCAAGAATGACTTCTTCCGTGGAGGTCTTTGCTCCTTCCGATTCGAAGCGCAGCGAGCCCACTCCGGTCAATTGCACCCGCCCGAGATCCACTGCGTGATCGATCCGACCGTCGCCCATGATCACACAGTTCTCCACCGCCAAGCTCACGAGATCACCTGGCAATTCCCGCTTCCGGATCTTGTCCTTGTTCGAGATCATGTATTCTTTTCGGCCCTTATCGAAATACAAAAGCCCTTTGGCCGCGATCATGTGTCTGTCCTTGGGGTCTTTGGTGCGGCTCAGGAAAGTACCATAGGTGCTGAACGGGTCCTCGTCCGTTAGGTAGACACCGGCGCCTATTCGCGCGCCTTCATCGTCGTACAGCGTATCAGCAACCGGAATGAACACTTCCTGAGGATCTATGAGCGAGGTGAACTTCATCCAATTCCTCGCCAATCCCGGGCAACCGTGTTGGATACGTGTGCTTCCATCAAAGATCAATTCCTTTTTGCTCGCCTCCAAGATCACCTCACCGAAGAAGTCGAATGCAGGGCTTAGCTGGAAGTCCTCCTCCTTCGTGATCTTGCCTCGTGCAACGGTCTGGTAGGTGGTATCCACGGAGATCTTCGGCAGGTTGATCTTGAATGTTTTGCCGTTCTCATCCACGTAATCCATGTCGCCTGTGGCCGTGTAATCACGCTTCGCCTTCACATCCACCGTGGCGTTGTAAATGTTGTGGTTCTTGTTCACGAAGTTGGCCGTGATGTGCGCGTTCTTCAACGGGTCCATGGCCGCGTTCCTGCGAATGCGCAAGAGGCTGCTATCCGGCGCGATCAAAGCATCTGCCACCCGTATGAACTGCACTTCGGAAGCGGTGATCAAGTGCTTCTTGAGGTCATAGCGTGCTTTGGGCGCCATGAAACTGAGGGAGTCCTGCCCCGGCCTGACACTGATGAAGTTCGATCCTGAGAGCTGGAGGTCGTCGTTGATGGAGGCGGCTGCCTTGTCGCTTTCCAATTCAATATCCCCTTGGTCCATGTACCACCGAAAGCGGTCCATGAAGCAGATGTACTGGTTCACTGGGAATTCCACCTTCGTCTCATTTCCATTGCTCACGAATTCTCCAACCCGCCCGTCCAAGTCGACGTTGGCGTTCACGTTGTCCGTGCGGAAAGCGATACCTGCACTATCCCCTTGTTCGGTCAAGCGGAAGTCGGATGTGTCGGCCTTGATGCGCATGGTCTCGAACTTGAAGAGTTCGGAGTTCAGGGTAGCATTGCTGAAATCGGCCAATCCCGCTCCGGTCATTCCTGTTGGCTTCAGGTCCGTGGAACCATGGAGCACTGCCTGCCCGCCGAACATCGTCATAGGTGTTCGTAGTTTTTCCGTGTGCAGCACATCCTTGGCCGGTTCAAGACGAACGAACAGGTCACCGCCGCGCACCTCCGGCACTTTTCCTCCGGTGGTGGTGGCCAAGTTCACGAGCGTATCGGCACGACCCAATGTACTGTCCGGCGTGAAGACGAGCTTCTTGGACGAGAGCTTTGTGCTGAGGTATTCCAGGTTCCCATCGCCTTGGAGCCCCCTGCTATTGAGCGCAATATCGCTGGTGAATTTGGCCTTCGAACCGTAAAGAGGTAAGCCCGCATCACCCGTTCCACGTACAAACCCCAACGCATAGTCCGGTTGAAGGCCCAAGGTTTCCTTGATGTCCGGGAAGATCCCTCCGGAAACCAGTGTACCGGGAAAGTTCAGGCCCGCATTGGTGAAGTTGTCCAAACTGTCCAACTGGAACGGGTTGCTTCGGTAAAAGAACTTGTCCCTTGCGTAAACGCCTCGTTGTATGGAGGACTTGTCGTAGTAAACATAGCTCTCCTTCGCACTGTTGAAACGAGGGAACTCGGGGTACTTCTTCTGTTGCAGACCGCTCTTGTTGCTGCTCGCATCGATCTCCAAGGTGCCGCTCACTTGTTCCAATACGTTCTTCACGCGTACCAAGGTGGTAAGGCCCTCTTCGTTCTTCTCGAAACTATCCGCCATGAAGCTCACGGAATCCACATTGAGCAGGTCAATGACGAACGGGTCATAGTGGAAGTAGTATTCCTTCCCGTAGTACTGGAGCTTCCCGGCTTGTACACTTCCCCCGAATGCCAGGTCGCGACCCTTTTTCACGGTGATCAGTTTATCGCTCGGGTAGATCTTCACATCCTGCGAATCGCTCATGATGATGCGTGCTACACCCATGATGGCCAAGTCGTAGTTGAGCAAGTTCACAGTTGCATTGATGCTGTCGCTGTTACTGTTGATCTGCAACACATCGTAATCCTGCTTCCCGGCGCTGTTCAATATGTGCTGCCGCATGCGCGGTGTCACTTGGACCCATTCGGTGGCAGGATCATAGCTCAAGTAGCCCTTGTTCGCCATGTCAATGATCATGGGTACCACGGCGGCCTTTTGCATTTTGCTGTATTCCGCGAATTCCTGGGCATAGAAGAGGCCTTCCTTCACTTTGCTGAAATCATTCAACCGCACCAAGGGATGTACGGCATCAATACCGAGCATGCCCATGTACCTCTTATCCTTGAAGTAGTTGAAGCTCTCGAAGCTGGCGCGTGTTTGGGAACTACCCTGCATACTGCCCAATTGCAGGACCGGATCCCCTTGCTTCCAGACGATGGTCTCGAAGTACATGTCCAGCTGATGGAAGGTATTATAGAACGGCGCCTTTCCCAATCCTTGATCGCTCTTGATCATACTGAGCTGCTTCTTGGACTTAATGAAGCGCATGCCGACACTTGGATGGTAAATGGAATCCGTGTCCATCATGATCATCACCGCAACATCGTCGCTGGCGATCCGGTCGGGTTCTATGGTGAAGTACACGCCGCGGGTTATGATGAAGGGCTTCTTGTTGCGGTAGAAGGTGAGATAGGCCGGTTCCTCTTTGGTACCATAACCCTGCAATTTTGCCCCCTCGATCCCAAAACCGCCTTCGAAGTCAATGCCTTCAGCGATCTCGCGGATCTTCATGCGCCTGTCGTAGCTCTCGAAACGCGGGTAGCTTGCCCCTTCGGCATCCACATTGGCCAATACCTTATCCGTGACTTTACCCAAAAGGGACTTATCGAAATAAGGGTCGTTGAACAATACCGAGTCCACCTCGAACGAGGATCCCTTCATCTTGATCGCATACCCATGCGTCCATGTAGCGTATGTGGCACCAGGTTTCAGACCGGCACGTTCCCATGTGACCTTTCCGCCTTTTCCCTCCCACAACTCCAAGGTGGGCCAATAGACACCCTCGGTCGCGAAAATCACTGCGCTATCTCCCTTTGCCGTGCATACCAGATCCGCTTTCGGGAATTTGATCTTCGGGACACTGTCGAAGACGAACGTGAACTCACTGGCTGCACTGCGCCACTTGGTGCTGGCACTAACGAACATGGTGTTGTCCCTGAACAAATTCGCACAGGTGTTCAGGAACGCTACCACATTCTGCTTGCGTCCACTTTGCACTTGCGATTCCACACCGGCCAACCACGTATCGAATTCGGCAGGAACCCGGTTCCTGATCGGGAATGCGGTAATACTGCTGAGGTAATCCTTGAAATTCGGGAACGCATCGAACCGCTTCTTGAGCATGAAATTGGCTACCTGCACGATGCGCACGCGTTGCTGTTCACTGTAGTATGGGCCGTTCCATATGGGTGCGAAGACTTCCTCCATGAAGGGCTTTCCCTCCTTCTTGTCAGCACCTACGATGAACTCGGTCATTTCGACCAGGAAAACTTCTTTTTCCGTGGAGAACGGCTTGGTGGATTGGGCCCATGTCGTAAGTGGGAAGCCTACCAGTAAACAGAATAGCGCCGATACGGCCCTACGGCCCAATACCATGTTCAAGTTCATTGGTCTTCAATGCTTTGTGGTTTCCGGCAACCCAATAAAGCCCATTCCCCCTCGTTCAACTCCTCGGCCAAGATCAACCCTTGTGCTGTGGCGCTTTCGGCCAATAAGGGGCGATCCGCCACAATGAATCCGCTCAAGAAAAGTGCACCTCCAGGGAGGAGTGAATCAGCCATTTGGGGCATTGCGGCAAGCAAGGTGTTGCGTTCAATGTTGGCCAAGATAACGGCGAAGTTTTCCCCTGTCAGCGACCCGGCATCGCCCTTTTCCACAGTGATCGTCTTACAAGCGTTCGCAGCCACGTTATCGCGTGCGTTATCCACTGCCTGCTGGTCATTATCAATGGCCAACACGGGATTCGCCCCCATGCGTTCGGCCAAGATGGCGAGCACCGCAGTTCCGCAACCCAGATCGCAGACCGTGGCGCCTTTCAAATCGGGTCCTTGATGTTCCCCTCCTTCCTCCACAAGGCCTAACATGGCGCGTACCATCATGCGAGTGGTGGCATGGTGCCCTGTACCGAATGCCATACGCGGGGTGATCTCCAGCTCGTGGCGGAAACCCTCTGCCTTGGTATGGTGCCCAGCGCGGATCCGCACCTCTTTGCCGACCTCAACGGGTTGGAAGCTGCTTTCCCATTCGGCGTTCCAGTTCCGATCTTCCACAACAGTGTGCGACCAGCTCACGTGCACATGCGGATCACGAAGTGTCAATAATTTAGAAATGGCCACCGCATCGAATCGCGCGGTTCCGATATAGGCATCCAAGCCACCGGTCAGCTCCTCGAACCCATCATAACCGAGGTCCTGGAGTTCGACCATGAGAATGTCGCGCCAAGGATCGATCGGTGCGATGAGAAATGATACGCGTACTGTTGCCATGTGAATGGTGCGAATGACGAATGATTTTGGTTGAAAGGAAACGCGCCTTTCATTTCGAACGATCAACCGATACTCTCCGCAGCTGCCCGAACAATGGCCACGAATTGGTCAGCATCCAGCGCTGCGCCTCCGATCAAGCCGCCATTCACGTCCGGGTTGGCGAAAAGCTCGGCCGCATTATCGGGTTTGCAGGACCCTCCATACAAGATCGGTACCGTAGCGGCGACCTTCGACCCATGGCTGCGCAACAACCCACGGAGGTGCGCATGCATATCCTGTGCTTGCTGGGCACTTGCTGTAAGACCGGTACCAATTGCCCACACAGGTTCGTAGGCCACCACAATGCGTTCCAGGTCCGCCTCGGACAGCTCGCCCAATCCGGCTTTCAACTGGGCCGTTACCACCTCGAAGTGTCTGCCGCTCTCTCGTTCCTCCTTCCGTTCACCGCAGCAATAGATCGGCAATAGCCCATGTGCCAATAACGCAGCGACCTTCTCGCCCACGGCGGCATCCGTTTCACCAAAATACTGCCTGCGTTCGCTGTGGCCAACGATGCATGCTTGCACCCCAAGATCAGCCAGCATGGCTGCGCTCACTTCACCGGTGAATGCTCCTTTTTCGGCTTGGTGGCAATTCTGCGCAGCCACCTTGATCCGCGACCCTCGGGTCTGATCCAACACCCTCTGCAAATAAGGGAACGGTGGAGCCACGATCGCTTCGACGGTGTTGGGAAGGCCTTCCAACTTTTCCAATAATGCACCCACCAAGGACCGTGCCCCGGTGCTATCGGTATGCATTTTCCAATTGCCTGCAACGATCGTTCGCATGGTGCAAAGATCGCATCCTTTGCGGAAGGTGGTCCCTTGCGCTCCGGGACTTCTGTTAGTCGCGCTTTGCCGCCTTCACGGCTTTCCTGAATTGGAACAAGTACCGCTCGGTATAGGGACCATCCCATTCAAAGGCATGACGTTCCGGGATCCATGCCGCTTTGCCTGCTGGCATGGAGACCAGATCTTCCGGGAGTTCCAGAAATGCGCTCGCCAACGTGATGTCGATGCGCATACCCCACTCCTGCTCACGGTCCAGCGCGTCCATGTCGTTCTCTGTGCTCACCTCCACGATCTTGGGATGGTGCAATGAACTGTTGTACTCGATCACATGCGCTCCTTGCAAAGGCAGGCCGATCTGGTAACGACCGAGTGGATCGGTAAAGACCGAATCCCCTTCCAGCCCATCCGTGACCAGCCTAACTCGCACATTCTGCATCATACCACCGCTGTCCAAGTCCTTCACGATCCCGAATACCAAGAGATGCTCCTGAGCGCAGGTTGTAGAGCCCATAGCGAGCAGTAGCAGCGGAACGATGGAACGGAGTGTGATCGACATGGGAAAATTGAAGATCCAATGGGTCTCAGAACACTGATCAAGCAGGTCACTTCAGCTTGTTCGCTACGCTCGTGAAGTCCGGAATATCGTTGCAATGCCATTTGCCGCGAACGGTGCCTTGTTGCAATAGCATCACCCCGGGGTTGCTCCGGATAGCGGTCTTTATCGTCTTCTCATCGCACTGAAGGATCTCCACCGGCAACTGTTGCGCATGACGGAATTCCTCACTCTTCGCAAATGGGCTTGCCGTTACACCGAAGATGTACCACCCTTTCGCACCGGCCTCCTTGACCAATGCGGCGATCGCCGGAATGCAAGAGGTTTCAGTCTTCTCCACATCGTACATCATGACAAGCAATACGGGTTGTGGTTCTTCCAATATGCCCACCGTTTGGTCATTCCCTTCCACGTCGGTCAACAGAAAATCCTGCACCTGCGATGGGATCCCAGCTTCCAATTCCACAATGCGCCGATCCACGTACTCGAAGTTCGCATCATCCCATGGATAAGCACCGTTGCTATCATATTCCTTCACCTCTCCCGTAGTAAGGTTCTTGTATAGCACGAATGCCTGTGTCTTTGGCGGCTTAGCCTCCATCTTCTGTTCAGTGATGCTCTTGCCCTCGGCGAATGGTCTGTAGTCACGAACGGGAAGGTGCGCGTACCCGTACCACGAGAAGACCAAGGTCAACAGTGCTACCCAGCCAGCTGCCATCCATTCCGCGCCCGGTGCCTGCTTGATCCGTTTGATCAACATGTAGCCCGCAAAAACCACCAACGTGAACCATACCGGCCCCCACCAAGTAAAGACCCCGCTCCATACCGCCACCAACGCCAAAGAAGCTGGCAGGATCACCATATCGTTCGCAGCTGTGTTCCATTCGATCCGTTTGCGCCAGAAGAACAAGGGCAATATGAATACCAACAGGATCATATCCTTGGAAAAGCTTTCCCAAGGTGTCAGGCTTCGACCCACCGATCCTTTCATTGCATCGCCGAAGCATCCACAATCCGTCACACATGTAACGCCCCGCTCAACGGACGCACCATCGACCATGATCGTGTACACTCCGTTGGGATCACACGTTGCCGTATAGGAAGTAAGCCAACCGAAGAAAACCGTGAGCAGCAACAATGCCCAAGTGGCCAGCTTCATGCGACCTCCGAAGAGCACCGCAAAACCCAGTACCACTTCAGCCAAACAAGCCAGGACCGCCAATGAAAGTGCGAAGGGTTCGAGGAAAGGAAGGTTCAATGCGCTCTCGGCAAAATACTCCTCCAACTTGTAGGAAAAGCCCAAGGGGTCGTTCGCCTTGATCAAGCCACTTACAATGAACAAGGGACCTACAATAAGACGACTTATCAGGATCAGGATGCGCATGTCGAGTTGTTTACTGGCGAAAGTTCTTTGGTGTTCTGAACGAGCCAAGGCATGTGATCAGGAACACCACATGAGCTAGCTATTGCCGGCGAAAATAGCCCATGCGGGGCTACTACACGGGTCGTTAACAGGAGATTGGGAATTCGACGTGGCTGAACCGAAAATTTCGCGGCGATCAACGCTTGCCGATGGCCATACCCCGATGGCCCAAGGATCGGGAACGGGAACTCCCCTTCTCTTCAACAACCGATGCAGGGTCGAGCTCATCTTCGCTTCGGCGACGCAACTCTGTCATCAACCGATCCACCTCGGGACGAATACGCTCCTCATACGCTTTGTCCCAGCTAAGAAAGCCGGTCAATGGTTCGAAGCGAGCAAGTCCCATGGGCAGATCGAAAAAGGAAAGGTCCATTCCGGGGACCTTTTTGAACAGCATCATTTCCACGGAAACCGAGACCTCGCGGGTATCTCCTTGCCACGCTTCACCCTTGGTGTCCACAGCGAAGCACTTGGTGATGTGACCTGGCCGGCTGAAGCGGATCACATAATTGCCGCCACGTTCAAGGTCCACGGTGTACTTGCCACCTTGACCTGTAGTGAAAGCTTGCTCTTTGATACCATTTCGGTACACGCGCACCAGCACATCACCCAATTGGGCATTCGTCCCATAGGTGGTTACCTCCCCACGTAATCGTAGGTCCACCGCCCCGGAAAGGAGAGACGTGCCGAAGAGAACGAAGAACAATAGTGTGCGCATGACCGGTCTTGGGCGGATCGAATTTTCCACGTCGGCAAACGTATGGTCGTAGATCCCGGTCCGCAAGGGAGATGCCTTGACCACGACTCCAATTATGAACAACTTGAAGTGTATTACGGTAAGTTGTGAAGCCGGTGCTCAAGGCAAATGTCCAATGCCCTTCGAGGCATCATCAATTCCCTCATCCAACTGGATCATGGCGAATACCGCGTAATTCACAATATCCAGGAAGTTGGCGTCGATACCCTCACTGACCAGGGTCTTCCCCGCATTGTCCTCGATCTGCTTGATACGTAACAGCTTCATGAGGATCAGGTCCACCAAGGAGCTAACGCGCATGCTGCGCCATGCCTCCCCGTAATCGTGGTTCTTTCGTTGCATCAATGTGCGGGCCTGCTCGAGCTTGGAACCGACCTCATCAATGGCTCGCTTCGCCGTTAGGTCCGGACTGTCCACCACACCCATCTCCAATTGCACCAAAGCCATGGCCGCATAATTCACAATGCCGATCAGCTCTGGCCTTATCCCCTCACCCACCTTGCTCTCCCCCACTTCTTGAAGGGTACGAATGCGTTGCGCCTTGATAAAGATCTGATCCGTTAGCGAAGGCACCCGCAAGATGCGCCATGCCGTGCCGTAGTCCTTGGCCTTTTTGCTGAAGAGACCCATGCACTCTTCAACCACCGCCGCGTATTGCCCAAGCGTCTTTTCCATGCGGTGGCGAAGGTAGGGCGGGTGGAAATGTGGTGAATGGAAAGAATGAAGGAAATGCTTTGACAATTCGACAAGCACAGATGGGATCGAAGACACAAGACGCAAGCTTTAAGAAGAAAGAAGTAGAGTTCCTTGAAAGCCCGACCTTCGCAGCCAATGGCCCTTGTACCTGATGTTACGTGGAGGATCGGCGATCAACTGATCGTGCGGAACCAACCTATGGTGATGGGGATCTTGAACGTGACCCCCGATTCTTTTCATGTAGAAAGTCGAACGGACTTGAATGGAGTGCTGCACGTGGCCGAACGAATGTTGATGGAGGGCGCTACGATCCTTGACATTGGCGGTGCCAGTTCGCGACCTGGCGCTACAGAACCGGGACCTGAAGAAGAGTTGCGGCGGGTGCTTCCGGTTATTGACGCGATCATTAGGCGATTTCCGGATGCCCTCTTGAGCGTAGACACGTACCACGCAAAAATGGCGAAAGAAGCTGTGGAAACGGGTGCGGGTATGGTGAACGATATCGGAGCCGGAATGATGGACCCTGATATGTTCCGCACGGTGTCTCTTTTGAAAGTGCCTTATGTCCTCATGCACATGCAAGGAACACCACGCACCATGCAACGGGATCCGCACTATACGGACGTGGCCAGTGAGGTCACCTTGTTCCTTAGTACACGTATGAAAGCGGCGCACGATGCGGGCATACCGGACGTGATCATAGATCCGGGATTCGGATTCGGGAAGACCACAGAACACAACTTCACATTGCTCAACTCAATTCCGCGTTTGGTGGCCCTTGGCGCACCGGTCATGGTTGGACTCAGCAGAAAGCGGATGATCAACGAAGTGCTCGGAACCACATCTGCCCATGCACTGAATGGAACTTCCGTTCTCCATACGCTGGCCTTGAACAACGGCGCAGCAATACTTCGCGTGCATGATGTAAAGGAAGCCGTGGAGTGCGTGAAGCTGATCCAAGCTTACGCGAATATGTAAGCAAGGCTGATCTTTAGAAATACAGGATCGAACGGCTGAACCTAGAAGAATACGGCCTTGCGCCGACGCTTGTTTATGATCTTGGCCCTCTCGCGAGCTTTGTTCACCACCTCCCTTTCGTAATGGACCATGAAACGGTCCACCAGACGGCGATTCCGATCAGTGTACTCCATGTCCCAGTTCAGATTGCGGACGCTGTGCTTGTACTGGGAAAAACCGATCGGTGCATTGAAAAGCTCATAATCCATGCCATCCAGCCAAGTAAAGAGCGTGATCTGCAGGTCCATGTCATAAAAGGGCACATCCGGGAACAAGGGGATCTCCCGTGCATCGATACGAACGTGCTTTGTCACCATATCCGACCGATAGAACCAGACCTGATAGTCGTACCCACGCTCCAGATACAGTTCGTACTTTCCATTGCCCATGGTAAAGACGGTCTCGCGATCAACGCTATCCTTGACCAAGCGGACCTGCACCCCCTTCATGGCATCTCCCGTAAAGTACTCCGTAACAATGCCGTGCAGGTGGATATAGAAGGCATTCCCCGCCAAAGGCGCTATGAAAAGCGCACCGGCAAGCACCAAGGTCCGCAGAGAATGGTGCAACATCACTGGGCGAAATTACGGGAGTTGCCCCTTCGCATGCCCTCGATCTGATGATATTCTACAACCGATCTGTTCATCATACGGATCATGATCTGTCCAAAAGGCTGTGCAATTGTCTGTCCGCTTTAACGATCTACACCCTAAAATGTTCTGATCCTGAGCTCTACCTGAAGACCAACGACCTGCTCTTCCGTGGCCAACCATAGATCCTCTCGGATCTGCACGGAGAACATTTCGATAACGCGGAAACACAGTTCCCTTTACAAATAAGCTGGGTCCACCATTTACCTTCGCCGCCGTGACCACGACCACACTCACCCGCTCAAGGTTGCGCGCACAACGTGCGTTGCGAATTACCCTAGCTTGGGTGGTCGCAGGGAGCTTTTCAGCTTTGTTCGAACATTTGGTATTGCGCGAACATGACATGCCCAGCACCTTGGCGGTACGCTTGGGTGAACACTTCTACTATTCCCTTTTCGCTGGTTTGTTCGGAGGGGTGATCTATATATTCCTGCTTCGTGATCGTTGGCGAAAATTGCCCTATGCCCAAGCCGTGGCCTATATGGCACCGTTGATGCTCGTCGTTGTCGGTGCCTTCCATTTCTTCACCCTTTGGATCGAAGATCAAGGCTTTTCCACTTCTTCAGGCAATGGCATCTTCACATTCAGATTTCTCGGCAGTTACGCGTATTGGACCCTATTGATGGCGGGTACAATGTTGATGGTGCGCCTGAACGACCAATATGGCAGTGGCGGCATCAACTACTTGTTCGGCAGATACCATCGACCAAGGCAGGAAATGCGCGTGTTCATGTTCCTGGATATGCGGTCCTCTACCACAGTAGCAGAACGGATCGGGCATGTGAAGTATTTCCAACTTTTGAATGAACTCTACGCGGACATCACCGATTCCATCGTGTATTCGCGTGGCGAGATCTACCAGTATGTGGGTGATGAGATCAGCGTGTCGTGGTCGCTGCGCCGAGGGATCCGAAAACAACGCTGCATACGATGCTTTTTGGATATCCGGACCAAACTTCAACGCCGTGCCAAGCATTACGAAGCGCGCTACGGACATGCACCCATATTCAAGGCCGGCTTCCATTACGGGCCGGTAACGGCAGGTGAGGTAGGTCTTGTTAAGAAGGAACGCATCTATAGCGGTGATGTCGTGAACACCGCAGCCCATATCCAGAACAAGTGCAATGCCTTCGGGGTGGACAACCTCATCTCCCAAGATCTGATGGACGTGTTGCACCTACCCGCCACCTATGCGATACGGGAAATTGGCTCTACTGACCTCAAAGGGAAACTAACCGCGATCCGCCTTTGGACGCTTCTCCCTGAACAAGGACCAGTTCCATTAAAAGCGCTTCCGAAAGCCGGAAAAATGGCCCATACCTAAGGCCTCTCAATAGAGGTAGCTCTTCCCTTGCCTTACCACAGTTATCGGTCCAGTTGGGCTCTTGTACACAACGGCATCCCCGTATAGCTCGAAGTTGGCAATTGCTGCCTCCGATCCGAACTTGATCCGCTTTCCATTCCGGAGACCGCGCAATTCCCGGTTCTCGTCCAAGTAAACGAGAAGGTCGCCGCTCACTTGCCATTTCTCAGGTAAAACGTCCGCGACCGTTAACGGCACGTCACTTCCAGATCCGACCATCTTCAGTAGACCACCGTCCAAATACAGAAGGACCTTGTCCTTTACCCAATACTTGGTGGGCATGGTATCGGTCAAGGTGATCACTGCGGATCCAGCCCAATACTTCAATTTCAAGGTACCATCCACGAAAGCCAAGACCCCATCCCCCGCTTGTGCGCTAACGGGTTTGAGCCCGGCCAACCGTTCAACCTTGCCGTTGAGGTCACCGATGAACTCGTCGCGGACATCGTTCCAATAGCCCACAACGTCTGTTCCATTCACCGCTATACCCACATCGCTGCTGTCTGAAAGCACCTTCAATACACCATTCCTGAACAGGTACAATGAACGCGCTGATCGATCATAAAAGGTGACCGTGTTCCCGCCTTGCGTCCATTGGGGGCGTTGGCTGGCTTGCTCCAACTTGGCCAAGGGCAGGCGTTGTCCACGCCAAACCACCATAAGCTCGTGTTCCAAACTGTCGTGGTAGACGATGAGACTATCCGTTACAGTGAAACGAGGAACCGCCGTTGCCAAAACATGGGCTCGTCCCGAACGCAGGGTCTTCAGCGTATCGCCACGCAGCCATGCCACGCGGTCGCCTGCAACTTGGATCGTATCCGGCTCGTGCGGTTCGACGATCCGTGCTTGACCACCGTCGACTGAATAGTACACCAATTGTCCACTGTGGTCTTGGAAGAACAACGCTCGGTCCATGGGCCAAAAGCGCTGCGGTGGGCGTACGTCCACTTCTTTGAATCGCTTATCGCCAAAGACCATGAGGCGCTCCACATTACTGATGAACGGGACCGCCATCTGGCCATGTACGGGCGTGATAATGACTGTCGAAAGCAGGAGCAATAAGAAGTACAAAAGGATGAACTGTTGAAGTATACGACCGCTTCTGAAGTTGAACTGCCTGTTGCATGTAGAAGCGAATTCCTTCGATCCTCCATTGCCAGCTTCCTCGAAAGCCACTTTGTTCTGCGAAACGAAGACTGTCATTCCTGACTTTGTCGTTCCACCTCGTGTACACTCACTTCACGTCTGCGCCCTTTGACCGGCACTGATCGTTGTGCGCCAATGTTGAACCGTTCCTTGGCATTAGGGATCCGGTCCAGTAGTTCCGATGAGGCCAATAAGCCCACTTTCATGTCTTTTGCCAAACCCAACATCCGGGAGACGCTGTTCATGACATCACCGCTCAATTCCAAGGACCGTTTGGTGTGGCCGATCTCAGCGGAAATGACCCGCCCTCCATGCACCGCCGCACGATACTCCGGCACCACGCCGAACTCACGTTTCAGGTTGTTCTCATGTGCTTTGATCCGCTCCAGGATGTCGAAATACAGGTCCAAGCAATTCTCGTAGCGAATACCCACGCGCATCGGCCAAGTGAAGATCACCTCATCGCCAACGTATTTATGAACATCCGCCTCGTTACGGAGAATGGCGTCCGTCATCAACGAATAGGTGTAGTTCAGGAACCGGAAATAATGGACATCCCCCATGCGCTCAGCCAAGGTCGTGCTTCGTACAAGGTCCATGGTAAGCACAACACGTTCTTCCGCTTGCGGTTTCTCGTACCTGCCCAACAAAGCACCCAAGAACATGCGACGTCCCATCAGTTCCTCCACCTGGACCACGAGGATAGCGATCGAGGTGACCACCACCACCCGTAACATGAGCTGGTACAAGGGCGCCATTAAAAAGATCTGCTGCACCTTTTCCGGCCGTTCGCCGGTGAACCAATGGAAATGGTCGGACTGAAGGGCGAAAGCCAAAGCGATCAGAGCAATGGTCAGCGCATTGACCGCAAGAACTTTGCCTACGAACTGTAAGGGGATCACCATCGAACGGAACCGATGTCCAAAGAGGTATTCCTCCAATATCCCGGTCCACAAACCCAACAGGACCCATGCACCTAAGACCAAGCCGGGTTGTTCCCCACTGAACAAGGTGAACACGATGGCCACCAACAAGGTGACCACGGCATACTTCGCCAATTTGCGCAGTTTGTATCTTGTAAGGGCCGTCAAAGCGGCTGCGAAAGTAAGGCGGTGCCGCTGTGTCCTTATTGTCATTCCCCGGAAATGATGCCGTTCACATGAGGTGGTGGCAACTCTCGAGGCGCCACGTCCTTTACAAGTCATAGCTTCCACACCTTTGCCTTGCGTTCAACTATGTTCCAACGGATCTTCAGCTGGCTTTGGCCTATGGTCGAAACCCACGCCAACGGCAAGTTCGGTCGTTTGGAGGTGCGCTGGGAGAATGGCCGAAAAGTCCTGAATTCAACACACGGGAACCAATCATTCGGTGCGTTGCACAGAGTATGGCAGCAGACCTTCGTCCACTTGGGCTTGAAAGATGGACCACCCGGTTCAGTGCTCCTGTTGGGATTGGGCGGTGGAAGTGTTCCCTACATCTTGCGCGAAGAACTGGGCCTGACCATGCCCATAACCGCGATCGAGTTGGACCCTGTAATGCTGGCCCTGGCACGTGAGCACTTTGACTTGGGTCGCCATACGGAACTTGAGGTGATCACTGGTGATGCCACGATCCAGCTACACGCATTGAAAGCGCGGTTCGACCTGGTCATTGTTGACCTCTTTGATGACCTGGACCTTGCACGGGGCGTGGACTCCCGTGGTTTTGTGCACGGTTTGAGGGATCGATGCGCCCCGGAAGGAATTGTTTGCTTCAATACCGTGGCTTATGATGAAGCGAGTGAAATGCGATGCAAAGCCGTGAAAGCCCATGCTGAACGGGTATTCCATGCCGTGGAAGAACTAGTTTTGGAAGATGTCAACAAGGTGTTCATCTTTCGGTGAGCAACGTAGTCCGCAAAAATTACGTCCATTCCGCGATCGGCCCGAACTTTGGGTCTAGATAGCGCATACCCTGAAGTGATCAAGAATACACATAGATATCTGCTGATCCTCAGTCAGTTCCTATTCGCAGGACTGTCCATGGCACAGGTCTGCTCTGTCGACCTGGGTAGCGATGAGACCATTTGTCAGGGTGAAACGCACACTTTCACCGCTCCAGCAGGCTTTCCGGACTATTTGTGGAGCACGGGGTCCAATGCCACTAGCATAACTGTTGGAACGGCGGGGGTGTATTGGGGTGAAGTGAGCTACCCGAGCGGACAGCTTTTCTCGAACGGTGACTTCAGTGCTGGGAATTCTGGTTTCTCCACCCAATTCAACTATTCATCCACCCTGGTCACAGAGGGCAATTACTTCATTGGGACCAACGCTGCTGCATACCACCCTCAGTTCCAAGGGACCGGGTCTGGAAATATCATGATCGTGAACTCGGGCTGGCCCTCCGCCTTGTTCGATATTTGGTGCCAGTCCGTAACGGTCTGTCCAGAACAGAGTTATACCCTCAGTTATCGTGTGCGCACAGTATCCAACGATCTACCAGCGCGCCTCCAATGGTGGGTGGATGGCAGCCCTAGTAGCGCGGAGATCACGCTCCCGAATTTCGGTGGATGGCAGACGATCTCCTATGCTTGGACATCCGGTGCTGGACAGACCGCAGCCAACTTGTGCCTGCGTGTAATGTCCGGCGATGGTATTGGGAACGACTTCGCTTTGGATGACATCTCCATGCAGGCCACGATCACCTTGCGCGATGAAGTGGAGCTTTTTGTGACCCCCTTGCCCCTCGTTGACCTCGGCCAAGATGTAACCCTTTGCGCCGGACAGAACCTGGTACTCGATGCGGCCGTACCCGGTGGCACCTATGTGTGGCAAGATGGCAGCACGGCGAGCAGCTTCATAGTAAATGGTGCCGGAACCTATTCGGTGACCGTTACAGCCAATGATTGTTCGGCATCGGACGCGATCGATGTGGCCTATACCCCATTACCGGTCGTCGATCTCGGTGCGGACCAAGTGCTCTGTGTCGGTGAAGCATTCCTGCTCAACGCCCAGGTCGCTGGTGGCACGTATGTCTGGCAGAACGGATCACCGGCACCCTTTTTCAACGTAACCACCAGCGGCACCTATTCAGTTTCCGTTACGGCCAATAATTGTACGGCGAGCGATGTGGTGGACTTCACATTCAATCCGCTTCCCATCGTGGACCTAGGGGCAGATCAAACGGTGTGCGCGGATGTACCCGTCCTATTGGATGCAACCGTTCCCGGAGCGACTTACCTCTGGCAAGATGGATCCACTGGAGCAACCTTCGCTCCTACTGTTTCCGGACCATATAGCGTTACTGTTACGTTGAACAACTGCGTGGCTTCCGATGCTACGAACATCACCTTCACACCGCTGCCGGCGGTTGATCTTGGACCGGACCAAACCGTTTGTGCAGGCACTGCGGTGCTGTTGGATGCGACGGTCCCCGGAGGCACCTACCTCTGGCAGGACGGTTCAACAGGCTCAACATTTAACGCTTCATCGCCGGGTATCTATTCGGTTCTGGTAACTAACAACGGTTGTTCAAGTTCGGACTCCTTCACACTATCCAATTTCGGGATCCAAACTGTTGCCCTTGGGCCGGATGTTGTGCTTTGCCAAGGACAGAGCACAACATTCGACGCGACCTTGCCAGGTGCCACCTACTTATGGAGCACTGGGGCAACCACACCAACGATCTCCGTTAACGTGGATGGACCTGTTTGGGTACGGACCACACAGGGAACGTGCTTTGCAAGCGATACAGCAAGGGTTACGATAAACCCCATGCCGCTGGTCAACCTGGGAGTGGACCGAACACTATGCGCCGGTGAAGACGTGTTGCTTGATGCCAACTACCCCGGTGCCACGTATCTCTGGAGCACAGGCGCTGTTACACCAACGATCACTGCCAACGCAACAGGAAACTATTCTGTGGATGTTACAGTGAACGGTTGTACAGCAAGCGATG
>Ga0209582_1000769_pt1 | contig 17519 bp, 13 predicted proteins | sample KloWWTmetKNB5Kit_FD_187176 | JGI IMG/M metagenome (GOLD analysis project Ga0209582, IMG submission 187176) | Active sludge microbial communities from Klosterneuburg, Austria, studying microevolution and ecology of nitrifiers - Klosterneuburg... | ecosystem: Engineered > WWTP > Aerobic digester >...
TTGCACCGGTTTTTTTAGGAGGTGGCATTCGACTGTTTGACGGCATTGACAAAGACAAATATGATATTCAAATTGTAGAAGTAATTCCATCAGATTTTACTACACATTTGAGATATAAACTGACGAATAAATAATAACGACCCGCTGCATAAGTGGTGATTTATAGATCAGTAAACACATTTGTGGTCAATTAATGTTTAGTTCTACCTATCAATAGTTGTGCTGAAAATCGCCACCTTTTTCATGCGCTACAAAGATTGATTTCGATTTTGAGTTAGTGAAATGCAATTTCAGTTTATGTATTGCGGCTAACCAATAACGGACAAACTGCTCAAATGGAAATATTTCCGTTACATTAATCCATTTTACCCTTGTCCTAAAAAACTTTCAAATATCTCCGTCCAGCTCCCAATCAACCCTTTATTTTCAAAACCTTTCCTCTTGATTAGGTCAAGGTAAATATCCCGATCAATAGGATACGCACCAAGACTTTCCAAATGTTCTGAGTGCATTTAACAATCAACTAGTTCTATGCCAAGATGCTCAAAAAATTGACAGCCGATTATAAAGGCATATTTGCTTGCATTTGATTCATGCGCAAACATACTCTCTCCAGAGAAAATGGTCCCGGTCAGGACACCGTAAAATCCCCCAACCAATTCTGTTCCATTCCAAACCTCAAAGCTATGAGCGCGACCCATCTCAAATAATTTAGTATATTCAACAATGATTTCTTCTGTGATCCAAGTATCCAATCCACTTTTCCTTTTCTTACTTTGAGCACACATCCGCATCACATCTGCAAAGCAGGTATCTACTGACATCTTCCAAGGCTGATCACGAATCACTTTGCGCATGGATTTAGAGACTTTGACTTTCTTCGGATCTAACACCCATCTGGGATTGGGACTCCACCACGCAATTGGATCTTCAGGGTCATTGACAGGAAAAATACCGAAACGGTAAGCGCAGATAAGATCTTCTAATGTCAATATAAATGAAACGCCTACTAATCCACTATCATTAGCAGTAGATGGATGTTGAAAAGATTGATCTGTAAAATGAAATTTATAATTATCCAGAGGCGACAATTAGGTGTTTTATGAGATGACTACAGAAAGTCCTTTGTCAGTAAGTGCTTCTTTAAAGGGCTTTAACATAATATAAGAGCCGATCTTGACCGATGCTTTTCCAGTAAAATGGATCATGTAGGAAAGTTGCTCTGCTTGTTCCTGAGTATGACGTAAAACATCAACAAAGCAGTTGATCACCCATTCAAAAGTATTGTGATCATCATTATAAACTATCAATTCCTGTTGATCAATAGTAGTAGTTTCATCTAATAAAACTTCCTCAGATTTGTAAGAAGAAAAACTAAAAGTACTCATATAAGTCGTATTAATAGGATAATATTGTTCATTTTGGACTGTCGATTTAAAGAATAAATGACACTTTTCAGAAGATCGATTTCCAAAATGCAAAGATAAATCTTTTCGCATCAAAATTATTAATTTTTAACTTATTTCTACAGGTCATTAACTTATGTGATTTTTATAGATTTGATCTGGTATTCAGAAAATAAAATGATTGTCTGGTAAATTTCAAACTAAGACTTCAACATTCTTGGGACGCATCTAGGGTTAATATCCTTGCCCAAAAGCCGCATTTTTTAATAACTTAATATTGCTTAATTTCGTCCCCAATAATGAATAAAAAAACAACTCCTTTAGCTGCATATATTTATCTCCATATAGCTGTCCTGGCATATGGCTTTACTGCTATCTTAGGAGCCCTGATACATATCAGCCCGATGGCCTTAGTATGGTGGAGGCTAATAATGACGCTGGTTGCATTAATGTTTTTCTTCAGACCGAGACTTTCTGAGATCATTAAATATCGTTCATATTGGCTTATGATGGCATTGACTGGCGTCATCATCGCTCTTCATTGGGTATGTTTCTATACTTCAATCAAGATCGCCAATGCATCCATTGCAGTAGTTGTATTGTCCGTAATGCCTTTTTTTACATCAATTTTAGATCCACTTATTAACAAAAGTAAGTTTCAAATACAACAAATGGTGGTAGCCTTGCTCATCATCCCAGGCATGGCACTTATATTTAACAATACAGCGATGGATATGCAGGCTGGTGTCTGGGTAGGAATTCTCGCTGCATTCCTTTCAAGTATATACACTGTACTTTCAAAAAAACTGGTAGACAACTTACCCGTCAAGATGCTTTCATTTGTCCAACTTGCTTTCGGACTCATCATCATAACCTTGTTGCTGCCATTATTCAAAGGATTGGGTTGGCTGGAAATATTTGTCCCAACCGGGAATGACTGGATATATCTGATTGTGCTATCTGTGGTTTGCACTGCAATGGCATTTGTTTTTACAGCCATTGCATTAAAGGCACTTACCCCATTTATCGTGAATCTATCTATCAATTTGGAACCTGTATATGGAGTTATATTAGCCATTATTATCCTCCATGAAGATAAGGAGCTTAATAGTGGCTTTTATCTTGGCATGTCGATCTTGTTAGCTGCAGTATTTCTCTACCCTCTTTCTAAGAACTATAAAAAGAAGAAATTGTATGGGCTGGGATCCTGAACAAATAGAAGAATATTGCCGATCAATTAGTGATGAGGTCCCTCAAATACTGACAGAATTGGACGAATATACTCAGCAACACCATCGTGGAGCGAACATGATCTCAGGTGCTTTTCAAGGAAGATTTCTGGCAATGATCAGCAGGATGTTGCGACCGAAAATCGTTTTGGAGGTTGGTACATATACCGGTTATTCAGCGCTTTGTTTTGCAGAAGGACTTGCGGAAGGAGGTATGGTGCACACCATTGATATTGATGAAAGATTGTCACATACACATGACAAATTCATTGGTCAAAGTATATACAAGGATCAAATACAAATTCACTTCGGTGATGCTAAGCAAATCATTCCTACCATGGATGAAACATTGGATCTTGTTTTTATAGATGGGGCAAAGAAAGATTATGCTGCTATCTTCGATATGTGTATGCCTAAACTAAGATCAGGTGGCGTTATTTTGGCGGACAATGTACTTTGGAAAGGCAAGGTATTGGGAGAAGAATACGATGATGCTACCACATTGGCTATAAAAGCATTCAACCAAAAAATACATGATAACAAGGAGGTCAATAAGTTGCTTCTACCGATTCGTGATGGTTTATTCTGGATCACCAAAAAATAATAAATGATCTTTTTAACCAGGGATAAAATAGATGATATCAGATGGGATGAAGTCATAAACAAATCCGATCTTGGACTTCCATATGCATATAGTTGGTCATTGGATAAAGTGACTGGTAAACAGTGGGAAGCTATCGTAGGCGAGGATTATTCCTGGGTATTTCCTTTGCCTTTTAATAGAAAGATATTTGGTTTTAAACAGTATTATACTCCGTACTTGATACAACAACTCGGTGTCATAGGGGATGTAGAATGCACTGAATCTTTTTTGTTCTTGATAAATAAAATGATCAGCAAGCATTGTATTAGGGCAAAACTTGCATTTAATGAAATGAACGAATATGCTCCTCAGATATTCAATAGGCATAAAACCAATTATGTATTGCGGCTCAATGCACCATATGATAAACTCAGGTCAGGCTACAAAAAAAACCTGCAGCAAGTACTGAAGAAAAAAGACGAGTTCAATATCACTTTAAGCGAGGATTGCTCAATCACGACTTTTCTAAAATATTACTTTGAATACACCTTTTCAAAATTCGCTACATCCGAAAGGCTCAGTCCTAATTACATACAGGATTATATTTCCTTATTAAATTCAAAAGGTCTTGTAAACATCTTAGTTTCAAAAAATGAAAAAGATGAAATCTTTGCCGGTTTGCTTTATTTAAAAACTGAACGACGTATTGTCATCCTACTCCAATTTGTAAATAGTGAATTTAAAAAACTCTCAGGCCCTTCATTGTTAATAGATGAAGTAATTAAGAAAAATAGCAACAGCGAAATTCTTCTTGATTTTGAAGGCTCAGATATTCCGGGTATCGCTATGTTTTACAGTGCTTTTAATCCCGAGCGACGCAGCTTCGGCATTTTGAAAATACGGTAAAAATATATAACGGACAAGGGAAAGCCTTAGATCATCTGAAATACTGATATAAAGAAATACTTTTTCTATTTATTGCGGACAAGGGAAAGCCTTGTCCCTACCCCATAACAATACTATTATACTATTTCTCTACTTTCCCAATCAACTCCTTCCCCTCTGCAGCCTTATAAGCATCTAGTCCACACTGAAGGAAATTTACATAATCCTTCACTTCAGGAGTGTATCCCACCGGTGTATTAAGTAATGTACCTGTATTGGTCACAAGTGCATACCAAGGCTGAGAGTTATTATTAAAATTATCCGTTTGGAAGAAGGCCCATTTGTCGCCTTTGGTGCGGATCTTTTTCTGACCGCCTGTTTTAAAAGTTAATGTTACCTGTTCATTTTCAGGAAGCTCTGTTTTGTCATCGACATAGAGGGAGATGACGACATATTCCTTCGAAAGAATATTATATACTTCTTCTTTGACCCAAACATGCTCTTCCATTTTACGACAATTCACGCATGCGTAACCTGTGAAATCCAGGAAGACAGGCATATTTCGCGCTTTAGCGTATGCAAGGCCTTCACTAAGATCATGAAAGCAATTCAAATTTTGAGGACAATCCTTTGGATGGATGAAACTATAACCTACAGGAGGTGCCAGACCACTCAATAGTGAAAGTGACGTAAAGGTCTTTGTTTCTTCATTATACCTGAATCCTGACATCAAATAAATAGCGAATATCAATGATATCACAGCAAGTCCACCTCTGACAGGAGATAATTTCTTCATTTTAGTGTCATGTGGAAATCTAATCAGACCAAACAAATATGCTGCCATACCAAGTGCGACAAGGATCCATATGATGAGGAAAGGTTCTATTTTTAATAATCCCCAGTGTTTTACAAGGTCTGCATTCGATAAGAATTTAAATGCAAGGGCAAGTTCAAGGAAGCCAAGTACAACTTTAACAGTGGTCAACCAGCCTCCGGACTTAGGCATAGAATTCATCCAACCCGGGAATGCTGCGAAAAGTGCGAAAGGCAAAGCTAATGCGAGGCCGAAACCGCCCATACCTGCTGTCAACTGCCATGCTCCGCCATCTGAACTCAGAGCTCCTGCGAGTAATGAACCCAAAATAGGTCCTGTGCAAGAGAATGAAACCAGCGCAAGGGTCAATGCCATGAAAAATATACCCAGGAACCCGCCTATACCTTCTGCAGATGAAACTTTATTGGAAAAGCTACTTGGCAATGAAATATCATAATATCCAAAAAAGGAGAAGGCAAAAAACATGAAGATCACAAAGAAAGACACGTTAAGCCACACATTAGTAGAAATATCATTCAGGATATTTGGATTGATAGAATCCAATAAGTGGAAGGGAAGACTTAGCAGAAGATAAATTGCGAAAATGAAAAATCCATATAAAAATGCATTCGTCAAACCCTTTTTTTTGTCTTTACTTCCTTTCGTGAAGAAACTCACCGTCAAAGGAATCATTGGAAACACACATGGTGTAAGCAGTGCGATCAATCCACCAATGAATCCTAATAAAATAATGTTTAGTAAACTTGATTTAGCGACTTCAGATTCTGCCGAAGTAGTACAATTGGATAATGGCTTGTCCAATTGTATGTTGTTGATAGGAAAGATACCGGCATCAGCACCTGACACGACGGGTTTCTTGTCCTCATCAGAGAACTCACTGTTCATGATCTCAATAGTGCTTCTATCCGCTGAGATTCTGAAATAAGCATTGAGAGGCACACACGTTTTTTCATTACATGACATATAATCAGCAGTTCCAAAGATCATTTTTCCTTCCTCCGTATCTTTAAGGGTCAGAATATATTCTGCATTATTATCTATAGTGGTAACATCTACACTAAAAAACTTATCGAATGCCTTCGTTTTATCTTTCGCATTTTCAACGATGTTTTTATCTATTTCTCCTTTGGTATTTTTGTCCAGCATGAAACTCATTGGAATAGGACCATCCGCTTTATTGACCAGACTGTAGATGTGCCAACCTTTGTCAATCGCTGCAATTAATTTTATGACTGGATTGCCTGATCCATCTTTAGAAATAGAAGCTGTCCAATTTACTGGTTGCAGGATACCTGAATTTTCAGTTTGAACTTCAGGAGTTTTTATTGCTAATTCAGCTGGATCTCCGCTTTTCGAATCTACCCCGGCTACCTTTTCATCCTTGGTATTATTTGGGTCGACCAATCCGGTGCTTTTCTTATTTTTGAGACTGAAGGTGAATTCATAATCTGTTGGAGGAAGGCATTTAGAATTGTCACATGTCTGGAAATTGACATAGCCCTTAATAGGTTTTGTGTCATCCAGGACTTTTATTTTTTGCTTAAAGGTGGCTAATTCACTAAATTTAGCTACTTCAACACCCCATATTTCATCGAATTTCTTCTTCAGATGCCCACCTTCTATATTTTTCCCTATTAGTTTAATAGCCTTTGGATTGTCAAAAGCAACTACGGTGGGACTAGGACCGTCATCTGGACCTATATATTGGCTATAAATATACCAACCTGACTCAATATTGGCAGTCCATGTGAGTTCAAATTCATCATCGCTAATTTGCTTTGAGCTTGAAGTCCATTTTACAGGATCATAAATCTGAGCATTGATATTTGAAACAAAAATAAATGTAAAAAAAGAGAAAATCAAAAACAGATTCTTCATGCCTAATAGATAAGATTAAAATATTAAGCTGCAAAGATACACAAGCAAACAATATTTGGAAAAATATAGTAAACTGAAGTGGAATGGAGCCTTCGTTTTAATTGTTCCTTAACGTTTAATTAAATCAGATCTTAATATTATTGACTTAAGTTTCGGTAGTCAAGTTTTCATTTTTGAAGAAATAATTTAAATTTTAATAAAATGTTAGATGTTAGAAGGTAGATTTTAGTCCCGCACCTGCGGGATCCATCAATCTTATGGATATTTTTTCTAATAAACCTATTAAAGAAAAAATATGAATCAATTGACTAAGCTCCCCCGCATAAGATTATCTACTCCTTGCAGTCGTGATAATCTAGCGCGGGACTTCCGCTCCGCTCGAGCATCTAACATCTAATCCCGCAGCTGCGGGACCATCTACCTTTGTTTCTTAACTGCCGAAACTTGAGTTATTGACTTAAAATATCATTTGCAACATTCAGGCACCCGATCACTTTGTAGATCCATCATGATTCTATTGCGTTTCCAGGAGCCAATTGCATCAGTGATTGCTATCTGAAAGCCTGCTTTTCCATCCAGAAAGCCTAGATGAATAATATATGTAATATGAAATTTACTAATTGAAGTCAGAATGGTCCATATTAAATTGGTTCTTTTTCCTTTCTTGAATCTTTCATGAGCAGAAAGTTTGGCATAATTTAATACCTTATCCATTCTTTGAGTGTATGATTCATAAGAATAGTGGTCGAGTCTACCTTTGAGAAGTTCTTTCGTTACATTGTCCCCAAAACACAGTTTTTCATGCACATAGCCTCCTGTCCAACTTGCCAATTTTTTATTAAAAAGCCTCGGAATATGGTCAGGACTCCAATTGGAGAATCGGATCCGCTTGCCACAATAATAATTAGAGCGATTCAGCAGATAAACTTTATGATCCTCAAATGTTAAGCCTTCAATAGTTTCAATTAATTCTTCAGTCATCACCTCATCCGAATCCAGTGAAAGCACCCAATCGTGTTCGGCATAGGAATTTGCAATATTTTTGGTAGCACTATATCCCTTCCAGTTTTGATGAATCACTCGAGCGCCCAAATCATTGGCTATATCAACAGTATTGTCATCACTACCGGAATCGCAGACAACGATATCATTGCTTACACGACGAGCTGCACCAATGACTTCACCTATGCGCAGAGATGCATTATTGGCGATGATGACTACTGAAAGATCTGATCTCAAATTGAAATATGGTTAATTTATTTAATTAGAGGCTGACGCCAGTATCGGATGAATTATTGTCCCTGTTGACAAGGGCAGGCCTAATTGATACGACTTTCGGACCTTATGATGTATATGGTTCGGACAAGGGCAAGCCTTGTACCTGCGCTCATACTATTCCGTATTTTCAAAGATCAACTGTGATGACAGGTCTCGACCTATCCCTACAGTTGATCTTTGAAAACACTATCATACTCTAATACTATCATACTATAATACTATCTACTCTAATACTTTTTCCTCTATTCCGGCTCGAATCCAAGTATAAAGCTGAACTTACCGAATTGTGTCCATTTTGCACCTTCATTGATTAGGTTTGTTTTATCAAATCCGAAACCGTAATCAAAACCGAGTATACCAAACATAGGAAGGAAAACTCTAAGACCCAAACCGGTAGACCTTTTAAGGTCGAAAGGTCTAAAATCTCTAATTTTATTCCATGCATTTCCTCCATCAAGGAAGCCGAGTACAAAAATAGATGAACCAGGATTCAGAGATATCGGATATCTCAGCTCCAAAGAAAATTTATCGAATACTGCAGCACCATCACTTGTCACCTTGTTGTCACTTCTTACATCTTCCACATCATATCCACGCAGAGAGATGATGTCTTTACCTACGATCCCGGTATTGGCATTGGATAGGCCATCACCACCCAATTCAAAACGCTCAAATGGAGATAGTCCTACATCTTCGTTATAATAGCCAATCATACCTATTTTACCGGAAACCTTAAGTACTAGCTTACCGATAAGGGATTTATAAAATTCCATATCTAGTCTCCACTTGTGGTATTCCAGAAAATGGAATCTATCTGCGATATCAAGATCTCCATAATCCTTATTTGAAAATAATGAATATGGTGGAGTGAACTGCCCTGTCAGGGATATCCTGGATCCATCTCTTGGGAAGATTGGATCGGCGATCGTAGTCCTGGCTATGGTCATCCTTAGATTAAAGTTGTTGAATGTTCCACTGGAAACAGTGAATAACCCACCATAATCTTGTAGTTTATTTTGCTGTAGATTCACTGAAGCATTCACCAGGAAGTTATCATCCGGCCATTTCAGTCTGGTACCTACGCCCACAGTTCCTGAAACGATAGAGTAATAGCCCACGCTTTCGCCCGTTGAGCCATTTATATTGGCATATCTGGTATAGAATCCACCTACAGTAAATGAAGTAGGCTTCTTACCTCCCAGCCAAGGCTCCGTAAATGAAGCATTGTAAGATTGATAGAATCGTCCGTTAGTCTGAGCTCTGAGAGATAATTTTTGACCATCCCCTTGAGGCAGTGGTCTCCAAGTCTCACTCTTAGTTATATTTTTCAATGAAAAGTTATTGAACGTAACCCCAAGTGTTCCTATCAATCCCTGATATCCACCATATCCTGCTGACAATTCAAGCTGATCATTTGGTTTTTCTTCTACAGTGTATTCAATATCTACGGTTCCGGCTTTTTGATTCACAGGGTAATTGATACCAATGGCTTCCTGATTAAAATAACCAAGATTGACGATCTCTCTTTGAGACCTGATAAGGTTTTGGCGACTGAATTTTTGTCCGGGCTTAGTATATAATTCACGTCTAATGACATATTCATTAGTTCTGTCATTGCCCTTGATAATGACCTTATCAATTGTAAACTGCGGACCTTCGAATACCCTCATCTCAAGATCAATAGAATCATTATCTACAGCTGTTTCTACTGCATCGATATTGAAAGCCAGATATCCGTCATCGAGATATAGTGAGCTTACATCTGATCCATCCATACTGAAACGGAGTCTGCCGTCCAGTTTTTCCTGGTTGTAAGTATCACCTAGTTTTACACCCAGACGATTGTTAAGTTGTTCATCAGTATATAAGGTATTGCCTTTGAAATTGATGTTTCTGTAATAATATTTATTGCCTTCGTTAAGGTTGACATTTATGCGGATATCACCATCTTTTTCCCTCCACACAGAATCAGAAACTACCTTGGCATCTCTGTAACCTAATGTGTTGTAATAGGCTATAACAGCTGCCTTATCTGCTTCATATTTATCCTTATTAAACTTGGAAGAGGAGAACAGTTTTCTTTTGACCTTTGTGTCGCCCATCTTCTTGCGCAACTTGCTTGCTTTTGCATTGACATTGCCGGTGAAGGTGACATCCTGAATCTTAATCCTTGAATTTCTTTTTACATTGAACACTAGTCTAACTTGGTTCAATGCGGTGTCCTGACTGATCTCTCTGACAGTAGCTGTAGCATCCAGATAGCCCTTTTCATTAAAGAAATCCTTGATGGCATTGATAGAGTTGAGTTTGTTATTCTCAGTGACGATGCCTCCTTTGAGTAGGTAGCCATCTATTTTTTTATTAAGATCCTCGTGATATGATTTTTTAATTCCAGTATATGACCACCCAAGCAGTCTGGGGCGCTCTTCAACTTTTATTTCAATAAAGATCACTTGACCTATTGTCTTCTCTTTGATTATCTCGACATTCGAGAATAATTTAAGATTTAATAAAGCTTTAACTGCTTTTGAAATCTTTGGTCCCGGCACTTGTATGACGTCACCGACCTTGAGTCCGGAGATGGTCATAATAGCGTTTTCATCACTGAATTTAGCTCCAACCACCTTCAATGAACCGATTTCAAACATTTTATCTTTATCCTCTTGAGCCAAAGCAGTGCCTTGGAAAGATAAAAAAGCTATGACAAAAAGAAAAGAAGTGAATAAAAACTTAATATTTAAATGCATCTGTATCAAATTATTATAAATGGATGTTTGAAATTTAAGTTCAAAAACCAATGACCTTCAATCTATTGAAAATCAATTTTTTGAGGCGCAAATTTAGATTTTATTTGAGTAGTTTACTAATTAATGACCTAAAATCCTCATTCTATCCCTGTTAATAGATTCTATTGGCGCTTTACAAACGTCAAACAACCTAAGAAATTGTTTATATTATTAACTAGGGGCTTGATTAATCGATCAATGATTAGCTTCGAATAGTAAACGGTGAAATGCTCTAAAATGCTGCCATAATTTGTTGATTTTAACTTTATACTTCTGGTAATTGCCTTTAATATTCATTTACAAAGGTCTTTTGGCCTTCTCTGAATAGATTGCTGGAAATATGCGAGGCACTGCGTACCTCGCTGATGTATGTCGCCCCTGCTGGGCTTAGAGTGTTATGGTTGTTTATATAATCATAGAATATACCTGCTTCATATACTACTCTAATCATCAGATAAATACAGTTTGGGACCACCAATATCTTACCGTCGGTTTTAACCGACGGATCGAAGGATAAGCATTATTGGACTTTAGTCCCATATTCATAATCCTTTTATTTTTAATTGAAACAAATGGGGCACTATGATTTATTTTAGTGCTGATACTATATATTGATAAAAAAAAGAGGAGAAACCAGATCGGTCCTCCTCTTCATATTTATTTCAAAGAAAAATAGTAGGATTAAAAATTAATTTAGAATGGTTTATTTTTCATCCTTCATCTTTCATTTTTCATCATTTCAGACTATGGTTTTTTCTCCACATTTTTTTCAAAATCACCAGCCTTGATCACAACCAATTTAGACGGCGAGATGAATTTATTGAATGCAGCATTGACCTGTGCAGGAGTAAGAGACTGAATAGCTTTGTCTATTTTGTCATCAAATTCCATAGTACGTCCTATGAATAGGTTATTGTTCAAGGTACCTGATAAAGAAGCATCTTGAGCACGACTAACCTGTCTTGATTGTAACAATCCAGACTTGGCAGCTTCAAGCTCTTCCGCTGTGAATCCTTCTTTGTTGACTCTAGCGATCTCTTCCTTGACAGCAGCATTTACTTTTTCGGTATTCTCAGGAGCACTGATCGCATACACGGTGAAGTTACCTGCCTTATCCATAGCACTTGAGCTAAACTGAGAACCAACCCCATAGCTCAAACCATCTTTCTGACGAATACGTGTCGCGAGTCTAGAATTAAGGAATCCTCCACCCATGATGTAATTCGCTAAAACCATAGCCGGATATTCAGGGTCAGAATCCTTCAATTCCACATTGAAACCAGCTAGATAAAGTGAATTAGATTTATCAGGAGTATTGATGTTTTTCTCGCCAGGTGTAGCAGTCTGATATGGACTTGCCATCCTTTTGTATGGATTTTTTGACTTCCAAGTACCGAAAGTTTCCATCATCATTTTTTCAATCTCCTCTTTAGAGAAATCGCCTACTACTGAAGCAGTAGCATCTGTAGCACCATAGAAGTCTGTATGGAATTTCTTAAGATCTTCCAATTTAACAGCCTTCACCATTGCAATATTCTCATCCATTGTAGGAGTATAACGCGGATCATCTTTAGGATAATTCGCGATCGCTCTTGAATATTCAACACTTGCAAGCCCCTGAGGATCACCCTTCTGAGCTTCGATAGCACTTACTTCCTGATTAACCAGAATTTCGAATTCATTCTGTGGGAAAGCTGGATTTTTAAGGATATCAGCGATAATAGCCAAAGTCGGTTTAAGATTTTCTCTTGTTGTTTCTACCCTGACATTGCAGTTAGTTGCGCCTCCACTTATAGACACCCTGGATTTTAACTTGTCGAAAGCATCAGATATCTGTTGCTTATTCATTGTCTTAGTTCCCTTATTCAACATAGAAGCTGTAAGGTCGCCTGTGGCAGCCTTGCCCTTCAAGCTTGTAGCATCACCCATTCTGAATGTAATGTTAGCTATTACGACATCACCTCTTGTTTCCTTCGGCAACATAGCTATTTCAAAATTACCTGTTTTAGCTTTAGCTGTGCTCGTTCTCTTATCAATATTAGATGGAGAAGGGTCAAATACTTCCCCTTCACTCACTGCGGCATTTCCTTTGTAATCTTTAACGATAGCGGCAAAATCAACCACGCCCGGTACTTCTACTCTTTCAGGATTTTTGTCCGGTATAAACTCTCCGAAAGTTCTGTTTGAACTTTTGAAATATAATTGAGCTACTCTTTTAAGGTCATCCAACGTCACTTTTTTGATATTGTCACGTCCGATGAAAGTAAGTCTCCAATCTCCTTGTGCGATATATTCACTCAGATTGGTTCCTACTCTTTCTACGTTATTGAAAGCCATTTCCCAGCCTTTAGAAGCTTTTTGTTTCTGACGATCAAGTTCTTCTTGTGTAAAAGTCATACCGGATACTTTGTCCAGTCTGCTTAAAAATGTTGCCTTAGCTTCTTCCAATGATTTATCTAAGGGTATAGATGCACCAAACATCATGACACCAGGCTCTTTTAATTCAAAACTAAACCCAAATACATCAGTTGCTTTTTTGCTTTCTACCAATTCCTTATACATGATACCACCAGGGTTATCAGTAAGGATAGAAGTTAACATTTCCAATGCTGCGTAGTCAGGATGTGCACCAGGGCAGATGTGATATGCAGCCATGACAGCCTGTACATCACCTGTTCTTCTAAGCACGACACTTCTTTCTCCATCTTGAGTAGGTTCAGCTGTGTAAGTCGGATACAAAAGATTTTCTTTTCTGTTCGGTTTTGGTATTGGTTCGAAGTATTTCTTGATCATTTTCAATGTCTTTTCCACATCGATCTGACCTGCTACCACCAATACTGAATTGTCCGGCTGATAGTATTTTTTATAAAATGCCTGTAATCTTTCGATAGGAACATTCTCTATATCCGCTCTTGCTCCAATGGTAGATTTACCATAATTATGCCAAAGAAATGATGTGGACAACACGCGCTCCATCAGGATGCTGGTTGGATCATTCTCACCACTTTCGAACTCATTTCTAACTACAGTCATTTCACTTTCAAGTGCCTCTTTAGCTATAAATGAATTAACCATTCTGTCAGACTCAAGGCTAAGTGCCCATTCAAGATTTTCATCTTTCGCTGAGAATGTTTCGAAATAATTCGTTCTGTCCAACCATGTTGTACCATTTGGACGCGCTCCATGAGAAGTTAATTCTGCAGGAATATCTTTATGATTAGGAGTACCTTTGAACACCATGTGCTCCAAAAGGTGCGCCATACCTGTCTCACCGTAACCTTCATGACGGCTACCTACCAGATAAGTGATATTTACAGTAATTGTAGGTTTGGATGGTTCAGGGAAAAGCAACACTTTCATGCCATTTTTCTCAATTGTATATTCTGTGATGCCTTCCACAGTAACCCCTTTAGTAATGCCTTCGACCTGAGCCTGCATGGCGAAAGGGAGGGCGCAAGCGAAAACTCCTGCTATAAGGATTGCTTTCAACTGCTTTTTCATAAATATTTTGTCCATATATTAATTTGGTTAGATTGAAAAAAGATGCGCAATTTACGAAAAATACCCATTTTATTTTAGGTTTTCGCTGAAAGTATGGTTTGCTTCGACCAAAAAACTTCCTTATTTAAACTTTACAAAAGTGCCAATATGTGATTTTAAAAAATCTGAACTTCTGAATTATATGGGTGATATAAGTTTATTGAATAAATTTACACTAAATCATTTTTATAAAGTCCAGCCTGTCTAAAGATAGCATAAAAAGTACCTTTTTTCATGTCCCTTCCACCGTGGAAAGGCACGATAATCGTTTTTTTAGAATTAGGATTGTAATACAATTGATGTGAGCCTTTGGATCGTTTGAAAATAAAGCCGTTTTCTTCTAAAAAAATAATGAGGCGATTTGGGGATAGGTTCATGTTGCCTCGAGGGTTAAGGAGAATTCCAATGTATTGCTATTATCAGGTATGACTTCGCCTCTTTCTTGTAATTCTTCAATATAGAGCTTAATGGCTTCTTTAGCCATTGCTATAGCTTCGTCAACATCTTCACCGTAAGTAATACAACCGGGCAATACAGGTACGGAAACGGTGTAACCTCCTTCAGCTTCTTTTCTTAAATGTATTTTGTATGTGTACATAATTTTGTGATATTGGTCTCTTAGCGTGTTGTTTCATTACATTGCAGTAAAAAGCCAACTTATCTTATTATTTAAGTCTTTCCGTACAATAAAGTAAAGATAATAAAATGGACCTTTTCATTTCAGGTTATTAAATTTTGGTTTTTCATTTTGGAATAATGAACATATTTATAACCAGAATTAATTGGTAACGAAAAACTTCAAAAAAGATTCTATAAAGTTATTAATCAATAAAGCTGTCTGAGGATGCGTGATCTCATTTTCCATATTGATCTTTCCGCTGATTCCTGATATCAAAAGTGTAGTTTCTTCTGTAAAATTTGCCTCGATAGTCTTCATTACCAATTGCAAGGATTCATGTCCCATCATTCCGTTGGCGGAAGCAGTGATAAGGCCGGTAGGCTTTTGAGAGAAAATAGTGGTAGAAACGCACCATTCCAAAGCATTTTTAAGACTTCCCGGCAGTGTAAACACATATTCAGGCGTACAGATAAGCACACCATCCGCCTCGGATATCAGTTTTCTGAAATGCACAATGCTTTCAGGAGGATCTTCTTTGTCAAGGTCCGGATTAAAATGCGGCAATGTGTCGATCTCATTGAAAATATACATTTCAAAGATATCGGAAGTCATATTTTTGATGCATTTGACCAACCGTAAATTGGAAGAATTAGCTCTGGTACTGCCTATGATAGCGAGCACTTTTTTCTTTTCAGCCATAGATTAAAGTACCTTTTCCACTGACTTTTGGATCTCACGAAGTGCACCTATCGACTCTGTATACAGCGCAGTTGCCTTTGCCGTCATAAGGACATTGTAATCAACATCCTCAAGGCCTTGTAGATTGATTTTCACATTGTAATATGCCCCTGTAATTGCCGTCTGAAGACATAGTCCTCCTACAGCAGCATCTGAAAGACTATTTGGATTGCCTTTTTCTACCATAGCAGCGATAATCGGAATAGCCAGAGCAGCCGTTTTCATTACTTCATACGGTATTTCGATGGCATGTTTTGTAGCAGAGATCATTGCTTCTTGTCTAGCAGCCATTTCGTCGTCATTCGACTTAGGCATTCTCACGGCATCGATGATACCATTGAATGCGCGAGTATCTTCATCGACGAGTTGCAGTAATTTTTGCTTGATCTCCTGACCATTGACAGCATGCTTGCTGTATGATTTCCAGTTTTTTTCAAACCCTTTTTTACTTCCAGTAAGATTGGCAACCATCGTTCCCAAGGCAATGCCAAATGCTCCCACCGCAGCTGAAACAGATCCACCACCCGGAGCCGGAGATTCTGAAGCCGTCAGATCAGCGAATTCTGTCAGGGAAAGATTGACAAGTCTTGAATCTTCTTTTTTAGAGATCGCATATTCTATCACTTTTTTGTCAAGCGGATAAGGCGCTATTTCTTCCAATCCCATGGATCTCACTGCGAATTTCATTAGTTCAAGTTCGGATAGACCGGAAGAAGCTTTTTGCTTTTGAAGGAAATATTTTCCTGCGTCGATCAATACTTTTTTAGGTACCATGCCCACCAATTCTGATCCGGTAACTCTGATGCCACGATTCTGTGCACTTTCCACACACGCTTCGAATGCATCATGCAGTGGAGTATCATTGATATTGGTGAGGTTCATAGAGATCTGAGCGATGCCGTATTCTTCTATAAACCAACCAATACCTTTGACACTTTTTAATTTGCCGGGTTGACGGATCGGTTCGCCATTTTCATCAAGGACAGGTTCACCATTGACTTTCATGATGCGGCCATTTTCACGGATGTCGAAGGCAATACCGTTTGCTTTTTTTACAGATGTTGTATTGAGGTTGACATTGTAAGCCACCAGGAAGTCTCTGGCCCCAATGACGGTGGCACCGGATCTTTCATTGAATATTGCTGCACCGAAGTCAGGTTTCCATTGGGGATCTTTGATCTTTGTAGCAAATCCTTCATATTCTCCACTTCTGATATCGCCAAGACTTTTTCTATCAGGGCTTGCTGCGGCTGCTTCGTATAAATATACAGGTATTCCATGGCCTTCTGCCACTCGTTTTCCGAGTTGTTGTGCATAAGGAATTAATTCTTCCAGGGTTATTCCGGCGATGGGAATAAGGGGGCAAACATCAGTAGCACCCATTCTTGGATGAGCACCCTTATGTTTGCTCATATCAATGAGTTGCCCTGCGACTCCGATTGCAATGTAAGCTGCTTCACACACTGCATCCGGATGACCAACAAAGGTAAATACGGTTCTATTTGTAGCTTTTCCGGGGTCCACATCCAGTAAGGTCACACCTTCTACCCCTCTGATAGAGTCAGCGATGGCATTTATCACATTCATATCGCTTCCTTCGCTGAAGTTGGGAACACATTCGATTAATATCTGGCTCATGTCGGCTATTTTTTGCTTGCAAATATAGAATGTTTGAAGCCGAAATGATGGAAGAATTATTTGATTTATTTAAAATCAAGTTGTGAATCAGGTGTGAACCAGGG
>Ga0209582_1000773_pt1 | contig 17463 bp, 13 predicted proteins | sample KloWWTmetKNB5Kit_FD_187176 | JGI IMG/M metagenome (GOLD analysis project Ga0209582, IMG submission 187176) | Active sludge microbial communities from Klosterneuburg, Austria, studying microevolution and ecology of nitrifiers - Klosterneuburg... | ecosystem: Engineered > WWTP > Aerobic digester >...
TTGATATGCAAAGCGCATCGATTGGTTACCAAGGAACAGGATGGGATAATGATCAAATGAATGGAATATTAATTAGTAACCAGGGAGTGACTGCTCGTGGATCTGATCCGTCATCTGGATACAATATGATATGGGCTGTATATGACCCAATGTCTGGTAACGACGTTAGAGAAAACGCCTTTCTTTACAATAACGGAGTTTGGCAATGGCATGCATATGATTCAAGTCGTGATGATTCTCTTGCAACATCACCTATAAATTTTCTTTATACTGATAGTGCTGGGTATCTTATGTCTGCTCCGATTTCATTATTGGGCGGAGGTGGCTCAGGTTGGTCATTGAGCGGAGACGCAGGAACAACTGCAGGAACAAATTTCATTGGAACAACTGACGCGCAGGATTTTATTATAAAGACAAACAGTGTTACTGCGGCAAGATTTGGGCAGATTGGTGATGTGGAGCTTGGTCAGGATTATCTTGGTTTCTTCTTAAAATCAACATCAACCAACATAGGGACAATGTCATGGGGTTGGGGTGGCGTAGCGAGTGGTGAGCTTGCGACAGTATTAGGGCTAAATAATATTGCCGACGGAGACATTTCAATGGTATGGGGAGAATCCAATAATGCCACTGGGAATAAATCAACTGCCTTTGGATATGAGAACGATGTGTCGGGATATATGGCGACCGTATTTGGCCGTAGAAACAATGCGTCAGGCGAATTAGCTACGGCTTTTGGTCGCGAGAATTTTGCACGATCATATGCAGAAACCACTTTTGGTTATTTTGGAACTGACTATATACCTTTAGCTGCAGCCAGTGCAGACATGGCGGATCGACTACTTTCTATAGGTAACGGTGATAGTAGTACAGCGCACAATGCCTACACTCTCTGGAAAGACGGATCATTCGCCTATAACGATGATAATTTCCAAAATGACAATCCAGGAACAGAACAAAACATGTTCTACTTTAACTATGGTAATCATAATGGACTGGGTGCTGTACAGACAAAACGGGCAGTTCGACTGGGATCAGCTCTAAGTGGTGAATGGGATGTTGATAATATTTTTGTAGGCGATAGGAGTGTTGCAATCGGATTTGCTGCTGGACCGTCACTGAATGGGCCGATAGCTCGAGGAGCCTATTCAATCGCATTGGGAACTGATACTGTTGCTTCTGGTACAATGTCCACTGCTTTTGGAGTTCGTACTGATGCAACAGGATCGGAAGCTACTGCCTTTGGAAATTCAAATATGGCATCGGGAGATAATTCAACAGCGTTTGGACCAGCTGGTGCAATAGCATCAGGATTGGGATCTATTGCTTTTGGTAATAATGCGGTAGCATCCGGCAGATATACCATTGCTTTTGGTGGGTTGATTACCGCACGCTCGTATTCAGAGATCGCATATGGGATACAAAATACTTTATATACTCCAGCTAGTACCACGCTTATCAATGGCGCAGATCGACTGGTTGTTATTGGAAATGGAAATGTGATACCGGGAGATCCAAATGAGTTTTCCGACGCCTTCACCATTCTCAAATCCGGCCAAACAGGTATCGGTATTGATAACTTTGAAGCAAACACTAATGGAAACATCTTCCAAGTCGGTGACGGCTCAACAAATATTATCGGATATGTAGACGATACTACAGGTAACTGGGTAGCCGTATCTGACGAACATAAGAAAGATAATATTACGGATCTTTCCTATGGATTAAACGAATTAATTCAACTGCGTCCAACATCATTTAACTACAAACGAAACGGAGAACACACCATTGGATTCATTGCACAGCAGGTACTTCCAATTGTTCCAGAAGCAGTCTACGGAACAGAAAGTGAAGGATATGGAATGTCCTATGCAACACTTACTCCTGTTATTGTGAAAGCAATACAGGAAATGAATTTGAACATTACACAGCTTTCCGATATGACGAGAGAAAACACATGGAGAGATAGTTTGATCGAGTGGTTTGGAACTGCAACTAATGGAATTACAAAGTTATTTGCGGGTGAAGTTCACACAAATACATTATGTGTCGGACAAACATGTGTTACAGAATCACAGTTACAACAATTATTACAAAATCAAAACATAACTTATACTATCCCAACTCCAACAGATATAACAGAGGAAACTGATAATACAGATCCGGTTGCTGACCCTGTAAACACTACCGATCTTGTTGATACAGGAGATTCAAATCAAGAAATTCCAGCAGAAGAACCAGTGGTTGATATATCAGATAATCTTGAAACATCAGCACCGGTATTAGATACTCCAACTGAATAAAATAATATAAAATATCCACATATGTGTGGGTATTTTATATTATAAAAACCTTGCACGAATGAACAGCTTGATGATATAATATAACTATTACACATAGTCACTTCTATTATGAAACTTACACGGATTTTTTCTTTTATATTTATATGTACGATAGTGTTTGGCGCTGTTAATAGTGTTTTTGCGGCAGGGAATATTGATGCAATAGAAAAATATTCACAATATCTAAACACTGATTTAGATAATAATGCTGTAAATGACTTTATAAACTGGAATCCAATCAATGGCGGCGCCACTGTTACTGACTCTGCAATTACTGGTACTATTTGGGGTGAAACAACTGGTTGGATAAATATGAATCCAACCAATGGAGGCGTAACAAATAGTTGTTCTGGAATTTTAGGTGGGTATGCATGGGGTGAAAATACAGGGTGGATAAATTTCGCACCGACTACTGCAATAGGACCGAATCAACCAAAAATTAACACAACAACTGGTGCAATCACGGGAACTGTCTGGTCGCAAAACTATGGGTGGATTCAATTATCATCACCTGACGGAACTAATTCTGGATTAATTACAAGCTGGAATGGTTGTAGTGGTGGGGGTCCCGACCTATGTCCTAATATTGTAGGAACTCAGACATCTATTCCTTCTGGAATGATTATTGATACTAATGGAAATTGTGTTACACAAGGAGGTGGCGGTGGAGGAGGTGGATCTGACCTATGTCTTAATATTGCAGGAGACCAATCGTCTATTCCATCTGGATATTATCGTATTCCAACTGATTTGAATCTACCTGGAAATTGTTATGTACAATCAACTGATGTCTGTCCAAACCTTACAGGAAATCAAACGACAGTCCCAGTTGGATATTCATTACAAAGTGGTCTGTGTATTATCATCTCTGGCGGAAGTGATATCTGTCCAAATATTTCTGGTAATCAAACATCGGTACCAAATGGACATTTCATTGATACCAATGGTAATTGCGTAATACCATCAAGTACATATGATGAATGTTCTAATATTCCAGGGAATCAACCATTAGGAACAGTATGTAATACTACAACTACGACTACCTATGTTTGTTCAGATGGACTTGATAATGATATTGATGGAATAGTTGATTACCCAAATGACCCAGGATGTATTAGTCCTGTTGATAATGATGAGCAAAATCCAATCATTACACCTATTACCCCAACAACACCAGGAACTCCTACGACTCCTGGCGGACCAACGACACCAAGTGGACCAACAGGCGGAACTTTCCAAATTGAAAGTATTGGAAAAATTGCCGGACCTATCGGTGGAATTATCAGCACAGTTGGATTACTAAGTACAATTCCTGGATTCGCTACTCGCATCATAAATCTATTGTTTGCAATTCCGTTTTATCGAAAACGACGACCATGGGGAATCGTGTATGACTCAGAAACAAAAGAACCAATTGACCCTGCATATGTCACAGTTATTAATGCAGATACAGGTGAAACTATTGATACAAAAATTACAGATATTAACGGACGCTATGGATTCTTACTTCCGATTGGTAATTATAAAATGACTGCACAAAAAACCCATTATGTTTTCCCGTCTGCAAAGCTGATGAATAAACAATCTGACGGAGTATATGATGATTTATATTTCGGAGACATATTTGCAGTAACAGATTCAAACAAAAATGGAGTCATCACATTAAATATGCCAATGGATCGTGTTGAAACAGATTGGAATCAAGAAGAAAAGAAGCGTATGGGGTTATGGGATTTCTTTACTCGTAATACAAAATTATGGGAACGAATTTCAATGACACTATTTATTCTTGGATTTTTGTTCTCGATATACGCTTTGATCGTTGCTCCAAGTGTTTGGAATATTATTGTGTTTGTATTGTATATTGTCTTTACATTGTTACAATTGATTGGATTTGGTCCTATTAGTATTGGTACAATTTCAGACCATATGGGACGACCAGTTCCATTTGCAGTCGTACGAGTGTGGAATGCGCATTTAGGAACTCAAATTGCTCAGCGTGTAGCAAATGAAAAAGGTCAGTATTACTTATTAGTTTCAAAAGGTGATTATTACATCACCGTTGATACTAAAAACGCCGCAGGCGGATATGACCGATTGTTTACATCTGAAACAATGAAAGTTCATAAGGGTGCTATTAATAAAGATTTTAAGATTTAGAAAAAACAGTCCTATGTGGCTGTTTTTTGTTTGTGATATAATTAGTATATGAAAATTATTGACCCTGGGCATATCTATGAATTACGACAACTAGGTGATGATTCTACTCAGATAATTAAGTTTATAAAGCGTTCTGGAGGTTCTGTTCACTACGACCAAGAATGGTCAGGATTACAGTCCCAAGAAGTTTTACGAGCATTAATTGATAGAACTAAGTACTTATATGACATATTACCTTGCAAAGAAACGACAGAGGCGATAAGACATTTACAGATTGCGTTATATTGGTATGAAGTACGCGCTCTGCGTCGTAAACGATCAGAAACAAATCGTACAACTTTAAATCACGATGATTCGAATACAACTACAGAATTATTTAATTATCCATCTGATATTCCATTTACTGAGATTGATATCGAACTGCGTCCAATTGGTAGTGATGGTCATATTATTCTCTAATTATTTTATATGAAAAACACAACACTACTTTTTTTAATAAAGAAAGACCATGAAACAATAACCGACATATGTCTGGCTATGAAAAAACGCGGATTTGGAATGGGGCGATGGAATGGAACAGGTGGAAAATTAGAAGCAGAAGAAACAGTTGAACAGGCAGTAATTCGCGAAACACAAGAAGAGATATCAGTTATTCCTCAGGATATTAAAAAAATTGCAGAACTTACATTCACTTTCCCACACCAGCCAGATTGGACACAGTTGTGTCATGTATATTTTTGTACGCAATGGAGTGGTGATCCGACTGAAAGTGAAGAAATGAAGCCAGAATGGTTCTCAGTTGATTCTATTCCGTATAGTACAATGTGGCCAGATGATATTTTGTGGTTGCCACTAGCGTTGGACCATAAGTTATTGAAAGCTCGATTTAGTTTTGGAAAGAGTGATATTATCTTAGATCAAGAAATTACAATTATCGATTCATTTTAAATAAAAACAACTCATTCAGAGTTGTTTTTATTATACTAATTCTTTTATCTCGTCTACTATCATAGATAGTTCGCCATTTCGATCTGATATTTTTCCTTTAATTAATACCAACATTTCAACCTGGCAGAATCTACGCATTTCAACAAAAGTTTTTGGAAACACAACGCATTCCAATGTATCATCTAGATCTTTTACGCGGATAAACGCCATTTTATCATTTCCTTTTTTAGTATAAATTTCTCGAACATCCTCAATGATTCCTGCGATAACTGTTGTTCCACTTCGATGTTCTGACGACTTAATTTTTTTAATACTTGCACCAACTTTTTCAAGTCGTTCACGGAATGCATCCAATGGATGTCCGGATACATAGAGTCCAAGCAATTCTTTTTCCCACGCAAGTGTTATTTTAACAGCCGCAGCAGGTGCATCGATCATGACAAGTCTTGCAGTAGGCGCATCATCCATTCCGTCGAATAATGACACAGATCCTTTATTGTGATCTTCGGCAAGTGCTTTATTAAATGTTAGCATGTTCTCGACATTTGCAATTAAATATCCTCGCTCACCGAATGCATCCATTGCTCCACACATCACCAATGCTTCAAGAGATTTCTTGTTCAAGTTTTTATGCAATACTCGTTTCAAAAAATCCTCAATTGTTTTAAATGGACCATTAGATTTGCGTTCATGAATAATTGCCTTACCAATTTCATTTCCAAAGTTTTTAATACTTCCTAATCCAAATCGAATCTTATCAGTGACAATGCCGTCTTCTACTACTACGGTAAAGTCTGAAAATGATTCATTAATATCTGGTGGCAAGATTTTGAAGCCCATGCGTTTAGCCTCGTTTACCATTTCGGTTACTGTGTCCAAGTTATCAGATTCAACAGTCAGTACGGCTGTCATATATTCCGCAGGATAATTCGCTTTTAGGTATGCGGTACGATAGGCAAGTAAGGCATACACAGCACTGTGGGATTTGTTAAATCCGTATGCAGCAAAGGTTTCGATCATGTCCCATAATTCATCGGCAACTTTTTTAGACATTCCATTTTCAACACATCCGTCGATAAAGTGACCTTTTTGTTTTGCCATTTCTTCGGGAATTTTCTTACCCACTGCCTTTCGGAATTTATCTGATTCACCTCGAGTATATCCTGCAAGGTCGGTTGCCATACGCATGACATCCTCTTGGTATACAATAATTCCATAGGTGTTTTTCAAGATTGGCTCCATTCGCGGATCAGCATACTTTATCTTTCGTGGGTCATGTTTTCGTTCAATGTAATCCGGAATAAAGGCCATAGGTCCTGGTCGGTACAATGATGCCATTGCGATCAAGTCTTCTAGGTTTGACGGTTTTAATTCCTTTAGCCATTTCTGCATTCCAGTTGAACCAAATTGAAATACTGACATTGTTTCTCCACGACCAAATAACTCATATGTTTTTTTATCATCCAATGGAATTTTTTCGACATCGATAGTTACTCCACGAATCTTTTGGATCCGCTCAACGGCCTCTTTCAAGATAGTTAAGTTACGCAATCCCAAGAAATCGAATTTTGGTAGATTGATAATTCCTTCACGGTCACCGGTATACATGTCGTATTGAGTGATTACTTTTCCTTCACCTTTTGGGTCAAATTGTACGGGCGAAAAATCGTCCACTCGTCCTGTTGGTGAAATAACCACTCCTGCGGCATGAACCGAGATATGTCGAACATTTCCTTCCATTTTTTTCGCCATATCGATAATTTCAGAAACTTGATTATCTGTTTCGTACAGTTCTCGAAGCTCCTCCTCTGATGCTAGGGCTTTTTTCAAAGTCATAGTAGCACCTTGTGAACCCATCGGAATCATTTTTGAAATACGATCACCTAATGAATAAGGAAATCCCATAGCTCGTGCTACATCACGAACAGCACCACGCGCAGCCATAGTTCCAAATGTTCCAATCTGTGCAACAGCGTCGGATCCGTATTTTCCTCGGGCATAGGTAATAATGTCATCGCGACGATTATCGGCAAAGTCCATGTCGATATCGGGAAGCGATGGTCGATCAGGGTTGAGGAACCGCTCGAACAGTAATCCATATTTCAACGGATCAATATTTGAGATTCCAATCAGGTAAGCAACGAGTGATCCAGCTGCTGAGCCTCGTGTTTGGTTAAAGATCCCAAGCTCGTTTGAACTTTTCATAAAATCCGCCACACACAAGAAATAACTCGGATAACCTTTATCAGAGATAGTTTTAAGTTCGTATTCGACTCGCTCCATTACTTCCGGTGTTGGTTCCATTTCACGCGTTTTTAGGCCTTCCAGGGTCATTTCACGCAGTACTGCATCATAAGTTGTTCCTTCTGGAATTGGGAAACTTGGAAAAAACCAAGACTTTGTATCAATCTCAAGATCGACAAGATCCGCAACCTTTTTTGTATTTTCGATCGCTTCTGGATAATCTTTAAATGACTCACAAGCCATTTTTTGATTAATAAATGACCAGTTTCCGTCCATCTTCATTCCCGATCCACCAGTATTAATTTTAAGGAGAGTTTCGTGCGCTGGCGCATCATCGTTGCATAAATAATGTGAATCCCATGTTCCAACAATCGGTAAATCAACTTCTTTTGCAATACGGACAATGTCAGGCAAGATATCGTGATACCATTCCATTCCAGGAGCTTCTGGGTGATTCATGATTTCTACGAATACATGCTCACGACCTACTGCATCACAGTAAAATTGCAATAATTCTTTTGCTTTATCAAAATATTTTTCACGAACATATGCAACAAATTCACTTCCAGGGCATCCAGATAAAATAATTAATCCTTCACCGTGTAGTTTTAAAATTTCTTTATCAATTCGAGGTTTATAATAAAAACCTTCCAAGTTTGCCTTTGAAACTAATTTCATCAAGTTTTTATACCCAACATTATTTTTTGAAAGCAGTGTTAAATGATAGCGTTTGTTGTCTACGGTTGGATCGCGGTCAAAACGAGTTCGGTTTGCAACATATACTTCACATCCAACAATCGGTTTAATTCCTGCATCTTTACACTCCTTGTAAAAATCAATAGCGCCATACATCGCACCGTGATCAGTCAATGCAAGGGCAGTCATGCCAAATTCCTTGGCTTTTGCAACCAAGTCTTCTACTTTAGAAAGTCCATCCAACAGTGAATAGTGTGAATGAACATGAAGATGAACGAAATTGTCGTGGTGTGCACACATAGATAGGTGAGTGGTTAGGTTTAGTTGATTGAGTATAGCATATGTGGGTAATACTTGACAAAATACTATAATATGCTATTATATTGAGTAATCACTAAAAATTAAAAAAGTCATATTTATGAGCAAAGCTATTTTGAGCCCCGGAAGGTTTCTGCCAAATATCATTGGTACGATAATCGCACATTTGAGAAATGCAGCAAAAGTTGTGGAAACTGCATTTAATGACACAAATAGTACACAACAATTACAAAAAATTGCCGTTGTTAAGAAACACCACAACAACCGGCGACAAACTGACGGCAGAAAGAGATTCTCTAATCACTACTGCTAAACTCTCCAATAAATAAGGGATCGGAACACCTCGTGTGTTTCGATCTTTTTTGTTTCCTTAAAAAGGATATACTACATGTATGAGAAAAAAGATCAGGTCGAATATCCAAAAAATAGTCCACACAGCCAGTAAGCGTCCCAAGAAAGTGCAGTGGGTAATTGGAATTGATGAGGTCGGCCGTGGTCCAATTGCAGGACCTGTTACACTATGTGCATTTGCAGTACGGGTTGAATTCTTGAAAGATTTGAATGCCATGGGTTTTAAAGACTCAAAAAGATTATCTCCTCAAAAGCGCGAGCAGTTCGCACAAATATTAAATAACTGTGCACAGCTACATATGTGTACTTGGTCCATTGAAAGTACAAGCGCTGAATTAATAGATTCAAAAGGTCTTACATCAGCCATTAATTCAGCGCTTTCACGATGTTTGAAAAAATTAGATATTCATCCTGAATATGTTGATATTTATTTAGATGGTGGGCTATATGCTCCTAAAGAATATTTCAGACAACATACTGTTATTCATGGAGATGACTTATTCCCGGTGATTTCATGTGCTTCAATTCTTGGAAAAGTATATCGCGATCGATTAATGGAAAAACATGATAAAGATTATCCCGAATACGGATTTTTTGACAACAAGGGATATGGTACACCGGAACATATGAAGGCGGTTAAAAAACATGGAATGTCGCCGTTACACCGCAGGAGTTTTCTTAAAAAGTCTTAAATAAAAGCGTTTGATAAGCGCGCGCTCACTTTCTCGATAATTCCCTTATGGCTGCGCCATGCGGTTTCGCCATCATAAAGATGACTCGATCTCCAAAGTTCGCCACGCGCTTATCAAACGCTTTGTAATAGTTGCTTTTTTGGCAAGCTGTGCTACACTGGCTGCATATGGTAATTCGAATGAGACATACAAAGTCACATACAGCTAATCGTCGCAGTCATCACGCACTGTCAGCGCCTAGTCATGTAACTGATCAAAAAACTGGCAGCACTCACTTGCGCCACCGAGTTGATATGAAAACCGGTATTTACAAAGGTAAAAAAGTTTTAGATGTAGTGGCAAAAGTCGCTAAAAAACAGTCAAAATAATTGTTAGTAATTTTTATTCATTAGCTCTTTCTTGCATATATGTCACATCGCCACGTAGCCCGCTCACTTTGCATTCAGACCTTGTTTGTCTGGGATTTCAACGGATATCAATCAGAACAGATACCCGATATTTTGAACTATGTAATCCGTGAATTCGGTGCTGGTATTGACGATGCGACATTTATTCAAGAGTCTGTTGCAGGTGTCGTTGCAAAACGAACCCTTTTAGACGATATTATTCAAAAAGCAGCACCAGAATGGCCCATCGACAAGATTGGGTGTGTTGATCGTAATGTATTACGCCTTGGATTATATGAACTATTATTTGGTGATCAAGAACAGATTCCACCAAAAGTTGCATTGAATGAAGCAATTGAACTTGCAAAAAATTATGGAGGTGAAAACACAGGACGATTTGTAAACGGAGTACTAGGTGCAATTTACAAAGAAATGGGTGAGCCTGGAAAAGACCAGATCAGCAAGAAAAAGAAGTTTGACCATACTGTTGATCCTTCAACACTTCCTGTAGAAGAAAAAGGTGGAGCTGTTGTATTTTCTCGAGATGAGAACGGAACAATTCGTTTTGCAATGGTTCACGATGTATTTGGATACTGGACTCTTTCAAAAGGTGGAATTGACCTAGGTGAATCTGTGGAAGAAGGCACTATCCGAGAAATCAAAGAAGAGATTGGCCTTGATATTACAATTGTAGAAAAATTGGGAGAAAATGAATATGTTGCGCATCACCCAGAAAAAGGAAAGATTCGAAAACATGTACATTACTTCCTTGCAGAATCTGCGTATGTACCACTTGTGCTTGCAGTAGGAACAGGAGGGCTTGATCAAGCAAAATGGTTCGAACTATCAGAAATTCCAGAACTGATGATGTACGACGATGTTACAAAATTAATTGCAACCGCTATTGAAAAAGCAACTACACTTGCAACTGCATAATGCGCTGCAACAAATTTTATGAAAGATTTTTCACAATTAGAACAGAACCTAAAGATTGAATTTAAAAATAAAAACTTGTTACAACAAGCGTTTATTCACCGTTCATATATTAATGAATACTCTGGTTCTGGATTATCACATAATGAACGATTAGAATTTCTTGGTGATGCAGTACTTGAATTAGTTGTGACTGATTATTTATACGAGCAATATCCTGCGAAACCAGAAGGTGAGCTCACAGCATATCGAGCTTCACTTGTGAATACAATCATGATTTCAGATACGGCTCGCGATAATGGATTTGATGAATTTTTAATTCTTTCAAAAGGTGAAGCTCGGGATACAGGAAAAGCTCGCGCATATATATTAGCTAATACTTATGAAGCATTTATTGGAGCGCTTTATCTTGATCAAGGATACGATGCTGCAAAAGGATTTATTGATTCAACATTATTACCAAAATTACAACGAATTATTGACGGTGGATTATGGCGTGATGCAAAGTCTTTTGTTCAAGAGAAATCACAAGAATTGGAATCGGTTACACCGTCATACAAAGTGTTGCATGATATTGGACCAGATCACGATAAAGTATTCACCGTTGGAATCTTTTTTGGAACAAAACAGATTGCAGAAGGAAAAGGAAGTTCAAAACAAGAAGCTGAAACTGACGCTGCAAGAAATGCGTTGAAAGTAAAAGGTTGGAATTAGAAATAGGCCATTGGCCTTTTTTGTTTACTTAGTTAATTATATTGATATAATACAGTTATGGAAAAATTTGGATATACATGGAATAAACCCGGAACAAGTCATGAGGAAAATAAAATTGTTGCTGAAATCGGCTTTAAGAAAATCGAAGACAATACTGCGGAGAGCAATATTCTGGACAAGGAGGATACGGATTATCTAGATTACGCACACCCAAAGACGAACGACGACTTCCATAACGAGGAAATTACCAATAGACGAATCATGGAAGGATACGACATGTACGACAAGATTTCCTTCTCGACTGAAGAGCAGAAGGATTTGAAAAAATCGCTCGAAGACAAAAAGGATGCTGATTACGCCAAGGCTTGGAATGAGTATGAGAATCTCGTGAATAGGTATCCGGGCGGCTTCGTGGATTCAGATCATGAAACGACGGCGGCCAATTTGCGCAGTTATGAAACGGCGATCGATACTAATATCCGATTCAGGCTCGCAAAAGGTGAGCCCCTCACTGATAAAGAAAGAAAATACCTTGAGGAAAAGATAAGAAAATCAAACGAAAAGAGCCAGGAGTATGAAGCCCTGCGCAAGCAATATGACAAAACAACAAAAAGTCTTTCAGATCGGTATGATCATTGGGATACTGAACCCGGAGTTAATTAAAGATGCACAAGGCGTCTTTTTTTGTTATAATAAACCACATATGACGCTAAAACGGCTTGAATTACATGGCTTTAAATCCTTCGCAAAAAAGGCTCTTTTTGATTTTACAGCACCCGTAACGGCTGTGGTTGGGCCAAATGGTTCTGGTAAATCAAATGTAGTAGAAGCTATTCGGTTTGTATTAGGTGAGCAATCATCAAAATCACTTCGTTCAAAATCTGGTGCTGACCTTATTTTTAAAGGTTCACGATTAATCCCAAAAATGAATCGCGCATCTGCAACGATTGTGTTTGATAATGCCAGTCGTGCATTTCAGTTACCATCACTTTCTGGAACATTGTCTCTTGATTTTGATGAAATCAGTATCACGCGTGAAGTATTCGCAGATGGAACAAACGAATATCGCATTAATGGCAGTTCTGTTCGTTTGCGTGATGTTCATGAATTGATTGGATCAGTTCATATTGGCGCATCAGGTCACCATATTATTTCACAAGGTGAGGCGGATCGATTATTGAACGCAAAGCCAGCAGAACGACGCGAAATCCTGGAAGAAGCACTTGGTCTTCGTCTGTATCACTATCGAATTAATGAATCTACAAAAAAATTGGATAAGACTCGTGAGCTGATGAAGGAAACTGAAATCTTACGACGAGAGCTTGCGCCACATTTGAAATTTTTAAAGAAACAAGTAGAACGAGTAGAACAAGCAGAAAATATGCGAACTGAATTGTCTGAATTATATCGGACATATTTAGTGATGGAGGAAAGTGTTGTGACATATGAAATGAAGCGATTAAATAATGAATTGCAAAAGATTGATTATACTCGAAATGAAAAGGCACAGATTCTAGAAACTATGTCAGCAAGTCCTGCCGAGCAAACCGTGAGTCATTTCCAGGCTCGACTTTCGCAGTTCCACGCTAAAAAACGACAACTGGAACAAAACGAATCTGAATTAACACGAACTATCGGACGAATCGAAGGAACAGTTGCTGCACTTTCTCGTGTTATTCCAGAATCTGGAAAACCTATCTTGCCAATTGATCGAGCAGTTATTACTGATTTCATTAATACTTTGAAACGCGATATTGATTCTGCACTGAACTATGATGAATTGTCGTCAGTACGAACATCTCTTCACTCTGTTAAAACGATTATCGAATCATTTAAATCTGCACACCTGGAAACCCATACAGAAACAGTTGACCATTCACAAGAATTAAATCAACTTAAAAATGAGCTATCAGGACTTGAAAATCAATTGAAAAATATACAACAAGAAATGATTGTAGTTGATCAAGAGATTATTGCTGTAGAAACATCAATCAGTACAGAACAAGAATCACTTCGAACATCTGACCGTACACGATTTGAGCACGAAACGATTATCCGAGAATTAGACCATCAGCAACAACTTATCAAGCGTGACATTACAAGTATGTCTGATCGGTTTGAATTGCTCCAAAATGAATATCGAGTAGCTGCAGAATTATTAGGCGAATCAATGATGGGAATTCGAGGTTCTGGTTCATACGATCCAAATGAGTTTAATATTCATGAACATAACCAGCGAAAATCAACGATTGATCGCTTGAAAATCCGCCTGGAAGACATGGGCGGTGGCGGATCAGGTGATATCATGCGTGAATATGATGAAACCGTTGAACGAGATGCATATTTGAGTCAGCAATTAGCCGATCTTGAAAAATCGGTAACAGATTTGGAATCAATCATTAGCGAGTTAAAAGAACTTCTGACTGATGAATTCAAGAAGGGGATTTCAAAAATTAATACAGTATTCGAGAAATTCTTTATGACCATGTTTGGCGGCGGTTCTGCAAAACTGGAAACAATTAATATTATTCCAAAAAAGCGAAAGACTGATGATGAATCTGATGAATATATTGACGAAGACGCAGTACCAGAACAAGGAATTGATATTGATGTAAACCTTCCGCGTAAAAAAGTTAAAGACCTTGAAATGCTTTCCGGAGGTGAACGATCACTTACATCTATTGCGTTATTGTTTGCATTATCACAAGTTAATCCACCACCATTTTTGGTACTGGATGAAACTGATGCAGCACTTGATGAGGCAAACAGTAAAAAGTACGGCGATATGATTGAAACACTTGCAAAGGAAACACAGTTGATTGTGGTAACTCATAACCGAGAAACGATGTCACGGGCCTCAATCTTGTACGGCGTTACTCTTGGTTCAGATGACGCTTCAACACTTCTTTCTATTAAGTTTGAAGAAGCTGTGAAAGTTGCCAAGTAAAATACTTATATTATAAATTTATTAAAATGTTCTCTCCTAGGTTCTGCGTAACGCAAGCGCCCCAAGGGTTTCTACTCGAACCTATTCAAGAACATTTTAATAAATTCACGCATTCATGAAAACAAAAGATAAAAACTTCACAGAACGCGTTCGTGATATAGTTCGAAAGATTCCGCGGGGGAAAACGATGACTTATAGAGATGTGGCAACAAAGGCAGGAAATCCAGGTGCAGCGCGAGTTGTTGGCTCAATTATGAAAGCAAATTATGATCCAGAAATTCCATGCCATCGAGTAATTCGGTCAGATGGGAAGATTGGAGAATATAATCGTGGTGGACCAGAAGCTAAACTTCGAATCTTGAAGGAAGAAGGTGCGATTAAATAAAAATGCTCAATACTTTTTATAGTATTGAGCATTTTTTGCTGAACAGCGCAGCAAGGTGTTATTCTGTTGTTTCCATTTTTATAAATAGGAAGTAATCATTTTTTCTGAACTTATGCCTTGTTAAGACAAGTTCTTCGATCGAACGGGGATTATATGAATACATAAATATTATACAATCTCTTTTTCCTCGTTTTACAGGTGGAGTCATTACTTTTATATTTCTCCCAATTTCATTCCAAGGAAAAAAAGTTGTTCCGTAATTGACGACAAACTGTTCAGGGAATTCTTGAAGTCCCTGCGCATAAGCATTTGCTAGAATATCTGCATAGGCTAGATTTTTTGAAAAATCTAAACCCAATCGTTCGCCAGTAATTAATACTGGGGTAATAGTGGTGCGGTCAGCGTAATCAACAACTGAATGCTCCACTGTGGTTCGTTTTTGAACAAACTTTGATACACTATCTCCAAGTAATACCCCATTTAATTGGTACCAAAAATTCTTATACTCTAATTCATGCGCGAGCGTCTCGCGTAGAATAACTGTTGGAAATAGTAATATATCTGAATCTGTCCGAATTTTTGTAATTTTGTACTGCATCTGGTTGATGTTTGTTATGATATTACTCTGTTCGTTCAAGATGTCAATAAATACAAGAAAAACCGCATTACGGTTTTTCACCTCATAAATATATTCGAGTAACGATGTATAGAATTACTTACTGGGGCTTTTGTAAATTTTTCAAGAATTCATAGAGTGTCAAACCACTTGTTTTAACTTGGTTGGCATAATCAATTCCTACATAGCGCCAGTGCCATGATTCTGGAATGTATCCCGTTATTTTTTCAGTACCTGTTTTATAACTTTGAACAAAGCCGTACTTATGTGCGTTTTCTACAAGCCATGCATATTCTGCTGAGTTCTTGAAATTATCATAAGAAAACGCAGGGTCGCTTCCAGACTTCATATCAATAGCGGTTCCTAGTTGATGTTCTGAACGCCCAGGTTTTGCAACTGATGGATATTTAGTTGGATCCGTATCTGCTGCCTGAGTATCATTACTGTTGCTGTGTACAATTTCCTGTGTCGAACGACTACGGAATCCTGATGTCATAATTATTTTTAACTCTTCTTTTTCCATATCTGCAACCATTGTAATAAGTGCATTTGCAGCTGATTCTGTTAAGCAGTTTGCAGTTGTCTGTACATTGATTCGATTAGTAAGTGGAATTAAGTTTTTAGGAATATAGTTCCCAAGGTCCATATCAGGACCAACAGGGTAGAGCCATTTATTAATCTCAGAATCTTTTGCGGTTGGGCAGGTTTGTGCAGCGACAGAACCCTTTTTTAGAAAATCACTTGGAATTGTATCGCGTATTTCAATCGGCTGGTACTTGTTCTTTTCTGGATCAAGTTCGATTGTCTTAAGAGTAATATTTTTTATTGCATGTTTTTCAATCGTTGCATCCACTAATAATCCTTGCATTGTTTCGTTTGCGAAATACTGATCAAAAATGAAGTTTCCAACGGAATAGGCAATAAACTTTTCCTTATACCACTCTGTTTCCTGGACTACATGTGGATGGTGTCCAATGACCATATCGGCCCCGTTATCGATCGCCATACGAGCAAGAGTTTTCTGACGAGTTGTCGCTGGTTTATATTCAGTACCCCAGTGCGCAGAAAATATAAGGAAGTCTACTTTTTCATGAGCATCTTTTATGATTGTTGGCAGGTTTGGATTACTGCACAGCATTTGCCCTGGACTTGTTTCTGTCGCTTTTAACCAATCAGGTCCAACATCACTACAAGCAATGAATCCAATCTTTAAATCGTTTACCGTGATTGTTTTTACAGCAGATGCCTCGGTAACATTTTTTCCGGCACCAACATAGGGTAGTCCATACTTTTCAAAATTTGAAAGCGTGCTTAAAAAACCGGTTGTGCTACGATCGCCAACATGATTGTTCGCAAACGAAACCATTTTAATATTATTTGATATAAGTGCGGGAATAATCTTTTCATCCATAGCAAAAGAAAAACGACTTCCGACATTTGCCCCTTTTGCAGTTACAGGACCTTCAACATTTAGAAATACTCCGTCTGATTCTTTGAAATAAGTTCCAATATAATCAAATAACCGATTAAAGTCGCCGCCCATATTATTTTTTACAGAATTTTCAACACCTCGATCAACCATTAGATCACCAACAAACAATAAGCGTGCAGTTTTTGGTAGTACGACTTCTTCTTCATTTTTTACTAAAGGTAGTCCGATCGCTTCAACACCTAACCAATTTTTCAGTGTTTGTTGACCAATATTAGTATTCATAAATACAATTACCGCAA
>Ga0209582_1000778_pt1 | contig 17406 bp, 15 predicted proteins | sample KloWWTmetKNB5Kit_FD_187176 | JGI IMG/M metagenome (GOLD analysis project Ga0209582, IMG submission 187176) | Active sludge microbial communities from Klosterneuburg, Austria, studying microevolution and ecology of nitrifiers - Klosterneuburg... | ecosystem: Engineered > WWTP > Aerobic digester >...
CCATCAGCTCTCGGGTGGGCAGCAGCAGCGTGTGGCGTTGGCCCGCAGTCTGGCCAAACGTCCCAAGCTGTTGTTGCTGGATGAACCGCTGGGCGCGTTGGACAAGAAGCTGCGTGAGCAAACGCAGTTTGAGCTGGTCAACATCATTGAGAAAGTGGGCGTAACCTGCGTCATGGTGACTCACGATCAGGAAGAAGCCATGACCATGGCCAACCGCATAGCCGTCATGAGCAAGGGGCGTGTGTTGCAGGTGGGGTCGCCAGAAGATGTGTACGAGCACCCGAGGAACCGCTTTGTGGCGGATTTCATTGGCAATGTGAATTTGTTCAACGGCCACCTGAGCGTGGACGAACCAGACCGCTGTGCTGCAACGACAGGCATTGGGGACATTCAGGTGGGGCATGGGGTGAGTGGTTCGCTCAACATGCCACTGGCGATCGCAGTGCGTCCGGAGAAGATAGAAATCAGCAAGCAGCGCCCCGATGTGGGCTTCAATGTCTTTACCGGCAAGGTCAAGGAAATTGCCTATTTTGGCTCGTACAACACCTACATCGTGCAGGCCACCGACGGCACCAAGGTGAAGATCATGGAGGCCAATACCTCACGCCAGGAGATGAGCGACATCACCTGGGAGGACAACGTGTATTTCTGGTGGGGCGATCGCTCCGGCATTGTGCTGCGCGACTAACTCGAGGACGCACCATGACCAACTCCGCATTTCCTGTGCCCGGCAAGCGTTTTGTCATTGGCGTGCCCTATACGTGGCTGTTTGTATTCTTTTTCCTGCCGTTTTTGATTCTGGTCTACATCAGTTTTGTGGACATGGGCAGCGACATCCATCCCTTCAAGCCGTTGTGGGACACCACCACTGGCGTATTGAAACTGAAGTACGAAAACTACTGGTCCATTTTTCGCAATGGGGATAACGGTGCGCTGTTCGAGACACTGTATATCGAAGCCTATATGCGCTCGCTGTGGTACGCATTCGGCACCGCAGTACTGTGCCTGATGATTGGCTATCCGTTCGCCTACTTCATCGCGCGATCCAGGCCCAGTGTGCGGCCTGCGCTGCTCATGATGGTCATGCTGCCGTTCTGGACATCGTTTCTGTTGCGCGTCTATGCATGGAAAGGTATTTTGGCGGACCAGGGCATTGTGAACCAGTTGCTGACGGCATTGGGCATCATCAGTGAGCCGATTCAAATGCTGTACACCAATGTGTCCATGTTGATTGGCATGACCTACGTGTATCTGCCGTTCATGGTGCTGCCCTTGTATGCCAATCTGGTCAAAATGGACTTCCGTTTGCTGGAAGCGGCGTACGACCTCGGCACATCACCGTTCAAGGCTTTCTGGCTTGTCACAGTGCCATTGTCAAAGGCCGGCATTGTGGCTGGGTTCATGCTGGTGTTTATTCCAGCCTTGGGTGAGTTTGTGATTCCATCGCTCCTGGGCGGCCCCGAAAACGTCATGATTGGTCGGGTGGTGTGGGACGAAATGTTCACCAGCAATAACTGGCCCCGCGCCACTGCGCTGGCGGTGGTGATGATTGGTTTGATCATTGTTCCGCTGGCGATTTACTACCACTACACCGGCGATGCTGCCGATGACAAGAAGTAGGGGACACGGTATGAACAAGTGGATTGAAAAAAACTTTGGCAAAGCGTGGATGGCCCTGGTGTACGCGTTTCTTTACGTGCCGCTGCTTTTCATGATGGTGTTTTCATTTAACAGCACCCGGCAGGATGCCAACTTCACCGGCTTTTCCTTGCGCTGGTACGAAGGCCTGACCAAGGACACGAAAATTGTGGAAGGCTTCTGGCTGTCATTGCAAGTGGCAGCGGTAACCGGTGTCTTGTCCGCCATTCTGGGAACCTTTGCCGCCTTTGTGCTGGTTCGCTACCGCCGGTTTCCGGGGCGCACCATTTTTTCCGGCATGGTGAATGCGCCGCTGGTCATGCCCGAGGTCGTAATCGGCTTGTCGTTGCTGTTGCTGATGGTGGGTGCGCAAAATGCTTTTGGTTGGCCTGAGCGCGGGCTACTGACCATTGTGCTGGGGCATACCTTGCTTGGTATGGCCTATGGCATGGTTGTCATCCAGTCGCGTCTGATGGAGATGAATCGATCGATTGAGGAGGCTGCGATGGACTTGGGTGCGCGGCCTATGCAGGTGTTTTTTCTGGTGACTTTGCCCAATATCGCGCAGGCGATTCTGGCGGCATTTCTGCTGTCGTTCACGTTGTCATTTGACGATGTGGTGATCTCTGAATTTTTGTCCGGACCTGGTGTGAATACGCTTCCGCAAGTGATTTTTGGCTATGCGCGGCGCGGCATCAACCCCACGATCTACGCGGCGGCCACTCTGCTTATCGTGACGGTCACGGTGGTCATCGTGGGCTATAGCGTGTGGGTAGCCCGCCAAACCCGCAAACGGGAGCGTGAAGTGGCGGCTGCCATGCGCGCAGAAACTGCGGCACTGGCCGCTACCTGAACCAAACCGAACTGCCCCGACGTGGGTGGTTTCCATCCAACCCAACGAGGTAGACATGACACCAGGTAATTATGACGGTCGAGCGCTGATCAACGGCAAGCGTGTAGGCGCTGCAGACGGGCAACTTTTCGATTGCATTTCCCCGGTCGACGGCAAAGTGCTGACGCAAGTGGCACGCTGTGGCGCCGCCGATGTGGATGCTGCTGTGTCTGCTGCGCGCGCAGCGTTTGACGATGGGCGCTGGAGTGGCATGGCGCCAGCACAGCGCAAGCGCGTCATGATTCGCTTTGCAGATCTGCTGTTGCAGCATGGCGACGAGTTGGCCATGACAGAAACGCTGGACATGGGCAAACCGGTCAAATACGCACGCGGTGTCGATGTCAACAGCGCAGCCAACTGCATTCGCTGGTACGGCGAGGCGGTTGACAAGATCTATGACGAAATTGCGCCTACGCCCCGCACTGCGCTGGCGTTGATTACCCGCGAACCGGTGGGCGTGGTGGGTGTCATTGTTCCGTGGAACTACCCCATGATCATGGCGTCATGGAAGATTGCTCCCGCCTTGGCAGCAGGCAATTCGGTAGTGCTGAAGCCCAGCGAAAAGTCTCCTCTTACGGCGCTCCGGATGGCGGATCTGGCATTGGAAGCGGGCATTCCTGAAGGGGTTTTGAATGTGGTGACCGGCTATGGCCCGGAGGCGGGTTCTCCATTGGCATTGCACATGGATGTGGACTGCATTGCGTTTACGGGTTCAACTCGCGTGGGCAAGCAGATCCATGTCATGGCGGGTCAGAGCAACCTCAAGCGCGCCTGGACGGAGCTGGGCGGCAAATCGCCCAACATCGTCTTTGCGGATTGTCCCGATCTGGACAAGGCTGTCGAAGCCGCGGTTGGCAGCATCTTCTTCAACCAGGGTGAAAGCTGCAACGCGCCGTCGCGGTTGTTTGTAGAGGCGAGCATCAAGGAGCGCTTCCTGGAAAAAGCCCTGAAGCTGGTGCCCGGCTATATGCCTGCGAACCCCACGCTGCCCACCACAGTGATGGGGGCGGTTGTAGACAAAATTCAGATGAATACAGTCCTTCGCTACATCGAGAGCGGCAAGTCCGAAGGCGCAAAATTGATTGCTGGTGGAGAGCAGGCATTGCTGGAGACCGGCGGCTGCTATGTGCAGCCCACCATCTTCGATGGCGTAACGCCTGAGATGACCATTGCGCGGGAAGAAATCTTCGGCCCTGTGCTGTCCGTGCTGTCCTTTACGGATGCTTCTGATGTCGTGCGCCAGGCCAACGCCAGTGTGTATGGGTTACAGGCAGGGGTTTGGACCAGTGACATCAACAAGGCCCATGGCGTGGCGCGCGCATTGCGTGCCGGTACCGTGCATGTGAACCAGTATGACGAAGACGACATCACGGTGCCGTTTGGCGGGTTCAAGCAAAGCGGTGTCGGACGAGACAAGTCCTTGCACGCCTTCGACAAGTACACGGAGACCAAGACCACGTGGATTCGGATCGATTCACCGGTTTGAGTCCTCAGTCCGATGCGGTGGGTTGAACGAGGCGTAGTCAGTGCGCCTTGCGCAGATTTGCCGCATTGTGAGATTGAACTTTCTTATTGCAAAAATGATTGTGTAAGTCTTTGATTTTTAATGAAAAAATTTAAGTCTTATATAAGACATAAGATTGATAAATAGTCTTATATAAGACTTAGAATTACGCAGCAGGCACTGGAATTGCATGTGCTGCCAGTGGAAAGATTTACCAACTAAGGAGTGTTCTCATGACGCAACTGACCCGTGAACAACAAATCGCAGCCCTGGAAAAAGACTGGGCAACCAACCCCCGCTGGAAAGGCGTGAAGCGCGGCTACTCCGCTGCTGACGTCGTTCGTCTGCGCGGCAGCGTTCAGCCCGATTACACCTATGCCAAAAACGGCGCTGAGAAGCTGTGGGCCAAGGTGAACGGCGGCGCCAAGAAGGGTTACGTCAATGCTTTCGGTGCTATCAGCGCTGGTCAAGCCATGCAACAAGCCAAGGCTGGCCTGGAAGCTGTGTACCTGTCTGGCTGGCAAGTTGCTGCTGATGGCAACACCTCTGAAACCATGTACCCAGACCAGTCGCTGTACGCCTACGACTCGGTGCCTACCATGGTTCGCCGCATTAACAACACCTTCAAGCGCGCTGACGAAATCCAGTGGGGCCGTGGCATCAACCCCGGTGACAAGGAATTCATCGACTTCTTCCTGCCTATCGTTGCTGACGCTGAAGCAGGTTTCGGCGGCGTGTTGAACGCTTTCGAACTGATGAAGAACATGATCACAGCGGGTGCTGCTGGTGTTCACTTTGAAGACCAACTGGCTGCTGTGAAGAAGTGCGGCCACATGGGCGGCAAGGTTCTGGTTCCTACCCGTGAAGCCATCGAAAAGCTGATTGCTGCCCGCTTTGCTGCGGACACCATGGGCGTGCCCACGATCATCCTGGCCCGTACCGATGCGGAAGCCGCCAACCTGATCACCAGCGACTACGACGCCAACGACAAGCCCTTCATCACTGGTGAGCGCACCCAGGAAGGTTTCTATCGCGTCAAGAACGGCCTGGAGCAATCCATCAGCCGTGGCGTCGCTTACGCTCCTTACGCCGATCTGGTGTGGTGCGAAACCGGCGTGCCAGACATTGGCTTCGCCCGTGAATTCGCCCAGGCTGTGCTCAAAGAGTGCCCCGGCAAGCTGTTGTCCTACAACTGCTCGCCTTCCTTCAACTGGAAGAAAAACCTGTCGGATTCGCAGATCGCGTCCTTCCAGGAAGACCTGTCCGCATTGGGCTACAAGTACCAGTTCATCACTTTGGCTGGTATCCACATCAACTGGTTCAACACCTTCCAGTTTGCCCACGCTTACGCCCAGGGCGAAGGCATGAAGCACTACACCGAAATGGTCCAAGAGCCAGAATTCGCTGCACGTGACAAGGGTTACACCTTCGTGTCGCACCAGCAAGAAGTGGGTGTGGGCTACTTCGACGACGTGACCACCGTGATCCAGGGCGGTTCTTCCTCAGTGAAGGCTCTGACTGGTTCTACCGAAGAAGAGCAGTTCCACTAAGCCCCCCGCTTGGCTGAACCAAGCCGGACCTTCGCAAGAAGGCCCGGCTTTTTTTTGCAGACCTGTTTGTGAGGGGGGTACAGGAGTGACTCTTGACTGCGGTTAAAATCTATTCTCAACTTTTGTATAAGAGCGAGAAAGGCATTCTGGTTATGACACCGCGAACTACCCCGGCGACATTCTTCAGCGAATAAGGCCGTAGTCCGCGCGCCTTGTGCGCAGTCAGCTACCAAAATCATAGTAAAGCGCGGACCGTTCCGCGCTTTTTGCTTTTCTTCAAGACGCTTTTGAGGCACATACCATGATCCACATTACGCTTCCCGACGGTTCTCAACGTGAATTTCCAGGCCCAGTTACTGTGGCCGATGTCGCTGCATCGATCGGTGCCGGTCTGGCCAAAGCTGCTTTGGCTGGCAAGGTGGACGGCAAGGTTGTTGACACCAGCTTCCAGATGACTGCCGACAGTGCGCTGTCCATCATCACAGGCAAAGACGCCGATGGGCTGGAAGTCATTCGCCACTCCACGGCCCACTTGCTGGCCTATGCGGTCAAGGAACTGTTTCCTGATGCACAGGTCACCATCGGCCCGGTCATCGAGCATGGTTTCTTTTACGACTTTTCGTATAAGCGCCCCTTTACACCGGAAGACCTGATTGCCATCGAAAAGAAGATGACAGCATTGGCGGCACTGGACGAGCCGGTGGTACGTCGCGTACTGCCGCGCGACGACGCGGTGGCGTATTTCAAGAGCCTGGGCGAGCACTACAAGGCCGAGATCATCGGGAGCATCCCGGCAGACCAGGATGTTTCGCTCTACCGTGAGGGCAAATTCGAAGACCTGTGCCGAGGCCCTCATGTGCCCAGCACCGGAAAACTCAAGCACTTCAAACTGATGAAGGTCGCGGGCGCCTACTGGCGTGGTGACCACAAAAACGAAATGCTCCAGCGCATTTACGGTACGGCCTGGGCGACCAAGGACGAGTTGCAGCAGCATCTGACGATGCTGGAAGAGGCCGAGAAGCGTGACCACCGCAAGCTGGGGCGCGAACTGGACCTGTTTCACATTGACGACCACGCGCCAGGCCTGGTGTTCTGGCACCCCAAGGGCTGGACCCTGTGGCAGGGTGTGGAGCAATATATGCGCAAGGTGTACCAGGACAACGGCTACCAGGAAGTCAAAGGCCCCCAGATCATCGACAAGGGGCTGTGGGAAAAGACCGGTCACTGGGACAAGTACCGCGAAAACATGTTCATCACCGAGTCGGAAAAGCGTGAATACGCCTTGAAGCCGATGAACTGCCCGGGGCACATCCTGATCTTCAAGCAGGGCATCAAGAGCTACCGTGATCTGCCACTGCGTTACGGTGAGTTCGGTAACTGCCACCGCAACGAGCCCTCGGGCGGTCTGCACGGCATCATGCGCGTGCGCGGCTTCACGCAGGACGATGGTCACATCTTCTGTACCGAGGACCAGATTCTGAAAGAGTGCGTGGACTACACCGCTCTGCTGCAAAAGGTCTACGCGGACTTTGGCTTCAAGAGCATCATCTACAAGATTGCCACGCGACCGGCCCAGCGCATTGGATCGGACGCCATTTGGGACAAAGCCGAGGCTGCATTGATCGAGAGCCTGAAGGCGTCCGGTTGTGACTACGAAATCTCGCCAGGGGAGGGCGCCTTTTACGGCCCCAAGATCGAATACACCCTGAAGGACGCCATCGGGCGCCATTGGCAGTGCGGCACTATCCAGGTGGACTTCTCCATGCCCGAGCGTCTGGATGCTGAGTACGTCGGCGAAGACGGTGCCCGCCATCGTCCGGTGATGCTGCACCGGGCCATCGTGGGCAGCCTGGAGCGATTCATCGGGATTTTGATTGAAGAGAGTGCTGGTGCCCTGCCTGCATGGCTGGCCCCAGTGCAAATTGCGGTACTCAATATCACCGATGCACAGGCTGATTACGCCCGTTCCGTGGCTAAAACGCTGCAAAATCAAGGGCTTAGGGTCAATTTAGACCTGCGCAACGAGAAGATTACGTATAAAATACGCGAGCATTCGATGCAGAAGCTGCCTTATCTGGTTGTCGTGGGTGACAAGGAGATGGCAGCAGGCGCTGTCGCAGTGCGTGCCCGGGGTGGTCAAGACCTCGGAGTGATGTCCCTGGATGCTTTTGTGCAAAAAGTCTTGGGTGACATTGCCAGCAAATCGGTTGTCTAAGCTTCCCCTTTGAGGCCAAAGATTGCGTTTTGCCCGCATGCAGTGTGCGGCTGTAGCTACAGTTTTTGTAGCAGATATTGTGAAGGATTGAGCCATCGCTACTGAATTTCGTGACCGCCGTCAGCGCGAAGAACGTAAACACCGTCTAAACCGGGAAATCATGGCCCCTGAGGTTCGCCTCTCGGGTCCGGAAAATGAGCCCCTTGGTGTCGTGAGCCTGATGGAAGCCCTGCGTATGGCAGGCGAGCTGGACGTTGATCTGGTTGAAATTGCTGCTACGGCGAATCCGCCGGTCTGTCGTTTGATGGATTACGGCAAGTTCAAGTACCAGGAACAGAAGAAGGCGGCGGAAGCGAAAGCCAAGCAGACGGTTATTGAGATCAAAGAGATCAAGTTCCGTCCGGGTACCGATGACGGCGACTACAACATCAAGATGCGCAATATCAAGCGCTTCCTGGCCGAAGGCGACAAGTGCAAGATCACTCTGCGTTTTCGGGGTCGCGAAATCACCCACCAGGAAATTGGTCTGGCGATGTTGCAGCGTATGCGCGACGAGTTGGGTGACACGATTATCGTGGAGCAGTTTCCGAAGCTGGAAGGGCGCCAGATGATCATGATGATTGCACCGGGGCGTAAAAAGCCGGGTGGTGCACCCAAGCCCGCAGCGGAAGCTGCGGCGTAAGTTTCTTTCGGTCGGTCTGGTCACCGGCTGATAGCAAAGGTGGCGGGTTGAGAAATCCGCTACGCAAGTGGAGAGATGCAAATCTCCCCACACAAGTGGCTCGGGGCCAACAAGGCTGGAAGCAGTTTCCAGACGCCTCACGAGCACAAATGAAAAGGAGCATTTAAATGCCCAAAATGAAGACCAAGAGCGCGGCGAAGAAACGCTTCCGCGTCCGTCCAGGTGGCACCGTCAAGCGCGGTCAAGCCTTCAAACGTCACATTCTGACCAAGAAGACCACCAAAAATAAACGCCATCTGCGCGGTTCTGCAGCTGTTCATGAGACCAATATGGGTCACATGGCACAGATGCTCCCCGGCCGTGGTATTTAATTAACGACGAACAAGGAGTAATCACATGCCTCGCGTCAAACGTGGTGTAACGGCTCGCGCCCGCCATAAAAAAGTTCTGGCCCTTGCAAAAGGTTTCCGTGGTCGCCGCGGTAATGTCTTCCGTATCGCCAAAGAAGCGGTAATGAAGGCTGGGCAATATGCCTACCGTGACCGTCGTACCAAGAAACGTGTGTTCCGTCAGTTGTGGATCGCCCGTATCAACGCTGCTGCACGTCAGTGCGGTATGACATACAGCCAGTTTGCCAATGGTCTGAAGAAAGCCAACATCGAGATCGACCGCAAGGTTCTGTCCGATATTGCTATCCATGACATGGCTGCTTTTGCTGGCATCGTGGAACAAGTCAAGGCCAAGCTGGCTGCTTGATTCGCGATAGGTGGCTATAGTTTTTATAGCTACCCAAGCACCAGAAACAAGGGCTAGGGCTTGAAAGAGCACTAGCCCTTTTTCAATTCTCTCCGATACAGTTTTACACCGCACCCATGAACGACCTCCAGCCCATTGTCGACGCCGCGCAAGCTGCTTTTGCACAAGCCGCTACCCCAGCAGAACTGGAAAACGCCAAAGCCCAGTTCCTCGGCAAGTCCGGGCGCATGACCGAGTTGATGAAGGGTATGGCCGCCCTGAGTGTGGAAGAAAAGAAAACCCGTGGTGCGGCCATCAATCTGGCCAAACAGGCGATTGAGGCGGCACTGAATGCAGCCCGTCAAGCCATGGCCGATGCAGAACTGGCCGCCCAGCTGCAAGCTGAAGCGCTGGACGTGACGCTGCCCGGCCGTCAGCGCGGGCAGGGGGGCTTGCATCCGGTGTCACTTGCGCAAGAGCGTATTGAAGCCATATTCGGATCCATGGGCTTCGATGTCGCTCAAGGCCCGGAAATTGAGGCCGACTGGTTCAATTTCACGGCACTCAACACCCCCGAAGACCATCCTGCACGTTCGATGCACGACACCTTCTACGTGGAAGGTGGTTCCGCCACAGCCCCCAACCTACTGCGCACCCACACCAGCCCGATGCAGATCCGCTATGCGGTGCAGCACGTCAAGAAATACCGTGCACTGGCAGGTGACTCCGGCGACGGGCTGTTTGGCGGTGCCATGCCCGAGATTCGCGTGATCGCGCCGGGCCGCACCTACCGGGTGGACAGTGATGCGACCCATTCTCCGATGTTCCACCAAGTGGAGGGGTTGTGGGTTGGCGAGAACATCAGCTTCAAGGATTTGAAGTCGGTCTACCTGAACTTCATCACGACATTTTTCGAGACGGACGCACTGCAACTGCGTTTCCGCCCCAGTTACTTTCCGTTCACCGAGCCAAGCGCCGAGATCGACATCATGTTCGAATCTGGCCCGCTCAAGGGGCGCTGGCTGGAAGTCTCCGGCTCGGGCCAGGTGCACCCGCAAGTGATCCGTAACATGGGTCTGGACCCGGAGCGCTACATCGGCTTTGCTTTCGGCTCCGGCATCGACCGTCTGGCCATGTTGCGCTACGGCGTGAACGACCTGCGCCTGTTCTTTGATGGCGACGTCCGTTTCCTGTCGCAATTCCAGAACTGATTAGAACTATGCAATTCCCTGAATCCTGGCTCCGCGCCTTCTGCAATCCTCCCATCTCGACCGCTGTGCTGGCCGAGACGCTCACCATGGTCGGTCTGGAAGTGGAGGAGCTCAAACCCGTTGCGCCTCCGTTCACCCAGATCGTCGTGGGTGAAATCAAGACCGCCGAGCAACACCCCAATGCTGATCGTCTGCGTGTCTGCACTGTGGATGTTGGTCAGACCGAACTGCTGAATATTGTCTGCGGTGCGCCCAATGCGCGTGTGGGTATCCGCGTGCCTTGCGCGCTGGTCGGGGCCGAGCTGCCTCCCGGTGAAGACGGCAAGCCCTTTGTGATCAAGGTCGGCAAGCTGCGTGGTGTGGAAAGCCAGGGCATGCTGTGCTCTGCCAAAGAATTGCAGTTGGCGGACGATCACGGTGGTTTGCTGGAGTTGGCTGCGGATGCACCTGTGGGCCAGAACATCCGTGAACACCTGAACCTGGACGACACTCTGTTCACACTCAAACTCACGCCCAATCTGGCCCATTGCCTGAGCGTGTACGGTGTCGCGCGTGAGGTGTCTGCACTGACCGGTTCGCCTTTGCTGACGCCTGTCATTGCACCGGTTGCTGTGACGAACCAGGACACAGTGCCGGTCAAGATCAGCGCGCCCGATCTGTGCGGCCGCTTCTCCGGTCGCGTGGTTCGCAACGTCAACACCAAGGCGAAGACGCCGCAGTGGATGGTCGACCGCCTGGCGCGCTGCGGTCAGCGCAGCGTCACCGCTCTGGTGGACATCTCCAACTACGTGATGTTCGAGTTCGGTCGCCCATCCCACATCTTCGATCTGGACAAGATCCACGGCACGCTGGACGTGCGATGGGGCAAAGCGGGCGAAGAGCTCAAGCTGCTCAATGGCAACACCGTCACGGTGGACGACAAGGTCGGTGTGATTGCTGACGATGTCCAGGTCGAGTCGCTGGCCGGAATCATGGGCGGCGATGCCACTGCCGTGTCAGACGACACGAAAAACGTCTACGTCGAGGCCGCGTTCTGGTGGCCCAAGTCGGTTGCGGGCCGTTCGCGTCGCTACAACTTCTCTACCGATGCGGGGCACCGCTTCGAGCGTGGTGTGGATCCCGAACTGACGGTGGAGCACATCGAGCGCATTACCCAGTTGATCCTGGAGATTTGCGGAACGCCTGAGACCACCTGCGGGCCTGTTGACGATCTGCAGCCCAATGTGCCCAAACCCGCTCCGGTGAGCCTGCGCGTGGCGCGCGCAGCCAAGGTGATCGGCATGCCGGTCACACAGACGCAGTGCGTGGAAGTGTTGCAGCGTCTGTGCCTGCCGTTGACGCAGACCGATGGCGTAATCACGGTGACCCCACCCGCGTATCGTTTCGACATCCAGATCGAAGAAGATCTGATTGAAGAGGTGGTGCGCATCGTCGGTTACAACAACTTGCCGAACACGCCGCCGCTTGCGCCGATTTCGGCCAAGGTGCGGACCGAGTCGCAGCGTAGTCCGTTTGCCGTGCGCCGTGCGCTGGCCGCGTTGGGTTATACGGAGACGATCAACTACAGCTTCGTCGAAGACCGCTGGGAGCATGAACTGGCCGGCAACCCCGATCCAATCAAGTTGCTGAACCCGATTGCAAGCCAGATGAACGTGATGCGCACGTCGCTGCTGGGTTCCCTGCTGCAGGTTCTGAAGTTCAACCTGGCTCGCAAGGCGCCGCGTGTTCGCGTATTCGAGATCGGCCGCGTGTTCCTGCGCGACGTGTCGGTGCCCGAGTCCGACAGTACCGTGCAGGGCTTTGACCAGCCCATGCGCATTGCTGCATTGTCCAGCGGCAACGCGAATGCGCAGCAGTGGGGTCACAAGGAGCAGGGCGTTGATTTCTTCGACGCCAAAGGCGATGTTGAGGCCTTGCTGGCCCCGCAGATGGCCGAATTCAAGCCCGGCAATCACCCTGCAATGCACCCTGGCCGTTGCGCCCAGGTGCTAGTGGGTGGCAAAGTGATTGGTCATGTGGGTGAACTGCACCCGAAATGGCGCCAGGGCTACGAGCTCCCGCAAGCTCCGATGTTGTTCGAACTTGAGCTCGATCCCATACTTGCGCGCAAACTGCCGGAATTCGTACCCGTGGCCAAGTACCAACCTGTGCAGCGTGACATTGCCGTGGTGGTAGCCGACTCCGTGACGTACGCCGATCTGATGGCCGCAGTGTGGGCCGCTTCCACTGTTGGCCTGTTGCGCGATGCCCAGCTCTTTGATGTGTACCGCCCCAAGGTCGCCAAGGAGGTGCCTGTTGAGGCCGGTGCCACCGACCGCAGTCTGGCTATACGTCTGACTTTCAATAGCACCGAGGCTACGCTGACGGACGATCAGATTGAAACCGCTGTCAAGGCAGTGGTGGACCAATTGCAGTCAACCGTCGGCGCGCGCCAGCGTGTCTGAGGAGGAATCTATGGATTTTTCTGTTGAAAGCCTGGAAACTCCGGCACTGACCAAAGCGCAGTTGGCCGATCTGCTTTTTGAGCAAATCGGTCTGAACAAGCGCGAGTCCAAGGACATGATCGATGCGTTCTTTGACCTGATCTCTGCGAGCCTGGTGGACGGGACGGACGTCAAGATTTCAGGGTTTGGCAATTTCCAGATCCGTACCAAGGCGCCTCGCCCTGGTCGCAATCCCCGCACCGGTGAGTCCATCCCGATCCAGGCCCGACGGGTTGTTACCTTCCATGCGAGCCACAAGCTCAAGGAACAGATCCAGGACGACAAGGTAGTTTCCGTCAACTAAGCCACACTTCACCGGATATTTGGGGGCGGTCCGCAATCAGGCTTTGCGCTGTCTGCAAACTTAGAGTAACCTCTACGCTTTGCCCTGTACAGCATTGATTTCAATGGAGAAAAGTCTCCCGCCCATCCCCGCCAAACGCTATTTCACCATCGGTGAAGTGGGCGATCTTTGTGGCGTCAAACCCCATGTGCTACGGTATTGGGAGCAGGAGTTCACACAACTGCGGCCCATGAAGCGCCGCGGCAATCGCCGGTATTACCAGCACCATGAGGTGCTGATGATCCGTCGGATCCGCGATTTGCTCTACGACCAGGGCTTTACCATCAGCGGCGCCCGCAACAAAATGCAGGAACTGCTGCAAAACGAGCGGGACAAGAAGCGCAACGGTGAAGTCCTGCTCGATGGCGTTGAGGTTCTTGAGGTCGACGATGTTGATCTGGAAGACTTCGAAGACAGCGAGTTATCGGAACACTCAGATGAGGTTTCGGGTCAGTTGGTGCAGTTCCGGCGAGAATTGTTTGAAATTCGTGAGTTACTGGCCGTGAGTGACTGAAATTGCGCCTCAGGTCGAGGTATAATTTGAGGCTTGATCGGTGTGTGGCGCAGCCTGGTAGCGCACTTGCATGGGGTGCAAGGGGTCGAAGGTTCGAATCCTTTCACACCGACCATATGAATCAAGGACTTAGAGTAGAAATGCTCTAAGTCCTTTCTTCTTTCTGCGACCCCGTGTCCGGCGCGTGTCCGGAAATTTAATGGATTGCACTCAGCTTTGTTATTTGGCTAGAAACACTGAAAGGTCCGATTCAGGACTTTCAAGTTGGACAAGGGCCGCACCGTTGGCGCCGATAGGTGGGCATCTCAAAGGTCGACACTAGCGTGGGAAGCTGGCCACTTAGTTTCTTACTAACACCGTCTTAGCTCAAGTACAGCGCTAAATTTGGACTTAAGACCACTTGAGTTGAGTCGTCAATACTGCGGCGCATAGACACCGCTGGCGCACATGGCCTTGCAAGTTTTTGCTCCATGGTGCTCTCGTAGCACGGTTGTGTCCCGAAACTTAACCGCCATCCGACGACAACAAGTTGTTACCATATCCAAACAAAATGGCCCCCAAGGGGCTACAAGGGAGGAAATGTGGCATTTGTTATCCGAGCCGTCGAAGACGTCCTCCTTCCGCGGGGACTTGAAAGCCCAGACCTAGCAGTACTTCAAGCAACACATCAGAGCTACCGGGCGTTACTCTTACAGCCCGGTGGCCCCATTTATGCTGACAGCACGCGCATTGGCCCACTGGATGTCGCAGCGGCCCAACTGAGGTCCGATTTCCTCCTCAAGATGGCAACGGAACGTGGTGACCAATTGGTCATCACGCCTGAATACTACTTACCAGTAGTGAATCGCCCCGGGTTCCAAGGAGGCCCGTTGGGTTAAGTCAGACTGGTATTGCGGTCTGACTGGCTAATTGCCGATAGTAATTTTCTTCAGCTTCGGCAGGGGGAATATATCCAATCGGCTCAAGCAGCCTGTGGTGGTTAAACCAGGACACCCATTCCAGCGTGGCAAGTTCCAGCGATTCCTTGGTCTTCCAGGGTGCCCGACGGTGAATCAATTCGGCTTTGTACAAGCCGTTGATTGTTTCGGCCAGGGCGTTGTCATAGCTGTCGCCGCGACTGCCCACGGAAGGCTCGATTCCAGCTTCGGCCAGCCGCTCGCTGTACCGGATGGACACATATTGGGACCCCCTGTCGCTGTGATGGATCAGGGCATCGTCCCGTTGGGGCTGCCGGTCGTATAGGGCTTGCTCCAACGCATCCAGTACAAAGTCCGTTCGCATGGAACTGCTCTGACGCCAGCCCACGATCCGTCGGGCATAGACGTCAATTACGAAGGCCACGTATTGCCAGCCCTGCCAGGTCGACACGTACGTGAAGTCCGACACCCACAGCTGATTGGGCCGGTCTGCCTTGAAGTGCCGGTTGACCCGATCCAGCGGGCACGGCGCATTGGCGTCCCCGATGGTGGTTCGCACGACCTTGCCACGGCGCACACCGCGCAGGCCCAGGCGACGCATGAGCCGCTCGACCGTGCAGCGGGCCACTGCAATGCCTTCGCGGTTCATTTGCTTCCAGACCTTGTCGGCACCATAGACCTGCATGTTGGCGTGCCAGACCCTTTGAATGTCTGGGATCAAAGCATCATCATGGTGGGCGCGTGCACAGCGCAAGGCTGGGTTACGCATTTGTGCTGCGTGGCGCCGGTAACACGACGGGGCAATCTGCAGGACCTTGCAGATCGGCTCGACCCCGTAGGTGTCGCGGTGCCGGTCGATATACGCCTTCAATTCTTGAGTCGGCGGTCGAGCTCCGCCTGGGCGAAAAACGCGCTGGCCGTCTTGAGGATGTCATTGGCCCGACGCAGTTCCTTGACCTCACGCTGCAATGCCTTGAGCTGCTCGCGTTCGCTGGTGCTCAGGCCTTCTCGCTGGCCGTTGTCCACTTCATCGCGCTTGACCCATTCATTGAGGGTTTGCGGCACGCAGCCGATCTTGGGGGCGATCGATTCAATAGCTGCCCACAACGATGGGTATTCGCCACGGTGCTCTTGCACCATGCGCACGGCACGTTCGCGGACTTCCGGGGAAAACTTGTTTAATCTCTTGTTCATGGCTCCATCTTCTCAAAGGTTGGAGCCTCCTCAAAACACGGGGCGATTCAATCAGCTTGAGTTTTTAGGGTTTACCCATGCATTCAGGAAAGCTGATGTGAATCACAATTCACTCGACGGTCTGCTGCAGGCAGGAGTATTCCGTAACGGCAGTTAGCGTCAAACACAGCAATGGAGCTGTTGATCCGAGGTCGCAAGTTGCCTTGGACACATTGCCAACGATGTTTCACTAGGGAGTAAGAATATGAAGACAACTATTACAGCAGGTGTATTGGCGATAGCATGTTTTGCCGCATCCGCACAAAGTCCAGCAAATTCGCTGACACCGCCCGAGAAGGCCACGTACAAGGCTTCAACGTATTCGTTCGGCATCTTTTCATCAAAATGGGAAGACCCAACGGAAGTGACCATGCTGCTCCAGCGAAATGCAGCCGGACAAGATGTATATCAGGTATGCGCCTGAAGTCAAGAACTACGTGCGACGCATCTATTCAGACGGTAAATGGGCAAGGATTGTGCGAGAACTCGTTAAGTACGAGGTGCATTGATGATGCTCAAGCGCTTCGTGTTATTTTCAGTATTGCTAATCACAGGCTACCAGGCGCATGCCCAAATGCCACTCGCGGCTGGCGATCGATGGACATTCGATGCAACGAATGAATACCAGGGGAAAGTAGTTACTTCTGAGATCACTCGACAGGTGACGCAAACCGAGCCAGAGCTCATAAGGCTTGAAGTGATTACAAAGAGTTCGGGAACTGAGACAAAGATGGCTGAATCACGCGATGGCAATTTGAACATCGTCGAATCGGGAAAACTGCGCTATATCCCAAACCTTGGATTATTTCAATTTCCATTAACGGCAGGCAAAAGAGAGTTCGCGATCGAGAGATTGCAAATTGAAAGCGGTCGCATGATCAAGATGGAAGGCACAGTTGAAGTCTTTCCAATGCAAAAAACTAGCGTTCCAGCAGGGGAGTTCGATACTTTCGAAATCGTTGCAAACGGACGCTTCATTGATCCCAAGGCCAGCACAAGTAGCCGCTATCAAACACGGGCATGGTACGCCCCAAAGGTAGGCTTTTTCGTAAAGCAGGAGAACCTTGAGCGCAACAACCAGGATACGGCCAATTTCTCGCAATACAAGGCTGAACTCAAGTCATTTGAATTACAGCCAAGGTAGTGGCCATGATAGGTATACACCGTAGAGATTGGTTGCGGTATCTGACCGCTAGCGTGAGTGGTACCTTGGTTGGCGGCGTATGGGCGCAAGTAGCCATGACCGAGTATCCCTTTGTATTGGGTATAGCAAGCGGAACACCAACACCAACCGGTATCGTGCTCTGGACGCGCCTTGTCCCACACAACCCATTCAATAGCGATTGGGCAGACAAGATTCTTGACGTCAAATGGGAGGTGGCCCGAGACGACAAATTCACCCAGCTTGTTCGACGGGGAACTACACAAGCTATCCCAACCTTGGCGCACAGCGTACATGTGGAAGTCGATGGGTTGGAGCCGGACAGGT
>Ga0209582_1000784_pt1 | contig 17317 bp, 28 predicted proteins | sample KloWWTmetKNB5Kit_FD_187176 | JGI IMG/M metagenome (GOLD analysis project Ga0209582, IMG submission 187176) | Active sludge microbial communities from Klosterneuburg, Austria, studying microevolution and ecology of nitrifiers - Klosterneuburg... | ecosystem: Engineered > WWTP > Aerobic digester >...
GCTATCTGTTCCGACTAAAGAGAGACAGCATGTATGAGACTTATATAGTAAGTCGGAACGTGGATAAATCCACCTCTTTAGTCTCATACATTATAAGAATATTTATAAGGAAAACAAGTTACATTTAAAAGCCTGCGTATACTTCATTTCAGTTATAGTTCATAGTGTTTTTTAGTATAAGCGAAGTCTTCCATTTCCACTGATATACTTTTCACGCTCCTTATAGAGAGATTCAGTATACATTCCATGCCACCATTTCTGTTCTGGGAAATAATACTGTGGCTTGGTGTTATGTCAGGACTGGATTGCAAGGTCGCATCAAGTGATGAGGTGGTGCATATGAAGTAAAGTTATTTATCAATTACTGGTAGCCATTTATACCGAAATCATTTTACTGATTTATTATAAGATCTTAAAGCAGCAGATAGATTGCTAGCGAAAATATTATTTTCTTCTCGGCATTCTTTTGTGCTGGCATATACTTTAATTAATTCTCCGTCTAATGTATACTTTCAGACAGGAATTCAGCGTATATTTGTTCTCATATTTCTTATATTGGGTTATTTTTTAGGATGAGTTCGGGGTTAGGAAATAATCTTTCTTTGAGTCTTTTTAGAATTATTGATTTTCATATTGAAATTCACATATCCATATCATCGAGAGAATCAATATCCTTATCTTCTTCTTTTATATCCTCTATCATCTCATCTATTGTAGCGATGGGGTCGATAGTAGCTAGTGCATCAAGCTCATCTATCACTGCAGGAGAAAGTGAGAGTACATATCATCCATTCTTTTCTTCAGTGAATCGTCTTGATTTTAGAAATGCTTTTAGAGATTCTAAAGGTATGAGTTTAGACATGGGAGGAGATGGTTATATAATATTTCTACGGATAAGCTCCATTATAAATAATGCGACGAATCATCATACTACATATCCAAAGACAAATTTATTCATGGAAGGAGGGGTTAGGAGGTAATGGCATCCAGTGAGTGTATGGAATATGGGAATCCCATATCCATCTTCAAGAATGTTCCGAAGCATATCATTGAGCAACATCTATATGTACATCATAACATGCTAATACCATTGTATTATCTTCTGGATATTTTTCTTCTAATTCTATCCACTCATCCATCTTCGAGATTTCCTCTCGGAGTTCTTGGAGGACTATATATCATCCGTGACATACTTCATATCAAAGAGTTTTATGAAGTGGCATTTTTTCTTTGTATGGAGTTCTTTCTTCCATCTTCCTATCTATGAGTTCTTCGATTCTCTCTTTCAGAGATTTTTCTTGGGTAGCTTGTTTCATATTTCTTATAGGGGGGATTAAAAATATTGAATTACGGAAGTAGACTCTCTACATACAGTGTGTCAATTTGCGACATGCTCTTTCATTTTTTTCATATCTCTGGAATAGTGATAGAATAAATCAAATTGCTCTCAACAACTACAGGTTGCAAAATCTCATATTTTTGATTTTCTTGTTCGCATATTTCCTATAGTTATAAATTAAGAAGAGAGTGTACGTATGCGATGCAATCGGTGGATTGCTTGTCGAGGGATTCTCGTTTTGTTTTCCATAGTCCTACCATCTCGATAATAGTATTGAACCATACAGGATAATTTTCTTCGTGAGTTTCATATGTATCCCACCAATCCAGTACATCCCCTATCATCACAGGCAAAAAATATCCTGTACTTTCATTTCATACATGAGTACGTGCTATTTTCATATCAATAGCAGAGAGCATACTCGCTCTATCAGATGCTTCGAGGTCTTGGTCTTTGGTAGTCATAGGATTCTAAGAGGTTATTTATAAAGAAAGCGAAGTGGGCAAGGATTCCCATAGAGCCACCTTGCATATCGTGTTTTCCACGGGCACACGAACCGATGCTGGACATCGTGCGATACTCGAACGAGGAATTACTCTCGAACAGGGTATGTCTATTCTGCCACCACTTCACCATCTCTATAAAGAGAGTGTAGGCTTCTCACCTACTCGCTTCACTATCGCAAAGTTCGACGCTGACATTTTACATCGAACAGAGATGGGGATTATCTGATCTCTAGTACCTTCTCTACGTCTCACTCGAATCTTGCCCTTATAGAAAAAATTCTTCGGAGTCTTTCTGCTTCTGTAATTTCATTTCGTCTTGCCATGCCATTGATCCGAGCGATCTGTATTGACTCTGGAAGCTCTGAGAATCTTCGTGCTTCATGAAGAGAGTCTTGTATTTCGGAGGAGTTCATAGTTATTTAGAAAAAGAAATATAATTGTTTTCATGAAGCCAGAGTATCATTTCAGCGAGAGCGTTTGGAAGAGATGATTTAGTTACTGCATAAGCATCATTTCAAGAGGATATTCTGTATGATACAATGTAGTTAGCTGTAGCTTTTTCTATAGAAATCCAAGCGAATCAAGATAGATATGGCATAACATCCAACATCTCCATGACGGAAGGACATAATGCGACAAATGGTTCAGTTTTGAATGAATTAATGCCATAAGAATCAAAATCAAATCTATACCATTTCTTTTCTGTATCTAGGAATCCTATCGGTGTAAGTTTCCTGCATAGCTCAAGTGATGGGTAGTGGGAGGAGTTCATAAAATAATAATTAAAAAGTAATTTCACGAGGAGATCCGATATATCAATAATGTGCTAGCAACAAGTATCCATACCCTGTGAAATAAATCACCACTATGATATATCGACACTTCCAGTGAAGGGGGATTATTTTGATAGGAAAACATTTGCTCTGTTTTCACATTCTTTCCTATACAATCTCCATATTTTCCATTTCTTATATAAAGAAAGTCAGCTAAGTAAAGATTTTTTAGTATGGTAATCTTGGAAAAACCAAAATCAATTTCATGTCCATAGACAGTAATTTCAATCTGTGCTATTTATTGTAAATTCTCAAAAGTCCCAGTCATGGAATATATTTTTCATAAATATAAAAAGGTTAAAAAGTATCCATTCCATAAGCAAGATTTCATTTTACGCTTGTGGCTTGCTTACGGCTTCAGGATGGAAGGTATATTATTTCCCCTTGCAACCCTTTCGGGGAAGAGATTATTCATTTATATCTTGATATTCGGTGCAATTGTATTCTTTTATTTCTCCATTTGGCATCTTCACTATCAAGTCTATATTAGAACCGTAATATCAATTATTACTTCCTCTTCATGGTACAAATATTGCATATTCTTTTTTTCAGTCGATAAGTCGAAGAGTAATACCCATTCATGGAGTTCACTTGATTTCTATTTTTTCTACTTGTGATATAAATTGTTTAGATGTTTCAAAATAATCTTTCGTTTCATCAAAGCATAGTTGATGCGATTCACAACAATCTTGGTCATGATAGCTAGAGAACATTCAGATTACCTTATCGTACTCCATAGGAAGTGGAGGATTGAATTCGAGTGTATCAATCAATACATTTTCTATTTCTGACATAAAATTATAATTAAAAATAAAAATCCTAATTTCTGCTCACCAGTTGAGTGGTGGGCATAAACCAAGATTCTTGCTATCTCAACATAGCAGAATCATTATATGAAAAAATTGCTCAAAATCAAGCTAATCCGCTATAAAAACAATCTTATCTTCCTTTCCCCAATGCTTCGAGTAACAATTATTCCATATTTCAGAGTCATCATGCTCTTTATCTTTCCAAAATACCGTATCAGTGAAAGCTTTAAATAGATTATCAGTGTCAGGTCGAGATTGCATAGGTTTTCCGTCCATTTCTAGGCGTTTTTTCTTACTCCATGAGTCAGCCATAGCAAAATGAAATTCTATTCGGTATGTGCCTTCTATGAGAGATTCTATAATCTCTTTTTTGTGAGGATGAACGTAGAAACGGAGATTATTCATTTTTGCATGATACGCTTGTGTTTTTTCTGTCCATGAAGAGTTTTTATTTGACCTCACCGCTGGAAATGGTCGTAATGGGATTTCTAGGTGCATTTTTGAGTGTGTTAATATATGAGTCGTAACGATTGTGACACTCTATAGAGCAAACAAGCTCGATATTTAGTTTCTCGAATTTGTATTCTGGATAGAGTCATTTGGAAAGAGTATGTGCAAAACAAAAAGAGAGAGGCTCTGGAATATGTTTACCACATACTCGACACTTATGCTCTCTTTCTTGCCATATTTCAGCAAATACTTCTTTCTGTCCTGTTTTTTGTCTATTGGTCTTTGGAAGTGCTTTTTGAACTTTTGGAAACATTAGAAGGAAAGTGAGTTATAAAAACCTGTACTTATTTTCAGTCCGTGAGGGCATCATATTTGCGTATTACTAGAGTGTTCACTTGTACAATACCGACTCGGCGGATGACTTCATGCAGGAGAGTAGAAAAAAGCCATGTTTTTCGCCTTATACCACCTCTTTTCATATTTTCCGACCCAATGCACCACTCAATCATTAAAACTCTTGTAATCGTCTTTTACTTGTAATCAGAAGCAATTGTATTTGTTATACGCTCGGCATTTAAATCATCATCATGACTCGTTTTTTACGATAGAAGCACCTATTTTGATACATTGGACTGGATCATCTGCTAACTCCTTGCAATTTATTACGAGTGATTCAGCGATTTCGTCACGAATTCCTTTCTTTGATAACTCGGAGATTTTGCATTCTGCATCGCACGATACCTGAATGTCTTTATTTTCGTTTCATCATCCCACGGAAGGAGGAATTCACTGTTTTGTTGAATCCTTTTCTCCTCAAGCCTGAATCTCCATAGAAACTCCTGTCGCTGTTTTTCATGTCGCTGTCGTAAATTCCTTAGCTGATACTTCTGGTACATATACTTTCATACCTTTTTCAGGAGTGAAAATAAAACAGAGAATAGAGATACAAAAAGCCGAAATACAAAGGTAAGAATATTTTTCATACATAGTGTGTTATTTATTCCGATTAAACGAATCGTGGCGTATTATTTGTTTTAATCTGATCGTACTCTTTGTCGATTATCTTCATCAATAATAGCCTGTGTGAGTTTTATTTCTAGCTCTAAGTATTGGATATAGAGCTCACAAGCATCATTATCGACATCAGAAGGATAATCGTATCAAAAGAAGTCTTGTATCTTTTTTTTATTGTTTTTCATAGAGAAAGTAGTCATATTTTGAAAAGGTTGTGTGTACAATGATACCATGCTCGCAAGTTTCGAGCTTTCTTAAGAATTTGTCTTTCTTCATATTAGAATTTATCGTTAAATCGTAAAATTGCTTCACGTCATCGCTTATTTATAGAGTAGTAGTTTCTTTTTCCTCGAAGTGTCTTTTCAGAACGTACATTTAAGAATCACATTTTAGCTAGTTCACTTGCTCTTCGATCATCTGATTTTCAGACAGTATTTAAATGGTGTCAATTTATAGAAATATATAAAACATTATGTTCTTCATCTCTAATAAATACAAGTTCTGGATTCCCGAATCAAGAATAATAAGAAATAGTCTCTAATAGTCTAAAGTGAGAAGCATAGAATCAATAAGGAGGGATATTGACTGTAGGATCGGACAACTCACTCGCACCTGCTGTCTCTCTCTCGAATCTACCAGAAGTATACCTTAAAACACTACCAGCCAAAAAAGAAAGGAAAATAGAAAAAAGGAGCATAAAAGAAAAATTAAGAATTACATAATGAAAGGAACTCTGCCGAATCTTTTGGTGGAAGATGATATCATAATTCTAAAAAAAAATTCTCGACCTTCGTAAAATACTCACTAAAATCACTTCTTTTGAGTTTTGCGGTGCTTTCGACCTTTCGGACGTACTTTCTACTCTTTCAGAGTTTCACGAGCTTCTTATGCGAAAGAAATTGCATTTTCATTAATTCATGCAAATACTCTCTATCGTTTCAAGTTTCACGCTCGACAAGAGTAAGTAAAGCCCAATACAAACGATTTTGCTCTATGTTACGAGGAGGATTATATTTTTGTATCATCCAATCTCCGTCAGGCAATCTCTCCAATGCTTCTCGAAGTCAAAGGAGAGTATTTCATTTTTTAGTGAATCGCATTAGTCGAATTTAGGTTGTATAATTTCTCCATGCTCAAGATAGTGTACTATAACTTCCTGTAGAGGTCGTCAAATAGTAAGTCAGTTATCTAAAGCCCATTGTTTAATAGCTTCTTTTGAGAAAGCATTGTCTTCGATAATACACCGCTCAAGGTCTTTTACTGAAAAGTATCGAAGTGCTTTTGAGCCTGTAGGAGTTTCAGTAGTTTTTGTAGGTATACTTGTAGGGGTTTTCTTATTTCCATTACAAAACTCGGTAAGTTTATATTTATTAGCGTTATAATCCGTATAAGAAATCCATACAAAGTCTTTTTCGTAAAGAAAACGACCTATTCACCATTTTACACAAGCTCGTTTAAAAGCATCAGAGGCTTCTCATTTAATGACTGCATCTTCTCCAGAGTTTTCATCTGGCTTACTCCCCGCATCACTTCTCCATATCCATTCGTCTCACACTTTTATCCCTACTTTACAGAAAACTGTATCACGAATAAGGAAATAATCATCCTGCCATTCACAAGTAGAATCAAGTATATCCATACAATCACGAGCATCTATATATGCAACACATTGTCATTTTTTATCTTGATCCATTTGAGATTTCCATCATTTTGGAGTAGTTTGTATTTTCCATTTATATGGAATTTCCTTTTTAAGAGATTCGAGTAATGTTTTGAGTTCCATAGATTATGATTTTAGAAAATAAAGATTGTCTAATACTTCCATTTCTCGAAGAGAGAGGATTCTAAGTATTTCTTTTGGAAATCGGTATTTATTGTTGTGGTTTTCTTTCACCTGCCCTATCTTGTGCTGAATATCAGCTAGTTGTGCATCTGTGTGCATATTTATATTTTTAAAAGAGTTAAAATCGGAGACAGTAGCAATATAGCTAAGAGGATATATTCTATTTTTGTCATAGTTCAAAAGTTTTAAGAGTATCATAGCTCATTTTTTGCCAGATTATGTCACAAGTCTTTTTTCGAGACTCGACATAATTTACTCACCATGCTGTACGTTCGCATAGCTTGATTGTATAGCTTGCAGATAGTGCATGAGTATCAGTCACTTGTAAGTAGACTGTAGCTATAAGAAGAGTGCAAGAAAGAGACATCATTAAACGGTATAATTTGTTACGCATATATATTTGTTTAAAAAGTAAAAATCACTTTATCCGATAGTGAGAAACGGGCTAGAATACCTACATCTTACTAAGATTTTGGCGTTTACTTGGACTAAAGTAATATGTTAATTTCTATATAGAGTCCACTATATAGCCTAGACACTATGGATGGAATAACGATTCTAGGAAACGTCTCAAAATGAGAGCCACCCACACAATTTCTTGTGAGTAGCTTTAGCGAATACACCTTTTCAGGCGACTCTCACTTTGAATGGAAGCCCTCTCATAATTTAATATTCCAGAGGGCATAAAGCCGATGACGAGTCGGCAGAGGTTAAAACTTTACCGAGCCGATTCATAAGAATAGATAGCATTCTGGATCAAGTCAGTTTCTGATTTAGAAGTTCCATTATCATGGAGAACATCAAGAATGAGTTGCATATAGTCTGATTTCTCTCAGTTATTATTGTCGAGAAATTCAAGACGTTCCGAAAAGTCGTATGGTGCTTGCATAAGTAAGAAGTAAAAAAGTAAAAAGATAAAATCAATCGTGTTCAGCGACTATATATCCTATAATAGGAAAGTCCGTACTAATGATTGATTATACCATTTTTAGTTTCTTTGATTGGTACTTTAGCGAGTCTGGAACTTCTGGAACTTCATTCGTTTCTTACTGTTTCCCGCTTGTTAACTTACCCCACAAGAGTGATAAGACGAAATAGTAATTAAAGTAAGACGTGATGAGATGTTAAGGAAAGCTTTTAATCGCTTCAACACAACCAATTATATGCATAAATAAATGTAATGCAATAGCTGTCTCTCATTTCCTTCATGTATCAGCATACCAAAGCGAAAAGAAAATAATCACTATATCTTCGTGATATAATGATTATTCGTGGATTTTGAGTTATTGATTCAAAAAGTTATACAGTTATTTAATTAAGGAGTAATCATTTTTTCCATTTGCTAGAGTAATACTTCTTCTTCAGCATTCTCGACATTCACTAGCATAACCTTGCATATTCCCACACTTCTGGCATTTCCAGTGATTATTTCAATCTGGAGCAAATTTTAGAGTCGTATATAAGTCATTTTTTCACTCTATTTCGAGTAATTCATTTTTTAAAACTTCTAAATAAGGCTTGAGTCTATTTACTAAGTCTCAATGAGAAATATTGTATGGATGAGTAAACCATTCCATTCCTCTTTCTACTCCGTATTCAATAAGAGTATTTAGAGCTTTATGTGCTTCTTGCGGAGTAATCATACTTATTTTTTTAAAATTAGATTTTCTTTCCTATTGTAGACTACCCAAGAGCTCGGAGAAACTAGTACTCTATTCTTTCACAGGAGTAACACTGTCTTATTGCCATAAATTATTTTTTAGATTGTCTTAGAGATATTTGTCATAAAACACGTAAATCTTTTATTCAGATAATAGTAAATTTATCATATGGTATATGATTTTGTATGTAAGTATATGCAAGTTCAGAAACTTCAGAAATAGTAGCTCTACTTCAGGTTTCAAAAATCCAGTCATTAAATCAGACGGAAAAATCTTTTTCTTGAACACGAAGTGATATAAGCCAGTAAATAGAGTTGTCCATATTTTAAAATTAATAAATATTTAGCTTTCCTTATGATTCTTAATGTAAAACGTCTGTACCCTGACTCTATTCATATCTTTCAGGATTCTATCTTTATCTCACTTAGATCGAGAGACGATAAGCTCTGCTTCGAGTACTGCGAGCTTAGCTTTTTTTTGTTCGAGGGTGTGGCAAGGTTTAGGCATATTATTTAGTTAGTATTCAATTATTACAATTAAGCTTTCATTTCGCTATATATTCTTTCAGCCATAAATGATAAGCTATAGCTCGTTTCACTTTCTTCCTTGTTTTCTTACTGTAGTAAATATCAAATAAAGCCTTATGAAACTTTTGTTGGTCTTTTCTTGATGCGCGTATTATCTTATCTATATTTTTCATATTATGATTTTGTAATTGTTAAAATATTATCAGGATCAATCGCTTTTAATTTAGCTCCTATAATTCCCAGTTCCTTATCTATAGAAGGCTCTAGTATTCTTTTTTCTTCATCTGAAGAGTAGGTGATGTCGATTATATATCGTGTCATTTCCTTATTATATATATAATCACTCCAAAAGCAATTCTATTTGCAAAATAAATAAAAAAGCTATAATAATATCAATCCCGAAATGGTATCCTGATATGTAGTGGCAAGATAGTAGTCTCGGACTTACTAAAAGAAGCATTTACAGCAGGATTTTTATTTGAAAAAACTACAAAATCAATATAATAAGAGTATCTGCTAGACAGTATCCTGCAAGATACCAGTCAAGGCTAGACTATAAAGTTTTCCAATCAGGCAATATAGTGACTCTTTCTTGAAATAGAAAGCTAGATAGGCATACAGAAGACAAAATTTGCAGTATTTCTGTATGATTATTAAAACCAATATACTCCGCTCGAAAGAGGACGGGAGTATTTTTTATAACAATTTATAACAGATTTTAAGTAAATTTCACATTACATAAAAAATATCTCTATTATAGTAAAGGGTTACATAAGTGTTTTTTAGTAACAACTTATAACAATTAGTGTACAGTAGTGTATAGAAGAGATGGGAAAGAAAGAAAAAATATTTGCAATTATAGAGAAAAAGAGTAATATATTGGGGCGATATGTTTTAGGATACTTGCAAAACGTAACAATCCTGTAAGTCCCACGAGATACATATCGCAAGTATCCTCTCGTGGAACGTACAGGGTTTTTATATAAAATATGGAATGATTCATACAGTTACAAAAAAAGATATGTGAATGGGAATGGTACACAGATGTACCAACTAAAACACTCTTCTTCCACATACTCATAAAATGTAACTACAAAGAAGCAAAATGGAAATGAAAAACTATAAAGCCATGAGAGTTTATAACTTCACTCGAACACCTCTCATTAGAGACGTGACTCACTAGACAGCAAGTACGCACTGCAATTGAGAAGTTAAAAAAGACGTGAGAAATAACACACAAAGCAACAAACGACTATACTATGCTAGGACTGAATAACTGGGAGACATACAACACGCAAGATAACAAACGAACAACAAACGAACAACAAACGAACAACAAACGAATAACCACAACTAATAAAGAATATAAGGATAATAAGGAATATAAAGAAAATAATACAGAGATAGTTGCTACGCAACCAAACGAATATTTACTTTCTATAGATTATCTAAAAAACTATTCACTAGAAACAGAAATACCTGACTATGCAGAAAACTACAGAGACGAATGGATTAAGTTTTGCATATACTGGGGTGAAAAAGGAAAAACCTGAAAGATACGAGCCGAATGAGAAAAGACTTTTGAGATTAAAAAACGATTCGCTACTTGGATGAGCAGAAAGAAAGAGCAATACCAACAAAAAAACATACCAAAAGAATCCGCTTTAGATATTACTTTATAACTTTTTAAATATATGAGAATTTCAAAACTGATACTATGAGAGTGTATAGAAGAGATGAAAAAAATACCTGATAAATCAATTGATGCAATAATAACAGACCCACCATACTGAACTACAGCTTGCAAGTGGGATTCTGTAATACCTTTCGAGCCTATGTGGGCAGAACTGAAAAGAATAATAAAGCCTAATGGAGCTATAGTATTGTTTGGAAGTGAACCTTTCTCTTCTGCTCTCCGTATGAGTAATATAAATAACTATAAGTATGATTGGATATGGAATAAAGTATGAGTTACTAATCCAATGATGGCAAAAAAACAACCAATGAGATGTAGTGAGAGCATTTTAGTATTTTATGACAAGCAGTGTACATATAATCCACAAATGAGGATTTGAAAAAAATGGAGTAGAGGATGAAAAAAAGAGCATTCTACTTGAACATTATGAGAATCTATACTTATCAATAATTGAAGTGACGTATCTGAATTAAAATATCCTAAAAATATAATAGAGTTTTCAAATGCAGATAGAACAAAAAATATTCATCCAACTCAAAAACCAGTAGCACTAATGGAATACCTCATAAAAACCTATACGAACGAATGAGAAACAGTATTAGATTTTACTGCTTGAAGTTTCACAACTGCTGTTGCCTGTGAGAACACAAATAGAAAGTGGATATGAATAGAAATGAGTGAAGAATATTGTAAAATATGAAAAGAAAGAATAATTAAAAATAGAATTGAAAAATGATTTGATTTATTAGATTTTACGAGTAATATATAAATATATTTAAAATCTAAAACGATAATATGCCTAAATCTAAAGATAGAGAATGAGAAAGATATTGAAGGCTATTAGTAATGTCACAAGCAGATAGGATAGAGAGCAGAAAATGAATAAGATGGAATTGTAAATGTGATTGTTGAAAAGAAAAAATAGTATTCTCTGATGAATTATCAAGTTGAAAAAGTTTAAGTTGTTGATGTTTAAGAAATGAACATTTACAAAATATATGATTTCAATTTAGATGAAATAAAGATAGAAAAAAACAAATATTAAATAATCAATTTAGAAATAGTAGATTGAAAAAGATATGAAGTAATTTAAGTTTTGAAGAATTTAAAATATTATCTTTTTGAAATTGCTACTATTGTTGAGAAGCACCTATGAGAATAATTGAAGATAGAAGATGTGATACTAAAAGTAAATGAAATATAAGTAAAGAATTTATAAAGATAAATTGAATAGATAGGATAGATAGTAAATGAATATATACAAAAGAAAATACCGTAAGTTGCTGTGAAATATGTAATAGGGCAAAATCCATACTAACACAAGAGGAATTTTATAAATGGATTAAAAAAGTATATAACAACTTGAGTAGCTTGTAAAAATACTAATAGAAACTTTATAGGAATTGAGATGGATAAGTGATACTTTGATATAGCAGAAAAAAGAATAGTAATTTAATTAAATATTATGGAACTCGACACTACTAAGCCACTTACTCGAATAGAAAACAAAGAATGAGTATGGTATTCAGAACACACTCTTGAATTTGTAAAATCAGTATGGAAGAAAAAAGAATGACTTCCTGTATGAAATACAATTATTCCATATAATGTGTACGATACTACTATTTCAGAAGCTGACATTGCAGATCGCTATTTATACTTCGCACTTCCTGAAATCCAAAAGCAATATCCTGACATAGCCAAGAAACTCAAAATAAGGCTTAAGAACATGACGAAAAGAGAACGAGACGAACTTACATACTCTGGCATTCGAGGGTATGTAGAAAGGCAAATAAAAGAAGAAACTTACTATTCCTAATGCGTATCAATAACTCTAAATAACTATGGAAGAATTAAAAAAAATAAAATCTAGAATAATTAGAATGCAGGAGTTAATGGATAAAATGACTAACTCTCTGGATTTTATAATCTGAACTCCAGAATCGCAAAAGCAAAGGATTATATACTCATGTACAGAATGGTATAGAAAAAGATTAAATACCATACAAAAAAAGTATGAACTTGCTTATATTAATTATATAAACTCTAAATAACTTATGTTTGATTCACCTAAAACAAAATTTCTAAAAACTCTTTTAAATAAGATCGAAGAATGATATTCCATTACAGGAAATATGAATCTTTATAATGGATACAGATTTTCGTTTGAATGATTCGATATTTATGTGGAAACGTTATATAATTCAAATGTTTACAGGTGAACTTTACGGAATGGAAGTGCTATAACTAATAATAGAGACGATGAATGGTTTTTCTCTAATATAGTGTCAATCTTAAAAAATAAAGAACAAGAAAAAGAATCTTCGGATAAGAAACGACTTAAATTAGAGAAAAAAATATATGAAGAATCAATGGAGGAAAAATACCAAGAATATACTCAAATGCTAGAGTGAACTAAATACGAGGAATGAACCAAAGAATTTTACGAAGTTATTCAAGATACTAAGCGATTAAAAGAAATAGCCAAAGAAGCTCAAGAAATACACGATAAATATAAAAAACCATTTTTTCAAATATTTAACTAAATAACTTATGACTCCTATAAACTGGAAATGCTCATGCTGATATTGAACTGACTGCTATTTCGTAAGCTGTCCGATCTGTAAAAAGCAGAACCACCTAGACTGAAAATGAAATCTTTTTAAGTTGCAATAATTATAAATATTCATATAATACTCATATGCGAAATCTAAAAAAATATCATAAAGCATTCAATCTACTTCGGGATATACCTTGAGTAAAAAGAATACTCGTAACAAAAAAATTCTACAAGAAACTAAAACGTAACTGACACTTATAATGCCACAAATCAAATCACAATTCACTTCAGAACAGAAACTCGCCTTCGAGGAGAAGTACAATCTATGAGTCTATAGTCACGAGGCTATTATAGAAGTATTGATGCAACAGAACGAAGCACTAGAACTAGCTCACTATAGAATAGATGAGCTACAAGAAGCACAAAAAGAACTAGAGAAACTCCATAATTCAGTCGTGGATGAAGTATACAATCCTAAAATAAAAACGCTAGAAGAATGCAAAGCACTAGAAACAAGAATCCAACAGCTAGAAGAAAGACTAATGGAAGTAGCGAGTGGAGTTCCTATTTGACTATGTGATACTGAAAGTCCTAATATCCGTAAAAATTCTTTAGCAGATAAATGGAAATAACCTATGAACACTCACTCACAACTCATAACTCACCTTGCATTCATTAGTGAAGTAATCTGAAAGCCTATTACTAAAGAGCACGTAAAATTAGCTTTAAATGAGATCGACAAACATGATATTGGGAATTATATAATTGAGAAATAATGTAAAAATAATTGAATACTAATTAAGATTCTCGAGGAAAACCCATTCTGGATGCGGAAATAAATAAATTAAGAATAAAATAACTTATTAAATAACTATTACACAAATGGCAGGAGTCCAGATGAAACTATCAGAGATAAAAACGAATCCAAACAATCCTCGATTTATAAAGGATGATAAGTTTGCCAAACTCGTACAGTCAATCAAAGACTTTCCAGAGATGCTAGAACTCCGACCAATAGTCGTGAACAAGGATATGATTATTCTCTGAGGGAATATGCGATATAAAGCCTGCAAGGAAGCGTGAATAAAAGAAATACCAGTCATTGTAGCCGACAACCTTACAGAAGAGCAAGAGAGAGAGTTTCTGATCAAAGACAACGTATCAGGTGGAGAATGGGATTGGGATATTCTAGCGAATGAGTGGGACAAGGAAGAGTTAGAAGAATGGGGACTTGATGTTACATTCGAAACAGTAGAGCCAGAAGCAGAAGAAGATGACTTCGAAGTAGATGAAGGAATCAAGACTGATATTGTACTATGAGACCTATTCGAGATCTGACCTCACCGTCTACTATGCTGAGACTCTACGAACATAGACGATGTGAATAAGCTAATGAATGGAGAGAAGGCAGATATGGTGTTTACTGATCCGCCATATTGAATGTTTCTTGATACAGATTATTCAGGAATGAAAAGTGATTTTAAAAGCATTTGAAAAAGTAACTCATTTGAAAAGGTGCTATGAGATTGAGATGATTTTAATCCTGAGTTTGTATTATTACCACTTAGAGAGTTCGCATACTGTAAAGAGATTTTCCTATGGTGAGCAGATTATTATTGTGAGTATATATCAGATATAAAGAATAAATGAAGCTGGGTAGTTTGGGATAAAAGTTTTTCAGAAAGTGAAAATACTGATAAAATGTATTGAAGTAATTTTGAATTATGTTGGAGTAAATCAAGACATAAAAGAGAACTCGCAAGGATAAAATGGAAATGATTATTTTGAATGGAAAAAGATGATACTAAAACAAGAGTACACCCAACTCAAAAACCTGCTATACTTGCAGAGTGGTTTTTTGAAAAATGGGGAAAAGACTGTAAAATTATAGTTGATATTTTTCTATGAAGTTGAAGTACAATGGCTGCATCTCATAAAACAAAAAGGAAATGCTATTGAATGGAACTCGATCCAAAGTACGTTCAGACTATAATCAATCGTATGATAAAGCTAGATTCTACACTAGAAATCAAGAGAAATTGACAACCGTATTTAATCGGATAATATTCGGATATGCCTAAAGAAGATACACAGTTCAAACCCTGAAACCCTTGATGACCTTGAAGACCACCTTGAGCAAGAAGTGTGGAGACTCTTTTTCGTGATGCAATAGAAAAGATAGCTCAAGACAATCCAGAAGTGAAAGATGTAGAGAGAGAACTAGTTATTACTCTACTTGCAAAGGCTAAGAAGTGAGATATGAGAGCTTTGGAGATGTACTTAGATAGATTGTATGGAAAGCCTAAGCAATCAACAGACCTTACAAGCAAGGGAGAAAAGATAGATGTGGTGATTCAAATGAACTAATGGAAAAATCAATAAGCCTAAAACATCTCCGCGACTGGCAAAAGACTTATATCACCAATAAGAAGCGTTTTAATGTTCTTGTAGTACATCGAAGAGCATGAAAGACTGTATGAGCTATTCTCGATGAGCTTATCACAGCAATTAAAGAAAAATGAGACTACTGATACATTGCTCCTACTTATCGACAGGCTAAAAAGATAGCATGGAGAATGATACAGAAGTTCTGAGACCAGATAGGAGAGTTTAAATACAATTCGAGTGAGCTTATAGTAACTTATGCGAACGGATCGACTATCTCTTTATTCGGGGCGGAGAATCCTGACTCTTTACGATGAATGGACTTGAAAGGAGTTATATTCGATGAATATGCACAACAGCCTTCAAACATTTACTCGGAAATAGTCTTTCCGATGATAAATGCTAATGGATGATGGGTAACTTGGATTGGAACTCCTAAGGGAAAGAACGCATTTTACCAACTATACCAAAGAGCATTGAAAGATGAAAGATTCTATACAATGCTTCTGCGTCACACAGATACAAAGCTATTAACAGACGAGCAAATATCAGACGCTCGAAAGGAGATGACAGAAGAAGAGTTTGAGCAAGAGTATAATTGTAGTTGGGAAGCATACATGAGAGGATCTGTCTACTGAAAGGAATTGTCTCTAGCGCACTCGGAAGGCAGAGTAAAAGAATGACTCTATGATCCTCTACTCGAAGTCTACACTTTCTGGGATCTTGGTATCTCAGACGCTATGTCTATCTGATTCGTTCAGATATCAGGATGACAGATACGGATTATAGATCGGTATTCTAATACATGATATGGACTAGAGCATTACTCAGGAGTTATTAAGTCTAAGCCGTATCGCTATAAAAATCACTATTTTCCTCACGATATTCGACAACGAGAGATAAGTACATGACTCACACGAATGGAAACAGCTATAAAGCTATTATGAGATATTTGTAAGATCGTTCCAATGAGTACAATAGAGTCAGGAATTGATGCAGGTCGTTTGTTATTCAAAAATATCTGGATAGATTCAACTCTTGAAGAGTTCATAAACAATCTCTCGCTTTACCAGTACGAATGGGATGATAAACTCTGACAATTCAAGAAGCAGCCAGTACATGATTTCACTTCTCATGATGCAGATTGGTTTCGATATATGGCGATTATCTTTAATCATATAACAAAAAAGCCAGAAATAGAGGATGAAAAAGATCCACTTGAAGATCCACTTGGAATATTCAAAGATGACGACAGAGAAGAGGTAGAAATAGACTTCTGAGTATACTAAAATAAATTTGCAAATGAGAATCATTCTCATATAATCAGATTATATCTCACAAAATTATGACAAAAGACACTATTGATATACTTGCTCAGATCAAAGAGCAAAGAACAAGGTGAGAGGATAACATTCAAGGTGAAAAAGATGCAATAGAAGCTGATATTGCTCTTATTCGTGGTAAGAAAAAGAAAGGGAAAGAAGGACTTATAGGAGATTTCACTATGAGTACGAAAGTTCGCAATATGGTTGCGCGTTCTTATACGAACAAGTCACCTATCTATATTCGATCTACTCAAAACGGAAACGAAAGAATTGCTAAAGCACAAAACAAAGTCTATCAGGAAGACAGAGATACTCCAGAAATGAAGGCTCTTCGGTATTACAAGGATACGGATAAATATACAACAGGTA